>PPYF01267396.1_pt1 | contig 30894 bp, 23 predicted proteins | sample 1559871 | NCBI WGS metagenome assembly PPYF01 (sample SAMN08240021, study PRJNA423297) | Human gut metagenome, whole genome shotgun sequencing project.
CCCGGTTCGTGCTGAGCCTGACCGCTGACGAAGAAAAGTAAAAATTTCTCTTTACAAACGGCGCAAAGATTGCTATAATAATCTGGCACGTTGATGATCACGTGTCAGACGCGCCCGTAGCGCAATTGGATAGAGCGTCAGATTCCGGTTCTGAAGGCTGGGGGTTCGAGTCCCTTCGGGCGTACCAAAAAGCCGCAACAATTTGGATATAGTAGGCTGTAAGTCTACTGTGCCAAGGTGTTGCGGCTTTTTTATTTTCAAAATTTCTGAAGTTCAAAAAAAGATGCCGAACAGGAATTTTTTAAACCGAATGGACTTGAACTCTGGATTTAGACTTTTTGAAACCCAAGGCAGCAGCGGGCGCCCTTTTTCAAGCCAAAAAGGGCGCTTGAGAACAGAAAAAATATATACGAAAAATAGAGCCCCGGTTTGTTGGTATCAGAGAATCAACAGACCGGGGTTCTTCGTTTTCCGGCGCAAATGAAAAAGGGCGCTAAGCCCAGGAAAGGACGGAATCAGAATGGACAACACACAGCACACCTATTTTGCGGAACTTAAACTTGCTCTCCAGAAAGCCGGTTACACCGTACAGCCTGTGGAGGATGGTTTCCTGCCAATTGAATGGAACGACCGCAGACTGTGCCAAGTCACCGAGAGCGGCGGCATCCGCTTCCGAACGGATGATACTACAGACCCTGCAACAGAAGTGGCTCGAAGCCGGGTCACAGATATTGCCAGTGTGGTCAGGGAGTACATGACACTCATCGAGCAGGCCCCGGATCTGAAAGCAAATGGATTGGGCGAGAAGTATAAGCTCCTGGCGGAGTTTAACGGCGCTGTGCTTGCCGGTCATCCCGGCAGATACGGAGTTGAGTTTGTCACATGGGAGTGGAGCTATGGTCGAACCGGGCTGTGGCAGGGCCATTACTATGACCCCGGAAGCGGCCCCAATGGGTACCTGTCCGCGAAACAAGACTTCTGCGTCCGCTCCGGCCTCACGGATCAGCACCGCCTGTTCACCAATGAACAGCTTGCCGAGGTCTACCGCTGTGTCAGCGAAACATTGGAGAGTGCATATCCCATCACTCCGGAACGGCAGAAGCTGCTGGAGGGCGTGTCGGAACAGATCAGATGGGCTGTGCCGGATCTGCCGGAGCTGGTCAGCCAGTCCAATGAAAGAGAACTGGAGGCAATGTCAGAGGAGGAACAACCGGACGTGATGATGAAAATGTAGGTCGGGCCTTCTCCTGTACCGTTCAAAAAGGGCGCTAAACGCAGAAACACAAAAAAGAAGCAAAGCAATTAATTTTTAATCTGCGGGATATATTTTTCCATAGAACCAATGAAACATTTGTGCTATAATCAATGGTATCCCACAAGCTCGGCGGGCTCTCATACAAACCGGGAAAGCTCCGCAAAAAGGGCGCTATCCACGGTCAGATGGACAGAATGAGCGGCTATCACAGGGCACACACTATATCAGGACTTGAAAGGAAGTGGCCGGGGCATGAAAGAACGGACCTATGTTTGCTGTGATTTGAAAAGCTTTTACGCTTCGGTGGAATGTGTGGAGCGGGGGCTGGATCCCATGACCACGAATCTGGTAGTGGCAGACAAACGCCGCACAGAAAAGACGATCTGCCTCGCCGTCACTCCCTCGCTGAAAGCCTATGGCATCTCTGGACGGGCCCGGCTTTTCGAGGTGGTGCAGCGGGTCGCTGAGGTCAACGCCCAGCGCAGGTGGAACGCGCCCGGACATCAGTTCAGCGGTTCCTCCTGGAATGACCCGGAGGTGCGGCGGGATCCGTCGCTGGAGCTGGACTACATTGTGGCCCCGCCCCGGATGGCCCACTATATCGATTGGAGCACGCGGATCTATCAGGTATATCTGAAATACATTGCTCCGGAGGACATCTATCCCTACAGCATTGATGAGGTGTTCATGGACATTACCGACTACCTGGATACCTACAAGATGACAGCACGGGAACTGACCCGAACCATCATCCTGGATATTTTGAAAACTACTGGTATCACCGCCGCGGCGGGAATGGGCACGAACCTGTATCTGGCCAAGGTGTCCATGGACATTGTAGCGAAGCATGTTCATGCGGATAAAGACGGAGTTCGTATAGCCAAGCTGAACGAAATGACCTATCGGCGGCTCCTGTGGAGCCACCGCCCTCTCACTGATTTCTGGCGAGTCGGCAAAGGATACGCGGCAAAGCTGGAGGGCTGCGGCCTCTATACGATGGGCGACATTGCCCGCTGCTCCATAGGAAAACCAACAGATTACCATAACGAGGAACTGCTGTATCAACTCTTCGGCGTCAACGCCGAACTGCTCATTGATCACGCATGGGGATGGGAACCCTGTACCATCGCGGATGTAAAAGCGTATAAGCCGGAGCATAAAAGTATCGTCTCCGGCCAGGTGCTCCAGTGCCCCTATACGTTTGAGAAAGCCAGACTTGTCGTGCGGGAGATGGCGGACGCTCTGGCCTTGGACCTGGTGGATAAGGGACTGGCCACCAATCAGCTGGTGCTCACAGTCGGCTACGATATTGAAAATCTCTCTGTGGAAAATCATCGCTATCAGGGGCCGGTGACCACCGACCGCTACGGGCGGAGGATCCCCAAGCACGCTGTCGGCACAGAGAACTTTGACTACACCTCCTCCGCCAACGATCTGCTGAGAGCGGTTTGCATCCTCTATGACCGGATCGTGGATCGGGACCTGCTGATCCGCCGGCTGAGCATCAGCGCCAACCGCCTGCTGGATGAATCAGCTGTCTCCATGGATGATGGGTGCGAACAGATGGACCTTTTCACCGACTATGCGGACAGAGAAAAACAAAAGGCAGAGGCAAGCGCCACCCATGCGCGGGAGCGGAGGATCCAGGAGACCATGCTGGATATAAAAAAGAAATATGGGAAGAACGCCATTCTCAAAGGCATGAATCTGGAGGAGGGCGCTACCGCAAAGGAACGAAATGAAACCATAGGAGGACATCAGGCATGACGGGACCCTACGACGATATGCTGAATCTGCCGCACCCCACCTCCAGGCGGCATCCCCGGATGTCCCTCTCGGACCGTGCCGCCCAGTTTGCCCCTTTTGCGGCTTTGAGCGGACACAGCGCAGCTCTCGTGGAGACTGCCCGGTTAACAGAGCGGCGCATAGAGCTGGATGAGGATGTGAAAGCGGCTCTGGACTTCAAACAGCAGATGCTGATGGATCGGATCGATGAACATCCAGATGTGTCGGTGACATGGTTCCAGCCTGACGGGAAAAAGGATGGCGGGCGCTATGTTACAACGACCGGACGATTGAAGCGGATCGATGAGGTTGAGCGTGTTCTGGTCATGGAGGACAAAGCAACGGTTCCCCTGGACGATATCATCAGCATCGACGAGTGCCGCGGTCCTGACTTTACCTCCGACCTTTAAGCGTCTCCACGCCGCAGATAAGGGACGAAGCTGAGAAACAGACCAATAGGAAAAACGGCCCCGGTGTGATCGGTCACAAACGATCACACCGGGGCTGGTTTTCTGCCCGATTCAAAAAGGGCGTCAAGTAACTGTATGTAAATTATAAAACAGGACGAGGCCGTGATCCCGCAGAGGGAAACGGCCTTTTGGGGCGCCCTTTTTCGGGATCACTGCTCTGTCCGGAAAGGACAAGCGTATGACAAAGTATTTTCTCAAGGACACCCCCCTGGCAGAACTGGAGCGGCAGATGATGACGCCGCCCAACTTTTCTCCCCGAGGAGGAGGGCAAACCGTCCTCTGCCGGTTCCGATACCGGCCGGAAGACGTAGTCTGCAAGCACTGTACGGAGTACCGGCGCGGTGGCTGTACAGAGGAGGTCTGCCCCTGGCTGGAGGAGCGTGTCGAGGCTGGAACCGTCACCTATACATCTTTGTCCGCTGAATTTTACCGGAAGTGGCTGGGAACCGCACTTGGGGAGCGGATCCAGGAACTGCTCCGGGGAAAACGGTCTATCGCTTACTATGACTCCGCTCACACTGACCGGCTGGCGCTTTACACCCTATTCCTGGCCAGACGCTGGAGCGATCACCGGGCACTGGCGGCGATGTACCTGCTGACCGCGACGGAAACACTCCGACGCTGCGCCATCCCCCGCGTATTTGATCTCTGGGGCATTGACATCAGGAGCTGGCGCGCCGTGCGGACCCTCAGCGAACAGGAGTATGTGCTGTTCCAGGCCGCAAAGGGGATCTGGCAGAGCCAGAGGACCATTACCATTCCGGAGCTGTGCGACCGGAAGCTGGTGGAGGACAAGACTTTGGAGTTGATCCTGAACGCTGCTCTGATCGCCCACTACGGCAAGGCCATGCTGGCCTTTGACAGACTGGAGGGCAGAGCATGATGCGGGCTGTGCTGTGCAACGGCGCCCACCCGGAATACGGAGAGGCGACCATCCCGTTCCCCATCCCGGAGGAGGAATACGGCCACTGTCTGGAACTGCTGGAGGCGCTGGAGATCGGAAATGCCGTCAACCGTGACTGCAAGGTACAGGAGATTCAAGAGGGGCCGCCCATCCTGAAGCGGCTGGAGGGGAGCAGGCTCAATCTGGATGAGCTGGACTATCTGGCCAAGCGGCTGGACAGCTTTACCAACCAGGAGATCGCGCAGTTCCAGTGCGCCGCTGTCAGCTATGACTATTCCGACATTGTCGATCTCATCAACCTGACCTTCTCCTGCCAGGAGGTCACGGTCATCACGGATTTTTCAGACCTGGAGAGTATTGGACGAAACCACTACATGACCATAAATGGCGGAAGCGCCAGTATGGCGGAACTGGACAATCTGGATGGGACTGAAACCGCCCTGCTCCTGATAGAGAGCGGAGATGGAGCCGTCACCCCCTATGGCGTAGTGTATAACAACTGCATGAGGCTCTCACAAGACTATGACGGGCGCCACCTCCCGGAATATTACTACACACGCTGTACGGTCTCTGTCGTGCTTTCTGCGGATGGACGTCCAGAACAACAGGAAATGCTTTATTTTCCCTGCGCGGAGAGCAAGATCGGCCGCGCTGTGCGGCGGCTGGGCGTAGACAGGCCGGAACAATGCACAGCAACGCTGAAACTCACGGAGGTCAGCGACGCGGTTATGGGCGTATTTGAGCACGAATGCCCGCTGAATGAGCATCTGGACACCCTGAACGCGCTGACCAGATACCTCCAAACATTCGATGGACAGGCATTGGAGAAGTTCCATACTGTCTTCGACACAGTCTGGCCCCAGACGCCGGAGGAGGTCCTGTCCCTGGCGGAGAATCTCCATGAGTTCACGGTGGTGCCGGACATCAGCACCGCGGAGGAATACGGGCGGTATATCATTCGGGAGTCCGGCCATTTTGAGGTGGACCCAAATCTGGAGGACTACATCGACTACCAGAGCTACGGGGAACGCCGTGTCCAGGAGGAAGGCGGCCTCTTCGGGGACCGGGGCTATGTGGCCTATCTGGGAACAAAGCCGGAAATGAATGAGATCATGGCCCGGAATATTCCGGCAGAGCGGATGGAACAGGGGCCGCAGATGGGAGGACTTACATGATCACATTAAATCTGGCCCGCAGGGACAACTATGAGAGCGTCCCTCTTCGGCTCCCTACCACTCCTGGTGAGGTGGACGAAGTGTTTGCCGCGTTGGACGCGGCCAGCCGCTATGCCGGAGAAGTCCAGATCATTGGGGTGGACAGCGGCGTCCCCAGCCTCGCCAAGCACCTCAAAGGCGCCGGTCTCACCGATCCGGACGCCTTTGACAAGCTGAACCGGCTGGCGGAGAAAATCGACGGCATGGACGAACGGCAGCGGGATATCTTCTCCGGGGCTTTGGACGCGGAGAGCGCCGGCAGCCTGGATGATGTGCTCCGCGTCTCAGACTCGTTGGAGGCGTACACGTTCGTCCCCAATGTGCGGTCCGATGAGGAGCTGGGCAGATATGTCGTTGTTGCCGGCCAGCTCCATGGCGACCGGCGGTTTCCCGAAGAAGCGTGGCCGTATTTGGACTTTGCCAAAATCGGCGCGGAGTATTTTGCCGGCCACGGCGGCGCCTATACTGTCAGCGGCTATGTGATGCGGCGGGAAAATGGACAGCAGCAAGTGCAGGAGAGTAAACCCATTTTTGAGCTTTATCTGCTCCACGGCCAGATCAGATACCGCCTGGATCTCCCAGCGGAGGAGCTCCAGCTGGATATGACAAAGCGGAGCCTTGGCGTCGAGGACTTTGCCCAGGCTGCCATCTACCAGACCAAGTGTGAGATGGAGCCTCTGGCCGGCCTCCTCCCTATGGACTGTGTCAGCGTGGAGAGCGCCAACGAACTGGCGCGGACGATCCGGGAGATGCCAGACGGCGACCTGCTGAAATACCTGGCGGTCCTGTCGGTAGAGCCGCCAGCGGACTTCCCTGGTGCCCTGCGCCTTGCTCTGGAGTTGGACGACTATGAGCGGATCACCGAGGGAAGCTATGAATACGGACAGTCTGTACTCCGGCGTATCGGAGCGGATGAAGAGCTGATCAGCGTCATAGACGGCTATATGGATTTCGAGCAGTTTGGTGAGGACTCCATGAAAGAGGACGGCGTCCGTCAGACGGAGTTCGGCCTGGTACGCCGCCTGAGCAGCCCTTTTGACGGCCAGACGCCGCTCCAGCAGGTGTTCTGAGCGGGGTGCGGCCATGGGAAAGAAAAATACCGGCTGTGAGTATTTCAACCGCCGCCAAGGGGGTGTGAGATGAGCGGGAAGAAACGGGGGTGGCCCGCGGAGACCAACCTTGCCGCCCTGAAGACGCTGGCTCACACACTGCTGTGGTTCGATATCCAGCCCACGGAACTGTCGCCGCTGGTTGTCAAGCACCCTTTTACGGACAGTGGACTGGTCGGTATCCGCAATGAGGACGGCAGCTTGTCGGCTGGAAATCTGCTGGATGATCCCAGCGTGCTCCACTCCTGGAGAGAAAACGTGAGACAGCAGATCAATGAAGCGGAGACTGCCGCGGGGCTGCTCCTGCTGGTCACCAAGCCGTACCGGTTGGGTTACTTGAAATTGGCGGCGCCGCATCTGTGCGAGCAGGACGCGGCCCTGTTTCTCTCGTATGCGTGGATCAGCACAGAATCCCCCAACGATGACCCGAATCTCAGCAAAAGGAGCCTGCTGGCCATGTTCCGCTCCATCGACCCTCAGATGCTGATGGATGAGGAGGAGCGTGGGCTGTTCCAGAGCCTGGACGATGTGGTAACGGTCTACCGCGGCGTGACCTCCTACAACGCTCAAAATGTTAAGGCGCTTTCGTGGACGTTGAACCGTGAGGTTGCTGAGTGGTTTGCTCATCGATTTGGTCAAAATGGCACGGTATATGAGGCGCAGGTCAAAAAAGAGAACATCTATGCCGTATTCTTGGGTAGGAACGAGGAGGAAGTAATCGTGGACCCGGAACGCCTCATGGGTCTCTCCCAGCTGCCGGAACAGGAGCAGGGACAGGGAATGGAGATTTCTATGTAGATACCGAAAAATAGTAGACTTTCCCAGTGACTTGTGGTAATTGTTGTTGCTATAAAATTGGAGGTGATCCTATGAGCATCAACATCAGAACGGACTTCATGCAGCATGCCGAGCTGTTTGGGAACCCTGTGCTGTTTACCAATTGGCTGATCCAGCGGGATACGATCCCCAAGGACTGGTACTGCTATGACCTGCGGGGCACGCGGCAGTCCCCCAACGTAAAGATTGCCCTGGTGGACAAAACCGCCAGGTATCATGCCGGCACGGTACTCTCCCCCACCCCCCTTAAGCGGAAGGAAACAGCTTCACGCCGGGTCAACAGTGCGTTCCACCTGTTGGGCGAGGAAATGACACTGGAACAGTTTTGTGAAGAACATTCTTTGGAATATCCCCAAGACGATAGAAAATTTACCATCAAGGCCGCTTCTTTCGATGAAGCGGCCCTTTTTTATGCCATGACGCCGGAGGAGGACCAGAGGCTTGGCTGCATTGGACATGTCCGAATGGACTTCGGCCACCGGGGACAAGAGTTCTGGCACACCTGGTGGCCCCGAGGTCCCGAGGAACTGAACAGTCCTGAGTTCAAGGCTGAGTTACAAGAGGTCGTGGACGAGCTGCGAACCAGTGTATTGAAAGATCTGGCCGGCATGACCAAGTATTGTTGGGGCCATGGCGGAGAGGTGGGCGGCTGGCCGGCCAACTATGGCTATATCGTAGAGACGGAGAATTACCGCTACTGTCTGCGATGCAACCCTGTTCCCGGCGACTATCAGGCATATCTGACGGCCTTCGACCTCCGTGTCCAGCGGCAGAATTTGGCGGAGCAGCCTGCGGTGATAGGCCGGGTCTCCTTCGCCAGCGGCGAGCAGGTGGAATATACGGACCCGGAGGCATACCTCCAGTGCATCCGGGAGGAACTGCCGGACCATCCCGCTACCGGATTCCGGTATGAAACGCTGACAGATGATCCCGCTGTCCGCAAACAGGCGGACGATATCCTGTACGACCTCTACGGCGAGGAGAATCCCCGCCCGCTGGAGGATTATAAAAATGCGCCCCAGGAGGGCATGACGATGGGAGGACTCTCATGAATACCATATCACCAGAATGGCTTGAGTTCCTGCGGGAACAGTTCCCGGAGGGGAGCCGGATCAAAATCAAGGAGACGGTGGGGCCGCACCCCCCTTTTGCGCTTGGGGAACAGGGAAAGCTGGAGCAAATCGATGACGGGGGCCGCTTCCATGTGCGGATGAGCGGCGGCGCTTCGTTCCTGCTGGTTCTGGGAGAAGACCGTTTCTCGGTCTTTCCACCCGAACCTGTCACACTAAAGCTATATATGCCCCTCACTGCTGACTTCTACGAACGGGACGAGTGGGGCGACATCTCTGAGAGCGGCGAGGAGTGGGATGGCCGCACCCTCCTGGACTATGAAGGAGCCATCTATTCCGCACAGGTCAAAAACCGTGTGCCGGAGGAGGCCGAGCGCGGCCTCATGCATTGGTACGGCGAGGATGATGCTGTAAACGAAAAGGTTCGGTCGGTGGTCTTTACCACAGAAGGCCGGAATGGCCGGCTCTGGGGTGTGGTGGAATGCCGTGTGGCAGGCGCCCTCTCTCCCAAAGAGCTGGATACGCTCAAAGAATATGTCACCGGACAAGCGTCTGATGGATGGGGCGAGGGCTTCGAGCAGCGTCCTATTGAGGTGGACGGCGGAGAGCTCTATGTACACCTATGGCAATGGGACAACTGGAGTATCCAGACCGAGCAGGAGCGGTTTGCTCCCAAAGTAGCGGATGGCCTGCCGAAACAGTGCTTCTCCACCTTGGCTACAACTGGCCAACTCATCTATATCAAGCGGGGCGAGAGCGGCTACTATCTCTCGGACTGGGATACCGGCGATAGGGAGCGAAATGTGGAACTGGCAGATGAGCTGAATGAAAACCTGGGCGTCAGTCCTGTTCAGCGGCAGGCTATGGAGATCGGAAGCCTTGCGGGATGGGATGTTCCCGGCGCTGACCCGAAAGCCTACGAGCAGGATGCGCTTCAAATGGGGGGAATGTGAAATGGAACTGGATCAGGCAACAGAGCAATTTTATGAGAAGCTGTCGGAGCGTCTGAAGGAAAAGGGATTCTCCACACGCATCATTGAGGATGGGTGCCTTGAGGTGACTTCGGAGAAGATACGGGGCAAGCAGAAGACGCATTGCGCGGTAGGAAGAGACGGCGAGGTATACTGCCACTCAGAGGATCTGGCGAACATCGCCCGAAACAGAGATTTGAACACTGTACTGGAGGCGGTGAATGATCTCTATCCTCAAACAGAGCACTCCGATGCTCCGGAGCAGGAGCCGATGGGAGGAATGACCCTTGGCTAAGAAGATGTTTGAAGTGGAGATCCGCAACAACGGACCCAAGGGCTATGAAACAGCCGTCTCCCTGCGGATGCCGGCCACCTGGTCGGAGTTCCACGACGCACTCCAAAAGGCTCGGATCAAGGATGGCCGATCCTGCGGCAATGAGCTTCTCTATGTTGGGTATGACGGGCTTCAACGTGGCATGATCGGCAGGAACATCAATCTATATGACCTGAATCTGCTGGCCCAGCGGCTGACCGCACTGACGCCGGAGGAAAACACGGGGATGGAAGCTCTGCTGGCAATGGAGTGGAGCCGTCGCAGGGGTCCCGTCTCCCTGGAGCACCTCATCAACCTGACCTACAATACCGACGTCTGCTGTCTGGCGCCTCAAGTTTCCAACCTTCAGGAGCTTGGGGCGTTTCTGTATGAGAACGAGATGCTCTCCAAGGAGGCCATGGCCCTGCTGGATACCACAGAGGAAGACAGCGAATTCCGTGCCAGTCTGCTGAAGCTGTTGGGCGAACAGCACAAGGAGGATCATGGCGGCGTGTTCACCAAACGGGGCTATGCGGAGCTGGGCGGGGAGATCAGACCTGTCTACACATATCAGCCGGGGGAAACAACCTACTTTCAGCGGTCCGGGGCCCCAGTGGTGCTGGAGGTCCGCAAGGGTTTCTTCAACGACCCACAGTACGACAATGATAAGACCGCTATCCTGAACCTCCCCGCGATAGACAAGGGCGTCTGGCAGGCGGTGGAAGCGGTGGAGGCCGTTTCCGCAGAGGAGTGCGCGTTTCACTGCACAGAGTGCCTCATCCCCTCCCTTCGGGATGCCATCGACGAGGCTCTGGAGGACGGAGGCCTGGCTCAAGTCAATGAGTTTGCCCGTGAGCTTGCCCAGAAAAAGCGGTTCTGGAGTGAGGCAGAGTTTGTCCGATACAAGGCCCTCCTGGCGGCCAGCGGCCAGCCCAGCCTGGGGGACGCCGCCCAGCTTCTGGAGGAGGCGGAGCAGTATACCATTGAATATGTGCTCCATGATCTGGTGGGAAGCTACTCTGACGCAGACGGCTTCAACCACCGCTTTGTGGACGAGATGAACTTTTTCCCCACCGATGTGGCGCTGACCATCCGGAACCAGGACGGCACGCCGCTAACGGACGAGATCTGTGACATCTGGGCCTTTGGCTTTGACGGGCAGATACGGTTTGAGGACGGCGTCATCCGGGCATGGAGCGAAGAACCGCTGGAGCGCGACCAGCACATGACCGTCATGGTATCTCTGGAAAAGGGCGTCCTCTCACCCCGGCGCGCCGTGGAGGACAGCTTTGAGACGGTAAAAGAGCGTGCCCTTGTGGGAAGCGACTATGGGGACGGCGAGGATGCGGAATGGGATGACGAGCCCCTTACGGCGGGTGACGTCCTGCTGTTTGCCGCTATCATTCTCACACCGGTTTTGCTCATCCTTCTGCTGGTTGTATTGCTCGTAAAAGTGGGAAAAGCCAGGAGAAAAAAGCGAATGGAGCAGGCCGGATACTTCCGCGATGCTCCCAATGACGGAAATTTGAATGTGACTTATCAATTGGGGCTTTGCAGCGGCCTGTGTAAGGAGGACGCCCTGCTGGGCGCTTATCTGATGCGGCTGATCAGCCAGGGCTGCCTGGAAAGCACGGACAATTCCATTGATGCGGAATCGGTCCGTCTGCGTTTGGACCATGCGCCTCAGAGCGGAAATGCGTACGAAGACGCGCTCTATACCATTCTGGAAGCTGCCGCCGGAGCGGACGGCGTTTTGGACCCCAACGAGTTGGAGCGCTACTGTGGGCAGAACTACATCCCCCTGTCCCACTTTATGGAGTCCTGTGAGCGCAGCGGCAAGCAGACGCTGATCAGGAGCGGCTGTTTGAAAGGCGCTGTTCTGGGTAACGACAAGGACCTGACAAAAAAGGGACAGCAGGAGCTGGACGAGGTATACGGCCTGAAGCATTTCCTGTTGGATTTCTCTTTGATCCACGAACGGGGCGTCAAGGAAGCGGTCATCTGGCAGGATTATATGGTATATGCCCTGATGCTGGGCATCGCAGACAAGCTGGAGGCACAGATTCAGGAGCTATATCCGGATCAGTTTCCACAGTTAAATCAATATCGCCGTTATGTCCGTTATACCGGCTGTTACAATGGCGTGATGTACGGTGCGTACAGCCGTGAAAAATTGCGCCGAACACCGAGCCACAGATCGGGCGGAGGCGGCAGGGTGTCCTTTGGCGGAGGCGGCGGTTTCTCCGGTGGAGGCAGCGGTGGGATCCGCTAAAAATAGATGAATGTTTTACAAGGAGGGACATGATGGGACTGTTTCATAAGAAAGAAGCATGCCCGGTATGCGGCGGCGAAGTCAAGGGGCTGTTTCACAAAAAAATCGGCGGCAAGAAGGATCTGTGCAAGGATTGCTCTGCTCAGGTTTCTATGGCAAAGGAGCTGCTGAAGGACGCAACACCGGAATTTATAAAGGAGCATCTGGAATATCGCAGGGAGAATGCCCTGAAATATAATGCACTGCACTGGGAGGCGAAGTACGACGCCCGCGGCACGAAGATGGGCGTGGATCCCGGCGCCGGTTTTCTGTATCTCGTCGATGCGGATATGGATGATTCGGATAATCCAGTGGTGTTTTCCTTTGATCAGATCACCCGGTATGAGCTGTACCGGCTGAATAAGAAAGTGGATGATTCCGATACGCCCGGCGCAACGGCACTGGAAAGCGCCCTTTCCGCCCTGTCCGGCATTGCAAAAATACTGGATAAGGATAAGAACAGCAACGATTATTTTCGCCTTTTGATCACCACCACGGAACCCTACTGGCCGGAGCTGAAGCTGGAGATCTACTTCGACAGCCCCGATGACATTTACGGCTTTGGCGGCTTTGGCGACGATTTGGAACGGATGTGTCAGGTGCTCAAGAGCGCCGCTCGCAGGGAACCTGTCGCTATTTGCTGATGCAGGAAGGAGCCTACCATGGGATTATTCAGCAACAACAAAAAATTGTGCCCCATCTGCGGCAGCCCAACGCCCCGTCTGCTGGCGACCAAAATCGAGGGGCAGCCCATCTGTAAGGAATGCGACAGCCAGATCGACCTGCCGGACGGTGCGGTAAACAGGATGTCCCTCTCCGACTTCAGGCAGTACCTCGCCGCGTTTGCGGAAAACAAGTGCCTTCAGAGTGAGTTTCAAAGCAGCTATCAATTTCATATCGGCTTTTGGAGCGGCACGCTGTATGTGGATGAGGCCCATGGCCTTCTCCGGGTCAAGGAGGGAAGCGGATGGGTCTTTGAGGGGAAGGACCTGAAGTCCTTCCGCATTTCAGAGGATGGCGAAACCCTGTTTGAAAGCGGCGACGGGGTGTTGAACTGCCACGCCAGCAGCGTTCCCGACCGGGTGAACGATATGGCACAGATCATCGCGCAGTTCCATATGCACAAACAGGAGTATGAGCGCCGGGAGGCCATGGAAGACCTGCGGAATTGTTTGGATGAAAGCAGCGAGGAGCGCCGGGAGCGCCAACGCACCAGCGATCTGTACCGCCCCCGTTTTGAAGCGCCTGCGCCGGTGCAGAAGTTCCGTATTGAGATCATGCTGGACCACCCCTATTGGCAGAAACTCGAGGACGAGTTCTCCGGCCCGGAATTTGACAAGGACTACCCCCGTGCGGAGGACTATCTGAAAAGCTACCGGGAGCAGACGGAGGAGCTACATTTGCTGGCCGCCAAGCTGATATGCATGATGGATCCCAATGCGGGCGAAATACATCTCAATTTCTCCGCCGCAGCGCAGGCCGTGCAGAGCGTCCCGGCGGCGCCGGCAGATGCTGTGAATGAGATTCAGAGGTACAAGGCCCTGCTGGATGCGGGCGTACTGACGGAGGAAGAATTTGCGGCCAAGAAGCGGCAGCTTCTGGGGATATGAAATGGAGGCAGGGATGAAGAACAAAATATTCGTATTTCTTTTGGCAGCGGTTATGTGCCTGTCCCTCGCCGCCTGCGGCGGGGACGAGGCTACGGATGGGTCCACCCCGGACGCTGCCCCCGTTTTTCACGCCGGAGACGGAAGCTGGGCGGTGTACTGGTATCTGTGCGGCAGCGATCTTGAGACCAACGGCGGCTTCGCCACCACCGACCTTTCCGAGATGATGGAGGTGCAGCTGCCCGAAAACGTCAATGTGGTCATCCAGACCGGCGGCGCCGCCGTCTGGCAGAACGACCAGGTGAATCCGGAAAAACTTCAGCGGTGGCTCTACAACAGCGAGGGGCTGCAGCTCATCGAGGAGCAGGACACCGCCAATATGGGCGACGCCCAGACCCTCTATGAGTTCCTTGCTTTTGCCAATGAGAATTACCCCGCCGACAAGGTGGCGGTGACCTTCTGGAACCACGGCGGCGGCTCGGTGAGCGGCGCGGCCTTTGACGAGCTTCACGGGCTGGATTCACTGGATCTTTCTGAAATGTATCAGGCCTTTGACGCCGTATGGCCGGCAGACGCCGAACACCCGGCGCTGGAGCTGGTGGGCTTCGACACCTGCCTGATGGCCACGGTGGATGTGGCGTCCACCTTCCAGGGCTTTGCCAAATATTTGGTGGCCTCCGAAGAGGTGGAGCCGGGCAACGGCTGGCTTTATTCCGGCTGGCTGGGGGCGCTGGCAGAAAATACGGATATGGACGGCGCGGCGCTGGGCACCGCCATCTGCGACACCTATTACCAGGGCTGCGAGGCAGTGGGCACCCAGGAGCAGACCACCCTGTCCGTGACAGACCTCTCCAAGCTGGATCCGCTGCTGGAGGCTTACGAGTCCTTTGGACAGGAGGCGTTCGCCGCCGCGGCGGAGGATCCCGGCTTCTTTGCCGAACTGGGCCGGGCCGCCGCCCAGAGTGAGAACTACGGCGGCAACACCCGTGAACAGGGCTACACCAACATGGTGGACCTGGGGCATCTGGCCCGGCAGACTGCGTGGATGCTGCCCTCTGCCCAGAGCGTCTGCGATGCGCTGGCAGACTGCGTGCTCTATCAGGTGGGCGGCCCCTACCGGGCTGAGGCCACGGGCCTGAGCTGTTATTACTCCTATAACGGCGATGTGGATGATCTGAACGGATATATCGGGGTGGGCGAGAGCACCGCGTTCAAGCATCTGTACGCCTACGAGCTCACCGGCGAACTGGCCGAGGACGGCGAGGAATATCTCAGTTCCCTGAATATTGGGGAGCTGCCGGAGCGGGTCACGCTGGACGATATGGACTGGGACGGCGCACCTCTGGATCTGGATGATGAGGGGACCTCCTTCCTGACTCTCGGGCCGGAGGCCAACGACGTTCTGGCGGGCATCGGTTTCTCCCTGTTCTATGTGGACGAGGCGGGCGACCAGATGCTCCTGCTGGGCACCGACAACGATCTGTCTGCCGACTGGGAAAACGGCGTATTCTACGACAACTTCCGGGGCGTCTGGGGCGCGCTGGACGGCCATCTGGTCTACATGGAGCTGTCCTTTGAGGGCGAGGACTACAACCTCTACTCCGTTCCCATCCTGTTAAACGGCGAGGCGTACAATTTGCAGGTGGCATACGACTTTTCAACTGAGGAATGGAGCATCCTTGGCGCTTCCCAAGGGCTGGACGAGTCCGGCATGGCCAGCAAGGAGCTGCGCCTGCTGGCGGAGGGCGATGTCATCACCACCATCTGGAAAGCCGCGACCTTCACTGGGGACGACGATTTTGAGATGTACGCCGCCGAGGAGCTGACCGTTACCGCCAACACCGCCTTCGGAGAGGCTCCCCTGTTCGATGGGAGCTACTCCATGGTCTTTGAGATGTGGGATGCGGCGGGCAATTACGCCTACTCCGACGCCGTGACCTTCGACTGTGCGGGCGGCGAGATCTCGACCACCGTTTATGAGGACTGAACAAAGGAATTCAGGGAAAGGGGGCAAGCCCCCTTTCCCTCCCCCATGGGGGAGGGATTGTCCCGCTGAGAACGGGGACACATTCGAGCGGCTGCTGTTATTGTTGAAACAGGAAGATTCCAAAATGACCAAGGAGGAGGAACGCACGATATGAAAAAACGGATACTCAGCCTGCTGCTGGTATTCGCCATGGTGTTCTCACTGATCCCATCCACGGCTTTGGCCGTTGCGGATACACAGGGAGCATCTGCGGAGCAGGCAAACCCATTTACCGATGTGAAGGAAACAGACTGGTTCTATGACGCTGTGCAGTACGCGCGGGTCAATGGATTTTTCAGCGGCACCAGCGCGACGACCTTTGAACCCAACGGGACCATGACCCGCGGGATGTTCGTCACTGTACTGGGGCGGATGGCTGGAGTGGATGCCGATCGCTATCAGGGTGAGAACAGCTTCAGCGATGTACCGGCAGACGCCTATTATGCCCCTTATGTGGCATGGGCGGTGAAGCACGGGGTCACGGCTGGTACGGGCGGCGGGAAGTTCTCCCCCAATGCGCTCATCAACCGGGAGCAGATGGCAGTATTTTTTGTGCGCTATTTTGAAAAATTTGATGTGGACTATACGATTGACGCGGTGATCACTACCACGCCTGCGGACATCGACACGGTTTCCCCCTATGCGCGGGACGCAGTCTTGAAGCTGTGGAAAACCGGCCTTTTGAACGGCGACGGAGTAAATTTTAATCCGGCGGGCAATGCCAGCCGCGCCCAGGCGGCCACACTGTGTATGCGGACAGACGAAACGGTGGAGACCTGGTATCAGGAACCCGGCGTGCCGTCCGAGCGGGTCAGCATCGATCCCGAGGCCGGAGATCCGGACATCAAGCCGGAAAAGCCCTCCACAGGCGGCGGGTCTTCTGGCGGAGGCGGCTCCTCCGGCGGAGGGACGAGCCAGACCACCTATTACGAAGTGCAATTTGCGCTGGGCAGCGGTCAGACGGACATCAGCCTTCCCAAACCCCAGACCGCCGCAAAGGACACCCCCATCAGCAGCCTGTCTACGCCGGCCAAGGCCGGGGTGATCTTCCTGGGCTGGTACTATGATGCCGAACTGACCCGCGGAGTGGAAACGGGCGACACCGTGACAAAAAACATGACCCTCTATGCCAAGACGGCAGCGGGAGAAGAAGTGCAGTCCATGGAAACGCCAAACTATGTGACCCGCACGGAACTTCAGGCAGGTACATATTCCTTTGACGTGGTGGGCGTGACCGGAGACAGCAATATAAAAGCTGCCGTGAAATTCATCAATATCACAGGCGGCAATATGGCCGTGGACTACACCGTCAGCGGTTCCACGGTGTCCGCTGTGCTGGAGGCCGGCCAGACCTACCAGGTGGAGCTGCTGAACGAGGCGGTGCGGTTCAAACTGGACGATGGCGGGCAGAGCGTGTCCATCCGCTATCTGAATCTCCTCACCGCAAAAGAAGAGGTGAAAAACGCCGAACTGAACGATGGGGTGAAGCAGATCCCGGTCACTGACACCGAGGGCTTGGAGGACACGGTGTTCGCCGGGCTGTATCAGATCGACGAACAGGGGCGCAGCGCCGAGAACACCGCCAGCGGCAGCTTTACTTACACGGGTTCTGAAATGCTGGCAGTGGGCGATATCCTGGCCGTCACCTCCGGCAGCGTAGATCTGAACGACGTCAGTTCCACCGAGGGCGAGGTAGGTTACATCAAGGTCACTGCCGTCAACAGCAGCGGCAGTTACAGCTACGAAATGGCCGATGTGGAGGATGTGCTCTTTATGCCCGATGTGCTGCCCATCCAAAGCGGCTGGGATACGGACAATAACGAAAGCACCATTACCATCACAGCGGACAATCTATCCACAGCCATGGAAAATGTGGACGCGGACAGTCTGGACGCAGGCGACTTCATCGGCTTTATCAGCAGCGCATACAGCGAAAATGCCTCTGCAAATTCTTATGGAAAAATCACTGAATTTACCCAAAACGGCGACAGCTATGTCATCACCTACACCTCCGCAGAAGAATCGGACATCGAAACCGCGCTGGATGTCTACTACACACAGGACAGGAAAATCGAAGTCAGCGACGCGGAGCAGGCGGAGATCGAAAACGAGATCCGGGCAGACGTGGAAGCAAGTGGTTACGCCGAGGAGGCCGCCCTCTATCTTGCGGCAGTGATGCTGGAGAGCGACGAACTGAACGAGCTGCCGGACCCCGAGCAGGTGGAGGAAACCATGAAAACCATGCGGGCCTCAGCCGTACCGTACAGCGGCGTTGTTGCCGCAGCCAAAGACGGAAACAAGGTAGAGGTGGAATTTGACGCTAAGGACATCAATATCAAGGTGCGCGCCAACCAAAGGCTGGATCATCTGCAGGGCAATGGCTTTGATGTGGAGATCAGTATCCCCTTTACCGTGAAGATCAACGACAAGGTGGAGATCGGCATCACCGCCACCTTTGAGGAGGAGATCATCCTCCGGCAAAGCGTCAGCACCAAGCGCCACAAAATAGGCTTCCTGCGCTATGACTACTCTTTGAACGCCTCCTTTGATGTGGGTAACTACACCGGCATCGGTTTCACCGCTGACATTACGGCAGGCGGGGACGAGGAGGACGCCTCCATGACAGAAAAACTGGATGCCATCATGGACCGCATGGAGGCCTATAACGATGCGGGCGGCGTACAGGGAACAGACGGCGAGATGGATTCCCTGGCGGAGATCTATGCCGACGTGATGGATAACGCCAATGACACGTGGTTCGAGATCGTCAACGTCAAGCTGTTTGAAAACAACGGCAGCGCCTTCCTGCATATCTTCTGCTGGCAGGTAAAGGGCAGCTTCGTGGTCAGCGCCAATCTGGCGGTGTCCATGGGTATGAGCTTTGACTATACCACCCAGAAACGGTACAACTTTTCCGTCCGTGTGAAGTCCAGACAGGCTACCAATGAGACCATTGACATCATCACGCCCCAATACAATTTCGATTTCTATGTGGTGGGCACTGTGGGCATCCGCGCGGGGCTACGGCTGGAGATGTATGTGGGCCTGATCTCCCTAAAGCTGGATAAAATCGGCATCGTGGCGGATGTCGGGGCCTACTCCCAGCTTTGGGGCTACTTCTTCTATCATCTGCGCTGGGTGCAGGGACAGGGGAAGGAGGAGCGTTCCGCCGGAGCCATGCTCATCGAGATCGGGATGTATATCGACATCAAGTTTTTGGCCCAGGCCTTCAACAGCAGCAAGCTCACCTGGGCGCCTACCCTCTATGCCCATGAGTGGCCGTTGTGGTCGGCGGGTGAGCAGCAGAATGTCTATTCCTTCGCCGTGACGGATGACACAGGCTACAACATCAAGACCGTCAAGAGCCTTGCTCTGCCCGGTTCCACCTATACCATGCAGTACATGGATCTGAAATCAGGTGAGACGGGAGCGGTCAATCGGGATGACGGCAGCGAGAGTGCCTTCACCATCTCCTTCTCTAACCCGGCTTTCCAGTATAATCCGGACGGAAACACCGTGACGGTCACGCCGCCCACCGGCTCTTTGAACGAAGAGACCGACATGACCATTACATGGAAGAAGGCGGCGCTGTCCTTCACCTCCGAGCCCATCCAGAAGGTCATCCATATCACATGGAGCGATCCGGAGGGGCTGCGGTACATCAGCTTTAACTCTATGGGCGGTTCCGCCGTGGCGCAGCTCACCGGCGGCGCGGGCGCCGCCATCACCTGGCCGCAGGATCCTGTGAAACAGGGTTATACCTTCGCGGGTTGGTACATCGATTACACGTGCAGCAAACCATATACCGGAAGTACAAGCACGATGCCCTCGACCTTTACCAATGCCCTCGGCCAATCTGATCTCAAAGCAAAGGGTATGGTGCTCTTCGCAAAGTGGATTCCCAGCGCGGATACACAATACACCGTGGAGCACTATCTGGAGGAGCTGAACGGCTCGTACAAACTGAGTGCCGCGGAAACCATGCAGGGCACCACGGAGGCCATGACCGCAGACAGCGCCAACGAATATCCCGGCTTCACCGCCAGAGCCTTTGAAGAACAGACCATCGCCCCGGACGGCTCCACCGCGGTTCGGGTGTATTAAAATACAACTCCGGTGTGGTCATACTGGTGCACAGATCCTCAAACAGTGTCATATCTCCACTTTCTGTTGTGACAAGCTTAGCGATATTTTCCTGATCACTGTTTGCAATGGCGAGAATACCGGTGCGGACGGTTGAGAGCGTCAAGTCGGCCTCCGCCGTGCCATCGTCCTTATAATACAGCAGGACGCCGTGGTGGAGCTTCAGGAAATAATCCTCGCCGTCCGTGAGCTTAAGCCGGATGGTAAAGGACGTATCTGCAAGCTTTTCTGTATCGAGCATGATACCCATGTAGTCTAACATTGTCTGCGCATCCATGCCCTGCGCCGTCGTGCCGGCACCGATGCTACTGACCTGTGGATAGCTGCCTGTACCGTTTCGCAGCTCATATGCTGCGGCGAGATACGCGTTGCGCCACGCGCCGGACTCCGCCTGATAGCCAAGCTGCTCGAGCGCGTCCGCGCAGAGATACCGCGCGTCCATATTTTCAGAGTCTGCGAAGACGAGCGTGTTTGTGATCTGCGCGACCCACTGGTATTCGCCCTTCTCATAGTCCGCGCGCGCCTGTTCGAGCACTTTTTCGGGATCGCCGAGATATTCGACGAGCTTTTTCGCGTATTCGCTCGGCTCCAGCTCGTTCAGGTGCACGGGATTCGCATCATACCAGTCCATGTATTTCTGATATACCGCGCGGACGTTGTGGCGAAGCGTGCCGTAATATTGCCGCGTGTACCAGATCTTATCCAAAGCCTCCGGCAACTCGATCGTGGCGGCGATCTCCGTCGCGGTGTAACCCTGATTGATGTACAAAAGTGTCTGGTCGTGGATGAATTTATAGACAGCGGCGGTATTGGTTAGATATTCCTGCACCACATCGGCTCCCCAGTGCGGCCAGTTGTGTGACTGGAACACAACCTCCGCGTCCGAAAAGAGCGTCTGCGCCTGCGTGATGTACCGCGCCCAGTCGTTGGCGTCGCGTACCTCTGCGCCGCGCAACGTGTAGAGGTTGTGCATCGTGCCGGTGCAGTTTTCCGCCATCCAGAGCGCCTGTTTGTCAGGGAAATACGTATTCATCTCCGCGGGAGACTCCGTGCCCGGCGTCAGCTGGAAGACAGCCTTCACGCCGTCAATTTCCGTCTCAAAGAGTGTGTCGGTGACCTCATATGTCGGTGCGAGATAGCCCGTGCCGCCCTGCACGGCGGTCAGACCGATACCGACGGAAAGCCGTCCCTGCTCGCTGTACGGCAGGAAACTGCCGTACTGGTAGATCGCGCGGCGCTTCATCGCCGTCCCAACCAAGATGTTTTCCTTCATGACCGCGTCGGCAAAGCCCTGCGGCACGATGATGGCTGTCTTGCCTGAGGCAATTTGCTCGTCCAGCGGAAGCGATGCGTCCGCCACATCTTCTGCGCCGATCAGCCCCTCGATGCCGCCGTAGTGGTCGACATGCGCATGGCTAATAACGACAGCGACAATGCGGTCATCGCCCATCTGCTCACGGAAGAGCTTCAGTGCCTCGGACGCAGTATAGCGGCTGCTGCCGCAATCCATGATGATCCAGCCGTTTTCACTGCGGACGAAGGTGATGTTCGAAATATCATAGCCGCGCACCTGATAGATGCCGTCCGTGACCTCAAACAGGCCGTAACGGGCGTTGTACTGCGTGTTGCGCCAGAGGCTTGGGTTTGCAGACGTGGGCGCATCGCCGCTTTCCCGCACGAAGTCATATGCGTCCTGCGACCAGATCGTCATGCCGTTTTCGGCCTGGATGACGAGCGAGTCCGGCGCGAAGATGAGGCCGCGGCCTGCAAATTCGGCCTCCTGCTCGTCGTCAAAATCGAGCAGCTGATAGACCTCGGCGTTGGCCTGCGCTGTAATTTCTGTTGCAGCTTTGCTTTCGGCATTCAGCGGTGTGGATTCTTTAGATGGCGCTTTGTCGCAAGCGGTGACAGAAAGCAGCAATAAGAACATGAATGCTGCCGCAATCATTCGTTTCATGGGCACTTCCTCCGTAATGAATATGATTGTTTAAAAGGAATCCGGCGTTCAAAACGCCGGATTCTGAAATGATTTATTCCCCAAGTACGCAGGAGAACTTGATCTCCTTTTCCACATCACTCAGGTCGAGTTCACCACCGTCGGCGACAGTGATGCGCACTTCATAGAGCGTTCCGTCGGTGAGTTCCGTCACAACCTCACCGGTCTCATCCGTGATCGACCATAGCTCAGAAGCGACCTTCGCCAGCTTGCCGTCCATGCCATAAGCGTAGAGCATCAGATCAGAGGCGCTGCCAGACAAATTATTCATGCGGAAAGCGACCGTGGTGTTAGGATGCACATTGCGGATAGCCACAGTATTGCGCCAGCTCGCGACCGCACCTTCGCCGCCGTCAAGTTCAAACTGCTCCTGCGAAAGGATATTTCTTGCCGCCTTGTCTAAGTCTACCTCACGATACGGCATCTCCGGCAGATACACAAAGCGATCCTGCAAGCGCAGCAGCTCCATATAGCCCGTCGGGCAGTAGAGCGCGTTGCCGTTGTTTCCGGCGTACATCCCGATGGCCATATTGTTGTAGCCAAACTTGTTGGAAACATCCATCGTAAAGACGGTCTCGCCGGTCTCAAAGTCCAGAATGATGTACTGCCACATCCCGGTGGTCAGATCCTGCACATAGCCGTAGATATAGCCCGTCGCGGTGGAGAGCTTGAGCATCGATGTATCGCTCAGGTCATTTCGAGACCAGATGCTCTTCATCTCATAGCCGCTATCGGTTTTCACGGTGTCCACGCGCTCGATGCCCGGGGCAATCATAACATTACCCTTCATCAGCCAGTTCTGGTCATAAATGTTGGCATAGCTCTGAATCGAGGAGTCGCTGTTGGGGTCGGCAAGACCTGCGTTGCCCGCGCCGAACCAGTTGCAGACAATTGTGCTGACCATGCCTTCACCGTCGTCATAGACGATCGCAGAGTTCTCAACCGCCACCTGATACCCCTCGGGCAGATCATCCAAAACCGGCATACTGGCTACGACCTCACCGGTCTTCATGTCGAGCGCAAGAAGCTTCACGGGGTCTGCGTTATCGGTGAACATCACAAGGTTCGGCGTCAGCGTGGGCGAGCAACCGCCGCCCCATGCAAGACCGCCGCCGGTGGTCTTATCGCCTTCACCGCTGACCTTTGCACCAACGCTCTCATACGGCGTGCACCACGCAACGTCCACGCCATTGTCGGCGCGCAGCAGATAGCAGTTCATATTGGTCAGAATGACTGCGCCGTCACGGGAAGCGGCGATGCCGTTTTCCGCACCCTCGCCGGGCGTCAGCTCATAGACGAAAACTGCCTTCGAAAGATCCGTCTGTTCGCCTCTTAAAATCGCATCGATGGCCGGACGGGCAATGTAGCCGAGAACGCCCTGCTGCTGGCGCTCGGGGTAGATACGGAAGCCGCCCGTTGCAAACCAGAGGTTTCCGTCGTAGTCAAAGACCACAGACAGAAGATTCTGCGTCAGCTCCTTGCCGAGCGCGGCTTCTGCTGCAGCCTTGATGTCGATGTCCAGAACCTTTTCAAATTCCGGAATGACGCTGCCGTCTTCCTCCGTCGCACGCAGCATCAGCACATGGTTGTTGCTGGTCGGGCAGACGATACGGTTTTCGGAGTCAAGGAACGTGTAGGAACTCTGGATGACGTAACCACCGCCGTCGTGCTGCTTCGGAGAGAAATAGCCGAGCGTCTTCGTCTCTTCGGCATTCAGATCGCGGATGGCGATGCCGCCGAGCAGCGGCACGACCGCATGACCGTAGCTGTCAAAGTAGATGGCAGGGGAGGCGTTTGCGTTCGTCGTCTCGTAGGAGACATTGATTTCCGGATAGATGCCCAGCGGCAGAATTTCATCCGTGGAGTCGGTGTTGTACCCGTCGTGATGAATATTCGCGTCGCTCTTTGCCATGTAGGGGTTTTCCTCCACCTGTTTGGGCTGCAAAGCCTTCACGGGCAGTGCACCGGATAACGGCGCAGAAGATTCTGAAGTTGTATCTTCGTCTGCGGGTGTCTGTGTTCTACCACAGGCGGCCATTGACAGACACAATACTGCTGCCAGCACATGGCATAACGCAGAACGGATGATGCTTCTCTTTTTCATGAATAGTCCTCCTTGTTGGTTTCGGCGTAGTTGGGCCGGAGCTGAGCAACCAAATTTTTCTCGTTCAGCCAGACGCAAAGCCCCTGTTGGAAAGCTGCTTTTGTTACCGGCTCCAGCAGAAAATAATCTGCACGCAGTCGGAAAGCATGAAGCGAAAAATCCAGATCGCTGCACCAGATGATGCGCGTATTGCGGCAAAGCGCACGTAGATGTTCCACCGCATTCAATCCGTCGACACCCGGCAGGGCGATCACCGCATTGGTCGGCGGCGTTTTCCGTGCAGTTTCAAAAAACTGTTCCTGATCGCGGAATGTTTCAATTACGGGAAACCGTTCACATTCGGCGCAGAACTGCGAGACCTGCTCTGTAAAAAAAGCTTCTTGCGCTTCACTATTTGTCAGCACGGCAATTCGGTACACAGCGCTCCTCCTTTCTGCCGTCGTTGACGTTTTCTGCTTGTCAGTATACGAATGCGCACACGCTTTTCAAGCTGTTTGGCACGAAAGCCCCGTTTCCGGCACGAAATCTAGGTTTGCTGGTGTGCCGGGGCAGGACATCTGTGATATAATCATACTGGAGTTTTTTACGGAGGGGAGGAGTAGGTCAGCATGAGGATTGCAATTGTGGATGATCTCAAGACCGAACGCGCACTGCTGAAAGAACGCTTATCGCAGCAGCTGGCGCTTCGCGGTGTGGAAGCGGATATTTTGGGATTTGAAAGCGGCGAGGCTTTTCTCGCGGCAGAAAAAGAGCGGCGCTTTTCGGCCGCGTTTCTCGATATTTATATGGAGGGCTTAAGCGGCATGGACGCAGCGAAGGAGCTTCGAAAGACGGACACAGACTGCCTTCTGATCTTCACCACGACGTCTACCGATCACGCGCTCGAAGGCTTTCAGGTACGGGCACTTCACTATCTCGTGAAGCCCTTTTCCGAGGAAGAACTCTCCGGTTTGCTTACCGAAATGCTTGAAAAACTGCCGCGTCCTGAGCCGGTTCTGACTGTGAAAGTCAGCGGTAGCGACGTTCGTCTTCGCTATCGGGACATTATTTCCGCCGAGCATTTTGCTCATAGAATCAACATCCGCACCACCGCCGGAAAAACGCTGGCCACGCGCCAAAGCTTCAAGTCGTTCACCGAGCCGCTTAAAAAAGATCCGCGCTTTTTCGTCTGCGGCCGCGGTGTGATCGTCAATTTAGGGCACGCCGCTGATTTTCGGGATGCCGCCTTCTGTATGACCGACGGCAGCCGTGTCTATGTCAACCAGGATCTTTTGAAGCCTGCCCGGCAGGCGTTTATGGAATTTCTGCTGCAAGGGGAGCGTATGAGATGAAAGATATTCTGCGTCCGATGCTGGAACTGTTCGTCGCACTCCCCGGTCTTTTGCTTGCATATTTCCCTGTAAAATCCTATCTGAAGCAGTCGCCAAGAAAACTTGCCGCCTGGCTTCTGCCGCTGATGGCGGGCCTGAGCGTCGGCGGCGGGCTCGTCTGCTATCGGCTTCGCATTTCCACTGTTTTTGTCCTTGCGGGTATCACGCTGCTTGCGATTGCTCTGTATACCAGAACGCTCCGGATATCCCTCTGGAAATCCGGAACGATCGCGCTGTCGATCTGCGCGGTATTTGCCTGCCTGAATAGCCTTTCCAGAGCCGTCAGCGCGGCGATTGTCCTGCATATGCAGCTGCCGCCGGATGGGCCCTGGTTCTGCTTTGCTGCCTGCGTTTTTTATAACGCAGTTTGCTGGGTTTTTGTGCTGGCGGCATCCTATCCGTCGACCCATGCGGTGCGTGTGATGGTCGAGGACGACAATTTTGCACAGACATGGTATGTGTTCTGGGTTTTACCGCTGGTGTTCATCCTTCTAAATCTGTTCATGATCCCGCGTTACCAGACAACACTTCAGACAGGAAGGGTCCTGCAGGGTTACATTGTGCTCAGCATCGCGCTTCTGGTGCTGCTTTTCTGGTTCAACACGATTTTCCTTCTGATGGCGAACAGCCTCAACCGCAACGCAAGATTACAGCAGGAAAACCAGCTGCTTTCCATGCAGCAGCAGCGCTATGAGAGCCTCAAGACCGCCATTGAAGAGGCCCGGCAGGCGCGGCACGATATGCGCCATCAATTAAATCATATTTCTGCGCTGGCCGAGGCTGGTGAACTGGAGGACTTGAAAAGCTACCTTGCAAAAACTGTCTCCCGCATCCCGAATCTCGATATGTGCTTCTGTGAAAACCGTACGGCGGACAGTGTTGTCGGCTATTACTGCGCTCTTGCAAAGCGCGAGGACATTCCCTTCCGCACCAAGCTCGATCTGCCGGAATCGCTTCCGATCGATGAGGTCGATATGTGCCTGATCTTATCCAATCTACTGGAAAATGCGCTGGAAGCCAGCCTTCGCACCGCACCCGCTCGCCGGCAAATCGAAATAACAGCATATGTGCATGCCAAGAGGCTTCTTCTGATCGAGGTCGTAAATGCATTTGACGGTAAAGTCAACGAAAAAAATGGCGTTTTCCTCTCATCAAAGCGAAAAGAAAGCGGAATTGGTATCCAGGCTGTCAACCATATTGCGGAAAAAAACGGCGGAACAAGTACGTTTACCCATCAGAATGGCGCTTTCTCCGCCAAAGTCATGCTCTGTGGATAAGTGGAAATCCATAGTGTATCTTTTGGTTACATATTGCGTCTGGAGGTGTTGCTTGGGGGAGAATTACAGCAAGAAATGCACCTGTCACCGCGAACGCTGATCAAGCGCAGAGATGACGGTCTGGACGGACTTGCATCTATGTATTCCTATCTGGGGCAGGTGAAAGGGGGCTGCGGAAACACATGACAGTATCCTTTTATGATGTCGCACATGAGGAGTTTTTCCAAGAGAACTTAAAGCGATCGATGGCATCCGGTCATACTCCGGACAGTTATTTTCAATCGTTCCTTTACCTGTGCGGATTATGCGCGGATACTCGAAATCACTTCCACCGCCTGTTTGACTGGCAGGAATGGTGCATCCGCCCAGAAGGACTCAGCGAAGGGTGGCAGACTGGGACAACCCGCAAAATCACCCGACTTGCCTTTAGACTCTGGAACGGTTACGGACAGGAAATTCCAGACAGGAGTGACATATCCGCATCTTTTCTGCCAGATGAAGTGTTTTGCTGCCCCTTTCAACCATACTTTTTTGATGCGATCCGTCTCCGTTTCCCAGAATATAGTAAATCGGTCGAGTAAGCCTTGGTTTATTCAGAAAAGCCTATCATATATCAGCAAGTGAATAAAAAACCAGGGATGGCAATGCTCCGGCCTGATAAGGGTATCACCGAAACCGTCCAGAGCAAAAGGAACTGCCACATTGCCGTGGCAGTTCCTTTTTATATGCAAGTAATTTGAACAGGCAAGGCCTGCTATTATTATCCCCAAAGGTCACTTCATTGTCATAAAGACTGGCACCCACCCCATGCAGACCCGGCAGTGGCTCTTTCTGGAGTGGGGGATTATCTTCGGGGAGCCGTACAGCATCCCGGAGAAAGCGGCCCGCTCTGTGGCCTATGCCAATAAGCAGGAACTGGAATTTGCCATCATGTGCCGCCATGTGCGGATACCTGCGGCAAGCGGCGCGGCGCCGGTAATCAACAAAGCGGATACCAGATGGGGGTAGCAGCAGGCCGGTCCCTCAGCAGGCCATCCCGGCCAGGAGCCACCTGATGGACAGAAAAGCCTGCGTCCATGAGGGTATCGTGTATGGCTTATTTTCAGGATATCTACCATTCCGACCTGAGCCACAGGGGCAGAGCGGTCTATATGTATCTCAAAGATTACGTCGACAGTGAGGGGCGGTGCCGGCCGGGGATCCGGACCATAGCCGCCGAACTGGGTCTCTCCCGCTCCACGGTCAAGCGGGCGCTGGACGATCTCTACGGAGCCGGTCTGCTCACCAGAGAGCTGCGCTGGCGGGAGAATGGGAGTCTCAGTTCCAATCTATATCGGCTGGTGTGAATTCAAAATAAAAAGATCCACCGCCAGGGGGAGATTTTGCCCTGGCGGTGGACCGAGGATAGGTTCATGATGAACCAACCAGAAGGTCCCACTCTAAGGAGAGACTAAGACAGAAGAGAATTGAGAGAGGAATAGAAATTACATCCAATGTCCTCGCAACTTTTGCGATGTATGACAAAGTATGCTCAACGAACTCATCAACCGCATCGGAAAGGAGAAAATCATACAATCTACTATAAGTTTGTGGGTGTGTTACAGTAATCTTCTCTTTACCAATTTGAGTGTTCATCATCTGTTGTGAATCGGCAGGGTGATCCCCACCTGAAAGACATCCTCTCCGGGGTAGAGATCCATTGTCCCGCCGTGGCGCTCCACCGTCTCCCGCACCGAGCTCAGGCCGATGCCACAGCGGACACCTCCTGCCTTGCGGGAGAGGATATGTCCTTCCGACCGGTCAAACCGGCCGTCGTAGGTGTTCTCCACCAGAAGGAACAGGGTCCCCTCCGTGGCCCGGCTTGTGAGGGACAGCCGCCGCTCCCCCCGGCTCTGGCGCTGGCAGGCCTCCAGGGCGTTTTCCAGCAGGTTGCCCAGAACAGTACACCACTCCACGTCCCCCAGAGGGACCCCCGCCGGAATGGTCAGAGCCAGGTCCGCCCGGATCTCCTGCCGCTGGGTGGCGGCGCTATAATATTGTAGCAGGGCGTCCACCGGCGCCCGGTTGCAGAAACTGCCGGGGGACACCCCGGGCCGCCGTGCCAAAACGGAAGGGAAATCCTCCAGATAGCGCAGCAGCTCCCGGCGGTGTTCCTCGGTCTCCGGACGGCTCTCAATCTGTCCCGCCAGCTCCGTGATGGTACGCAGGTGCTGACGGAAGTCGTGGATGAGCCGTCGGTTTTCGTCGGAGCGCTGGGCGAGCTGGTCGGCGTACTCCACCTGCATGGCCAGTTGCCGCTCCATCTGCCGGTACTCCGCCGCGAAGGCCAGATTGAAGCGGTAGGCGCTGACGATGTCCCGCCAGAGGACATACCCAATGGTCAGCGTCATGGCAAAGCTGCCCCACTCACCGAACCAGCCGGTGACCACCGGCTCAAAGGTCGGCAGCAGTCTGTCCCAGAGAAGAAGCGTTGCATAGAAGGCGGCGGCGAAAAACAGCGGCGCAGCCTGGGGGACCTGCTGCCGGACCGCCCGGAGGGCCGCTCCCAACAGATAGACCGCGGAACCAATCTTGAAGCAGAAAATCAGCAGGGAGAATGCTTTCATTACCGGGATCGTCAGGTATGGAGACAGCAGTCCGTAGCAGAGGGCTGCCAGGCAAAACAGCCAGCCCGCGATTTCCACCGTCAGGGCAACTGGGCGTCGGGTCTGACAGAGCCGGTTTTGCAGCGTTACCACCAGCACCACCATGGCATAACCCACGGAGATCTCCAAGGCATACCAGGGCCGGGGTGGCAGGGCGGCGGCGCTGTGCAGAATGGGGTAGGCAGTGAACAGCGATCCTGCCAGGCACAAAAGGGCGAAAAGCAGGGCGTTTTTGTGGCGCATCCGCACACCGAAATAGGCGGCCAGCGCCGCCCCCAATACCCCGCACAGCGTTACGCATACCGCCAGTCCCAACCGCAGCCCCCGGCTGAGGTTGACTGCCAGGGGTGTGCCCAGGGCCGGGGGATAGACCAGCCCGCTGTAAAAATGGGAGTCATCCCGCACCGCCAGCAGGATGGTGGTGAGACCGCTTCCTGTAAAGGTGACCATGCGGTTCTGGGTGCGGGGCTGGTAGTGCTCCAAGTCCGGTTCCCCCACCTGCAATTCCAGATTTCCGTTGAGATAGAGCCGATAGGCGGAGTAGATCTCCGGCAGCTCCAGACCGTATTGGGCGGGCTTCTCCGGAAGTTCCAGGGTCAGCACATAGGTCCCGCAGCCGTGGGGCGTCACCCCGTCCGGCTGGTCAAAGCGGGTGCGTTCCCCGATGGAGGTATAGATCATGTAGTGCTCCGTGCCGTGTGCAGCCCACTCCTCCGGGGTGAGAAGCACGGCGGGATAGAAGGCCCAGCCGTGGATGAGGAAGTGGAGGTCGGTCTGCTCCAGTTCCTCATCCGTCAGGGTCAGCAGGCCGTCCATAGGCTGGGCGCCGGGGCGGGTATATTTGTTGTCCCAGACATACAGGCTCAGGCACAGGGCGGAGCCCAGCACCACGGCCAGCAGCAGGGCCAGCAGCTGACGGTGGACAGGCTTCATCGCCGCCACCTCCTCCAGAGAAGGACTCCAAGGCCAACCAGCACTGCCCCGCCCAGAAGAATCAGAGCGGCGGCGGGGGCTGCCTCCCGTTTAGGCAGAGACGGCTCGGGCAGTTCTTCAGGTTCCTGAGATGCAGGAGCCTGCTCCGGGATTTCCGAAGGGGCGGCAGGCTCCCCGGCGGTCTGCTCCGACGGGTCAGACGGCTGTGTGGACACGACACAGGGCTTCGTCTGCGCGGGAACGGAAGCCCCTGCTTCTTCCTCTGCTGTGACTGGTTCCTCCGATTGGGCGGCGGGGAGTACATCCGGCACAGGTTCCGTCTCCAGCTGCTGGGTCAGCATCTCCGACAGGGTGTACCAGCCCGTATGCCGGATGGGAAAGACCGCGATGCCCCGCTCGGCATCCAGTGTTCCGGCAGCGGCTGTACCATCTTCCCCAGTCAGCACGAGGACAGCTCCATCCTGTTCCAACGTGACCGGCAGCATCACCTCACAGTCCGGCAAATCGGATATTCCCCGCCCGTCCACCTCCACAGTGAGGGAAAAGCCGTCCTC
>PPYF01602812.1_pt1 | contig 30869 bp, 26 predicted proteins | sample 1559871 | NCBI WGS metagenome assembly PPYF01 (sample SAMN08240021, study PRJNA423297) | Human gut metagenome, whole genome shotgun sequencing project.
CACGACGAGGAAGGATTTTCCCACGTTCTGAAACGAAACGGCTAAGAAGCTCAGTATCTTTGTAATCAACATATTCAATCTTGTTTGCTGCGATGTAATCAACTTTTTTACGGCGTTTAAATCCGCCACGACGTTGTTGAGCCATGTTCTTTCTCCTTTATATATTTATTCTGTTTGTCCATTAAAATGGTAGATCGTCATCTGAGATATCCATTGGATTGGTATTCCCAAATGGATTTTCATCACGAGAAAAGTTAGGTACTTGGTTAACAGAAGTTGAGTTCCCAAAATTGGAAGATGAATTTCCGAAGTTATTAGAAGTATAGCTACCAGAAGATTGACCTTCACGGCTGGCACGGCTTTCTAACAATTGGAAATTATCAGCTACCACTTCTGTCACATAGACACGTTGACCTTGCTGATTTTCGTAGTTACGTGTCTGAATACGACCAGTAATTCCGATGAGGGCTCCTTTTTTAGCCCAATTTGCAAGATTTTCTGCCTGCTGACGCCAAATCACAACGTTGATAAAATCTGCTTCTCTCTCGCCACTTTGATTTTTAAAGTTGCGATTGACAGCAAGAGTAAAAGTTGCGACCGCTTGATTTTGCGGCGTATAGCGAAGTTCGGCATCTCGGGTCATACGACCCACAAGTACAACGTTATTTATCATAGTAACCCTTCTTATGCGTCAAGTTTGACGATCATGTGACGAAGAATGTCAGCGTTGATTTTTGAAAGACGGTCAAATTCATTCAAAGCGACAGCATCTTCAGCTTCAACGTTCACGATGTGGTAAAGTCCTTCACGGAAATCTTGGATTTCGTATGCAAGACGACGTTTTTCCCAGTCTTTTGATTCAACAACAGTTGCACCGTTGTCAGTCAAGATAGAGTCAAAGCGTGCTACCAAAGCGTTTTTTGCTTCTTCTTCAATGTTTGGACGAATAATATAAAGAATTTCGTATTTAGCCATTGATTTTTCCTCCTTTTGGTCTAATGACCCCCAGACATTGCAAGGGGTAAGTGAGGTTTTCTCACGAATAACTATTATACTAAATATTCTGGGAAATAGCAAGAAAAATTCGATTTTTGTTTTTGTAAAAAGCACAGTTTTTTCCTATACTCCATTACCCATTCCACTTCAAAACCTTAAAAAAAGCTGATATCAGTTAGTTTTAAGCTATGCTCTATATACTGTTGTGTAAATTTTCTATCACTTTTCTAAGAAAGGAGTAAACGCATGAACTATTTAGTCATTCCTGCTTACAAACCTGACCTTCATCTTATTCATTTGTTGCAAAAGGTGAAGGAAAAGAGCTCGCTGCAAATCATCGTGGTAAATGACGGCAGTCCAGCTAACGATGATTCCATTTTTCGAGAAGCACAGAAATATGCTACTATTCTATGCCATACAACAAATCAAGGGAAAGGGCAAGCGCTGAAAACAGCTTTTTCTTATATTGATTCCTTAGGTCAATATGGGGCAGTGGTCACAGCTGATGCAGACGGTCAACACAAACTTTGGGATATTTTCCGAGTGAGCAAAAAGGCTCAAGAAAACCCTAATCGGTTGATTTTGGGAACTCGATCTTTTTCTGGCAACATTCCTTTACGTTCGGCTTTTGGAAATAAATTAACACGATTTCTGTTTAAGCAACAGACTGGTGTTTCCGTGACAGACACCCAAACAGGACTTCGCGGATTTACAACCAACATGATTCCATTTATGTTGAAGGTTGAAGGGCAGCGTTATGAATATGAAATGAATATGTTACTAGCTGCTTCCAAAGAATACCCTATCATTGAAGTTCCAATTGAGACGGTTTATATCAATGACAATCAAGCTTCTCACTTTAGACCAGTACGCGACGGGCTTATAATCTACAAAGACATGTTTAAATTTGCACTCTCTTCAATTAGTAGTTTTTTGATTGACTATATCGTCTATGCTCTCGCCCTCTTGGTGCTTGCTGCGGTACCGACTAGTCTCAAAATTTTACTAGCAAACGGAGTGGCCCGTGTCACTAGCTCGATTTTCAATTATTCCGCAAATAAAAAACTGGTCTTTAAAAATAAAGACAGTGTCGCCAAAACAGGGACTGGTTATTTCGGTTTAGCCTTGGGCCTGTTTATCCTTGACACCCTTTTGATTAGACTCTTTTATGCCATCTTCGGTCTCAATTTGCTGATTGTTAAAATCCTTGTTGGCGCTCTACTTTTTTGCCTATCTTGGCTCGTGCAAAAAAAAATTATTTTCAAGGAAAGGACTCATACCTTATTATGAAATTATTTAAAAAATCCTATGCTTATGCTAGTCTCTTTGGTATTTTGCTAACAGGATCATTTACCTATTCAATGCTAAAAACCTTTGTCTTGTCAGAGTCTATTACAACTGTAAAATCTTCTTCAAGCTCGACAAGTACAACTGCTGCTAAAGCCGCAACAAATGCTACAACGACTGATACAAGCTATAAAGACGATAATATTTCAGTAAAGATTACTACAAAAACCGTCAGCAACACGAAAGTGTACATTGCAGATATTACGGTCAGCTCGCCTGAATATCTCAAAACCGCTCTAGCGCAAAATACTTATGGAAATAACGTGACTGCTAAGACTTCTGTTACAGCAGCCAATAACAATGCCATTCTTGCTATCAACGGAGACTACTACGGAGCTAACACGACTGGCTATGTCATCCGTAACGGTGTTGTCTATCGAAATACCGTACGAGAAGATGCTAGCAACAGTGACTTAGCAATTTATAAAGATGGGAGCTTCGGAATTGTTTACGAAAATGATGTTTCTGCTGATGACTTGGTTAAAAAAGGTGTTGTAAACCTTCTCGCTTTTGGTCCAACTTTGGTTGAAAACGGTAAGATTGCTGTTTCAAGCAATTCGGAAGTGGGGCAATCCATGTCTTCCAATCCGCGTACAGCTATTGGAATGATTAAAAAAAATCACTATATTATCGTTGTATCAGACGGTCGAACTTCAGAAAGCGCGGGACTTTCTCTCTATGAACTCGCAGAAGTTATGAAATTTTACGGGGTGAAAACAGCTTATAACCTTGACGGAGGAGGATCGTCTACTCTTTACTTCAATGGTAAGGTCATCAATAAACCAACAACAAACGGAACAATTTCAGAAAGGGCGGTGAGTGACATTGTCTACATCGGTTACTAAAGCAAGCAAGAAACGGTTCAAAAAGACAGCCGTTGTCTATGCCTTAATCACAATATTTTTCTTCATTTTTAGTCGTATTTACGAGCACTTCAGCTTTGGTGAGACTTCAGTTTATATGCATTATCTCTTTGGAGTGCCACTAATAGGAGGAGTGGTGCTTCTGATTTTCCAAAAAATGATTCCTAATCTTTCACGGCTCAGTCTCAATCTTTGGAATTCTGCGGTCGCAACCATTGCTACGGGTGTGCTCTTTCGTGGCATTGTCAACCTGTCTGGACGCTCCACCACAATGGACCTCCCCTACTGGTACGTAGGAGTAGGACTTGCTGGATTAGCCCTACTCTCCATAATCTTCACCAGAAGCGTGTGGGTGACAGAAGAATAGCTTTTACGTTACCTATCAAAAGGACTTAAACGAAGTCGAAAAACAAACTGAACAGTTTATCATTGATGCTGATTCAAATGAAATGTTAAACAAAGGAATAATAGATCTGTAAATCCGAAAAACAATTTTCCACAAATAAAAGCCTCCATAGTTATGAACGGAAGCTTTTTGAACGTGGCATTATACTAAAGATGAGTGTCAGCAAAGCTAAAAGAAACACTAGACCAGCTTCTACCAAATAAATAGAAGAAACGGTTTTGAGCTGAAAGGGATTTTGCAAGAGGCGGACGCTGACAGGAGCAAAAGCAGAACCAATATTAAACCCTGCTAAAAGGAGAGAGGTTCGCTGTTCTCCTGAACCATCCGTGACCTGATTAGCACGATTAAGAAGAAAAGGAATAAAGGTTCGAAAAGACAGGCCAGATAACAAACACATGAGCATGATAAGCCAGACTTGATGTGTAAGAGCTAGACCTAAAAGCGACAGGGCTAAAAGACTAAAAGCTAAGGGGAGCAGCCATTGTTTGAAGAAAGCTTCGACTCTTCCAAATAGAAAACCTGCTCCCATGGCACCAATTCCCATTAAAGCCAGCGCATTGCTACTATCACGCGCTGTCCCAAATCCACCTTCGGTCAAAAGAGAGGTCAATTTGACAGAAATGGACATATAGACCGTGATGAGAATGATTAAAAGAAATAGGTAAATAACAAAAGATAAATCCAGCCGAAACGACTTTTTTGCTTGTTTTGTCGTTTCCAACTCCGACGCTTCATTCTGTAAATCTGGTACAAATAAAGTGAAGAGCAGAAAAATTGGGATGACCATCAGGTAGGTCCAAAGCGTATGCCGCCACCCACCAACGACCAAATAAGCCACTAGAAAGGACGTCACAATCCCTCCCATTCCTTCAAATGCTGACTGATAACCAATCATATCTGATAATTCTTTGTCTTGATACATAGCAGATGAAAAACTGAAAAGCAAGGGATTGAAGAAGCCGACGCCAATCCCAAAGCCAATCCGAGTGGCAAAAAGAATCCAAAAATTACTAACAAAAATTGGCAATATTCCAGAAATGAATAGGAGAATCAAACCTAACTGAACGGTCAGTTTATATCCAATTTTCTTAGCCAGTCTGGGACTGAAAAGTACCGTCAGCATAGTAAAAAGAGCAGGTAGAGTCCCTAAAAGCTCAACAAATGTCGCATTCATTTCCCTATATTCTACTGTAATTTCAGGAAGAGAAGGGAGGATGACTCCTGATGAAATCACCAAAAGAGAAACAAATAAAAGAGAAATTTTTGTTATGTACTTTTTCATCTCAATGTCACATCTTCTTTCTTTAGACAGTTTGGGAGAGAGCACTTGGGTCGTTCTGCTCTATGATTGCGGACTGGTTAAGTCCTCTCCGTTGCTCACGATAACTTGCTTGTACCAGTCGAATGATTTCTTCTTGCTACGTTTAAGACTTCCCTTCCCTTCATCGTCACAATCTACATAAATGAAGCCATAGCGCTTGCTCATTTGGCCAGTACTAGCTGCTGTCAGATCAATACAGCCCCATGAAGTGTAACCCATAAGCTCTACTCCATCCACTTCAACTGCTGCTTTAAAAGCCTTGAGATGTTCACGCATATAATCAATGCGGTATTCATCATCCACATAACCATTCTCATCTGGCTGGTCCTTTGCTCCCAGACCATTTTCTACGATGAAGAGCGGTTTTTGATAACGGTCATAGAGCTGATTGAGGGAGTTGCGCAACCCCTGCGGGTCAATCTGCCAGCCCCACTCGGTTGAAGACAAATAAGGGTTCTTGATAGATTTGAAAAGATTTCCAGTCGTTGCTTCATAATCTTCTGGATGAGAACTGACTGTTCGCGAAGCATAATAAGAGAAAGAAACAAAGTCGACCGGATTTTCAGCTAACACTTTTAAATCTTTCTCCGTCATCTGAACCGAAAGTCCTTCTCGCTCAAATTTCTTTAAAGCGTAGCGCGGATAGCGACCACGAGCCTGAACATCAATGAAAAAGTACTCTCCGTGGTCACGCTGAATGGCTTCAAAATAATCTTCTGGTCGGCAAGTATAAGGATAATGGCTTCCACCTGCTAACATGCAGCCAACTTGATTTTCAGGGTCAATTTTATGTGCCAATTCCGTCACACGCGCAGAAGCCACCAATTGATGATGAGCAGCTTGATATTTGACTTCTTCGACATTCTCATCTTCCGAGAAAATCAAACCTCCTCCAACAAAAGGCTGGTGCAGGAGAATATTGATTTCATTGACTGTCAGCCAGTAGCGAACCAAGCCCTTGAAGCGAGTCATGACTGTTTCTGCATAATGCACATAGGCATCAATCATGCGTCTGTCACGCCAAGCACCATATTTTTTAATCAAAGCAACTGGCACATCAAAATGAGCTAGAGTCACTAAAGGCTCAATCTTATGTTTTTTTAATTCTTGAAAAATCTTTTCATAGAAGACCAGACCCGCCTCATTTGGTGTTTCATCGTTCCCATTTGGAAAAATTCGCGTCCAAGAAAGGGACATGCGATAAACTTTAAAACCCATCTCTGCAAAGAGCTGAATATCTTCTAGATAGTGGTGATACATATCAATAGCATTTTCAGAAGGGTAAAAATAATCTGCTTTGCGTTCCAGATTATTCAATTTTCCTGCAGCAATTGCTGCACGATCTGCTCCAATCGGCAGGAGATCGGTATTGGTTAGACCGCGACCTACTTCTAACATTCCGCCTTCTGTTTGGTTGGCGGCTGTTGCACCGCCCCATAAAAATTCCTTTGGTAATGCCATGACTTTCTCCTTCTATACTTGTGCTTTTAAAACAATTTGCCCTGCAGCTTGACGACCTTTTTCAAGCAAGTCAATCGTCTGATAATTGGCAGTATTGGTTACGATTACTGGTATCTGTGTTCCATATCCTGCATCTTGAATCTCGTCCAGCTCAAAACTTAGTAATTTTTGCCCGCTTTTCACTCTATCTCCTTCTTTGACATAGGTTTCAAAGAAGCGACCGTTCAATTCAACCGTATTCAAACCAACATGAATCAGCAATTCAACACCTGTATCAGATAACAGTCCAATGGCATGTTTAGTCGGAAATACTGTTACCACTTTCCCATCAAAAGGAGCAAGTACTAATTCCTCGCTAGGTTCAACCGCAAAGCCTTTCCCAAGCGCTTCAGAAGCAAAGACTGGGTCTTCAACTTGGCTTAGCTCAATAATCCTTCCTCCGATTGGATTGGCAACAGTGGCATCTGCAATCGTAATCGTTTTTTCCGTTACTGCTTCTGCTGTTGTTGTCTCCTTTTCGTATTTTAAAGATAAGAAATAGGTAATAGTAGCTGTTGAAATAACCGTAATTCCCATGGCAATGATAATATTCCAGAAAAATTCCATCGTATTATTTCCGATGTAAAGCAGAACTGCTGGAAGTCCAGATGAACCTGTTGCAAAGCGGTGAACATGGGTTAATCCGGCATAGAGACCACCCAGACCACCACCAATCATGGAAGCATAGAGCGGATATTTCTTAGGCAAGCTAATCCCGTATAAGATAGGCTCTGTAATTCCCATATATCCTGTAATAGTACCAGAAGTTGCTACTTGTTTTGTTTTAGCATTCTTCGTTCTGAAAGCGACCACAGCCGATGCTGTCGCTTGAGCCATATTGGAACAAAGAGCTCCCGGTCCAAAGATAGAGTCATATCCCAACTGAGACATCTGCATAATGCCAAGGGGTGCAATCCCATTGTGTATGCCAAACATAACCATAACAGGCAAGAAGCTTCCAATCAAGACAGCTGGCGCCCAACTAGCAGACTCGGCTAGATAGTTAAAGATATTTGCTAGAAGTCCACCGAGGATAGAACCGATTGGTCCTAAGACAGAGAAGGCCAAGACACCCATCACAAGAAAGGTAAGCAAAGGAACAAAGACTAGTTCAACAGACTTTGGAATGACCCGATTTAGGAATTTTTCAAGATAAGCTTGGACAAAAATCACCAAAATAATCGGAATCACCGATGAAGAATAACTTGCTAGAGTAAAAGGAATCACTTCAAAAAAGTGAACTGCCTTCCCAGCCGTTACCAAAGCTGACCAATTAGGATGCAGCATCATCGCTGCCACACCAACTGCTAATATGGGATTGCATTTTAATTTCTGAGCCGTTGTAAAAGCTAAAATCAAAGGCAAGAAATAGAATACACCGTCCGCAAAAACATTAAACATATAATAGGTCTGCGAATCTGTAGAAATAATTTTAAAAACAACCAACAAAGCTAAAACAGCTTTAATCATACCAGCGCCAGAAAGAGCTGGAATCACAGGCTGAAAGACACCAGCCACAAAATCAATCACCTTTTGAAAAATGTTGGACTCATCTTTTGTATTTGTATCTTCACCAGTATTTGTCAAGTCTACATACTTTGCAACCTCTTCAAATACGTCCTTAACATGAGTTCCAATAACGACTTGGTGAACACCAGCATTTACCAAATACATCGTAACACCATCAAAATTTTCCAACTTTTCTTTGTTTACTTGCCCTGCATCCCGCAGTTTAAAACGCAGGCGAGTCTGGCAGTGATAGACATCGCTGATATTTTCTTTTCCACCGAGGCAGCTGATAATATCTTTTGCTAATCCTTCGTATTTCTGAGACATGTTTTTTCCTCCATCAAACATTTTTCTTGACCTTATTATAAAAAAGGAAGTAGAAAAAAAGAAGTTTTTTTGGTAAACTTGGTATGCGGTTTCATTTTCTTTAGAAAATTAGACAAAATCATGAAACAAACTGAAATAGGAGGAAGAGATGACACTATTAAAAAGTATTGCCAACTTACGAAATGACAAAGGGTCAAAGGGCGTCATCGCCTCTTATATTCTGGAGCATTTGGAGAGCATTGAGCAGCTTTCTATGGATGAGATTGCTCAGGAGACCTATGTCTCCAAGTCGTCTCTCGTTCGTTTTGCTCAGTATCTCCATTTTAAAGGCTGGAAGGACTTCATCCCTGTCCTCATCCGCGAAAAGCATTACGAAGACAGCCATTATTCCGACATTGATCACAACTTGCCTTTCACAGAGCAGGATACAATGGAGAGTATGGTACAGAAAATTGCCATTATCGAAAAGGAAAGCATTCAAGACACGGCTGATAAACTACGGACGAAAGATTTAGAAAAAGCGGTGCAGCTCCTTAAAAAATCTGCCCGCATCGTTATCTTCGGTCTCAGTCCTAACAATTACTTAGCCAGTGTCTTTCGCCGCAAAATGATGTCTATCGGCAAGACTGTTGAAATTGCGCAAGCTGGGGAATTTGGTCTAACTGCTAACAGTATGGATAAAGAAGATTTAGCGCTTATCATCTCTTACTCTGGCAATGCACCTGAAAGTGAAACTCTTCGCATTTTACCAAGCCTGCAAAAAAAGAAAGTAGCGCTTATTGGATTGACCAAAGAAACAGATAACTATGTCCGACAAACGATAGAAACCTGTTTTACTATTTGTACCCGCGAAAGCTATTTCAAGAAAATCGGTAACTTTTCTACTGAGGAATCCATTCTCTTTATCCTCAACGCTCTCTACGCAGCGTATTTTAAATCTAATTATTGGAAAAATTACAGTTATCGCTTACACATTTTGGAAGATTTAGAAAAAGAAAGAAAATGATGGTTTTGGTCATCATTTTCTTTCTTTTATTCAACTATTAAACAGCCACTCTATGCTATTTTCTCTATAAGAGATCAAGCGATAATAAGTAAGTTGCCGTTACAAGTCATAGACCGTTTTAGCCAATGGGTCAATAACTTGTCGAAGCAGAAACTGGTCGTTTTCATATTGGTAATGACAAATGGCACAGTTACTGAAATAAATATTAGGATCAGGCAAATAGCCTACTTTTAGATAAAAAGCCCACATAGCGCCACCGTGACTGACGACCAATGTTGGATTCTCAACAGCAGGCGTTTTTTTCATGACTTCTGTCAGAGTGGTCAGCATGCGTTCTCCTACTTGAATCACATCTTCACCCCCATAAGGCACGTATAAATCTTCAAAAGACACCGCACCAGCTCGAAACTTAGGCTGCAATCTTTCTGGCTGAGCTTCAAAAAGTCCAAAATTCCACTCTTTCACCCCCTTGAGACGGGTGTAATCTGTTCGACCAGTCACAATTTCCAAGGTATCAGAAGCCCTCTCTTGAGTGGAAGAGTAGATACCGCCAAATTCAATGCCATTTTTCTCGAAAAAAGATCGCGCTTGCTTGGCTTGCTCTATACCTAAATCAGTCAGCGGTGAATCACACACTCCTTGCACCAACCTTTCTTGATTGAAAAAAGTTTGACCATGCCGCATTAGATATAAATCTTTCATTTTTCCTCCCAGCCACTAAAGTCATGACCAATCGCCTCTTTCAGGTAAAATTGGTCATCTTCAAAAGAAAACTTCAAAATACCACAGTTGGTCATGTGTCCTAGATTATCCAGCTGCCAGTTGTCTTCCCAAGTACGTGCAAAGTTGGCCATGGCACCGCCGTGAGATACCATGAGAACAGACTTGCCTTTCGTTTCTTGCATGAGCTGTAGGATAGTCGCAGCCATGCGGTCTCGAACTTGGTCTTGAGATTCCCCACCATAGGTCACAAAAAAATCTTCATATGGCAAAGGAGGGTTGAGGTCTTCACTTTCTCCTTCAAAGGTTCCAAAAATCCATTCCTTGAGGCCTTTAACTCGCTGATAAGGAAGACTACCATTTGTAACAATTTCTAAAGTATCGCAAGCTCGCTCAGATGTTGAGCTGTAAGCCGCATCAAACGTAATTCCTGCATTTTTAAAATATTGCCCAGCCACCTGAGCCTGATACACTCCTAAGTCCGTCAAAGGGGCGTCACACCAGCCTTGAATCCGATGCCGCTTATTGAATAAAGTTTGCCCGTGTCGCATCAAATAAAGTGTTTTTGTCATAAAATATTCCTCTAAAGAAGTTCTAATTTTTCAAAAGCATTGTAAAGACCGTCCTCGGCCACATCATCTGTCACCATATCCGCCATGGCTAATATATCTGGGCCGCCATTACCCATAGAAACCCCAATTTGGCAATATTCCAACATCGGAATGTCAATCTTGGCATCTCCAAAAGCAATTGTATCTTCTTTTTTTGTCCCCAAATGCTCTAGCAGTACATCAATCGCATGTGCCTTCGTAATATCCTTAACTCCTAAGTCACCAAAGAGAGCTTCTTCCCCACGACCGCCCCAAGTACCAGCTTTCAACTCTGGAAAAGCATTTTTCGAGTCCAAATGATCTTGATAAGAAGTGAGAATAAAGCTGATTTTATTCAGATCATCTCGGTAAAGCTCGCCGCCAAAGACCATGCCATGCATCACATCCTCAACCTCTTGATGTTCAACTTCCGCATCTGTTTTTCCTTTTTTCTTGGCATAAAGTTTCATGACTGGACGCGCTGCGTCACGAAAATGCTCACTAGCAAAGAGACCGTTGTTACTTTCCAAATAAAATTCCAATCCTCTCTCATGCAACCAGTCTACAACTCTCTTTTCCACTTCTAAAGGAATCAGCTGATGCATGATAACCTGGCCTTCATGCTCCACATAAGAACCATTCCCGCCAATCATACCATCCAGACCAATATCCCAGATTTCCTGAGGCATTTCCGCCTTACTGCGCCCTGTACAAACATAGACTAAATGCCCATTTTCCCGCGCCTGACGAATAGCCTGGATAGCGGATTCTGGAATGCGATTGTCATAATCCACCAAAGTTCCGTCTACATCTAAAAAGATAATTTTTCTGCTCATCTGTTGACCTCTCTATTCTTCCAAGACCGCTGCCCCGTTGGTTTCAATCACTTTCTGGTACCAGAAGAAAGAGTTCTTGCGGGAGCGGTCATAATTCCATTTCCTTCATCATCTGCATCTACATAGATAAATCCATAGCGCTTGCTCATCTCAGAAGTGGAAGCAGAAACCAAGTCAATACAGCCCCAAGGCGTGTAACCCATAAGCTCCACTCCGTCCTCAATCGCTTCGTATATTTGCTTAATATGCGCCTTGAGATAATCGATTCGATAGTTGTCATGAATAGCACCATCTGCTTCTACCTTATCCAACGCTCCCAGACCATTTTCCACGATGAAAAGTGGCACTTGATAGCGGTCATAGAGCTTATTGAGGGTAATGCGCAGACCCACTGGGTCAATTTGCCAACCCCAATCAGAGGCTTCTAGATAAGGATTTTTCTCTCCCATTGAGAAATTACCGGCAGTCTTTTCACCAGATGCTTCCTCTTGAGCGCGTACCACAGAGGACATATAATAACTAAAGGACATGAAATCAACTGGGTATTGTGCTAGAAGCTCCAAGTCACCATCTTCTATCTGCAATTCAATACCATTTTGTTTGAAAAAGCGTTGAGCATAACTTGGGTATTCCCCTCTGACTTGTACATCCGAGAAGAAAAGATTTTCATGATCTTTCTGAATCTCCTCCATGACATCCAAAGGATTGCAGGTAGCCGCATAAGCTTGCATACGAGCAAGCATCATACCGACTTTGAAGTCTGGGTTGATTTCTCGCGCTGCTTTGACTGCTAAACTGCTAGCTACAAACTGGTGATGTGCTGCTTGATACAAGTCTTAGAAATTTTGTTTCCTGTCTTCAAAAAGCAGTCCGCCGCTAACATAGCCAGAAATGCCCATAATATTGATTTCATTAAATGTCAGCCAATATTTCACCTTATTTTTATAACGTTCAAAAACTGTCCACACATAGCACTCGAAAAAGCCAATAACTCGGCGATCCTTCCAGCCACCGTACTCTAATGCCAAATGAATCGGTGTCTCATAGTGTGATAACGTCACCAAAGGTTCAATGCCATATTTATTGAGTTCATCAAAAACTGCGTCATAGAAAGCCAAGCCTTCTTCATTAGGCTGGGTTTCATCTCCCTTGGGAAAAATTCGACTCCAAGCGATAGAGAGGCGGAAGGTTTTAAAGCCCATTTCCGCGAAAAGAGCAATATCTTCCTTGTAATGATGATAAAAGTCAGAGCCCCAGCGCTTAGGGTAGAGTCCTTCCTTGTCATTAAGAGCAGCTTCTACTTTTGCTTTGGTCATGGGCGCAGAGAAACCTTCTAAATTTTGACGTTCTTCAGGTCGCACTGCTTTAGCTGTACCAGATGTAGCCGGACCACGCCCACCTAAATTTCAGCCACCTTCATACTGATTGGCAGCAGTCGCACCACCCCATAAAAAGCCCTTCGGAAACCTTTTTTCTGTCATTTCATTCACCTCATTCTTTGATTACTTCTATTATACTCTTTTTTGAAACCCTTTTCTTGTAGAATAGTCAGAGATAATGATACTATTCTTTCATTATTTAATATTTCCTATCTATCAGAAAACCAAAAAGAGCGCATTTTCAGCACTCTTTCAAGGTTTCTAGCTGCAACTGCAGAACAACAAAGGTCAGAACATCCTGTTCCCAAAACAAGTCAGGACATGCTTACTTATTAAAAAATGTATGCGTCGCTTGATAAACTCGATGAGCAGTATCGGAATTGTTCATCGTATATAAATGAACGCCTGCCACATCTTGAGTGACTAAGTCAACAATTTGGTCAATCGCATAAGCTAATCCTGCTGCTCTGAGCGACTCTGGATCGTGTTCATATTTATCTAGAATAGAGCAAAATTTTCGTGGTAAATAAATGTTTTCACAGGTTTTGAGCAAACGAAGAACCTGATTTCTGTTTAAAATCGGCATAATCCCTGCATGGATGGGCACTTCAATCCCTGCTAAGATACATTTATCTTGAAAATCGTAAAAGCTCTCATTATCAAAGAAAAGCTGTGTTAAAAGGCTGGAACAGCCGGCATCCACCTTCTTTTTGAGATTTTGGATATCTGAGATTTGATTGGGCGAGTCCGGATGACCTTCCGGATAGCAGGCCCCCACAATCTCAAAGTGAGGAGCTTCTTTCTTAATATACTCAATCAAATCTGTTGCATAGACGAAATCCTTTTGGGGCTCCACATCAGGGAGGATATCCCCTCTGAGTGCCAATACTTTATGAACACCTACCTTATCAAGTGCTGTCAGAGTTTCTGTAACCATTTCCTTAGTCAGATAAACCGCAGGCAGGTGAGCAATGGTCGGGATGTGCAGGTCATTGCGGATAAAGTCCGCCAGACGCACCGTCGTTTCTTCAATATTGAACTTATTATTACTCGCTGTAACACTGATGAAATGAGGCACCAGATCCTGCATTTCCTTCAGGGTCGCCATAATCTTTTCATTGCCTACTGCTGGATTGGGAGGAAATACTTCAAAAGAGAGAGACGGGCTTGGGCTAGACATGTTTTACAATTCCTTTACTAATACTCAATGAAAATCAAAATTAGATGCGAAAGCGAGGTGAGGTTGCAGATAAAGCAAACCTAGTTTGCATCAAAAGCACTGGAGTTACATAAGAGAAAAGCTTCGCTTTCTTTATTTGCAACCTCTCACAGTCTCCCAGACAGTTTTTGACAGGAACTGTATTCCCTTTATCCGCAACTTTCAACAGTCCACTGGACTGTTGAAACTGGCAAAGTATCATGTTGATTTTCGAAGAGTATAAGACAGCAAGGGCAGGGTCAGGTCCGCCCTTCTGTCAGCTCTTATTTTTTGATTAAAGTTTTTCACGCGCTGCCTTGGCTGCCTCTACCAGGCGAACCAGGCTGGCCTTAGTTTCAGTGATACCGCGAGTCTTGAGCCCGCAGTCAGGGTTAATCCAGACCTTGCGGCTTGGTACCTTGGCCAGGATGGCTTCGATAGTGTGGTCGATTTCCCCTTCATTTGGCACGCGCGGTGAGTGGATGTCATAGACCCCTGGTCCCACTTCTGTTTGGAAGTTTTGAGCCTTGAGCTCGTCCAGGATTTCCAGATTGGAGCGGCTGGCTTCAAAGGAGATAACATCGGCATCCATATTGTCAATGGCTGGGATAATATCTGTAAACTCTGAGTAGCACATGTGGGTGTGGATCTGGGTATCCGGTGCTACTGTAGAGTGAACTAGACGGAAGGCTGGAATAGCCCAGTCCAGATAGTCCTCATACCAGTCACTGCGACGGAGCGGCAGTTTTTCACGCAGGGCAGCTTCGTCGATCTGGATAATCTTGATACCAGCTGCTTCTAGGTCCAAGACCTCATCCTTGATGGCCAGGGCGATTTGCAGGGTAGAGTCCTTGATAGAGATATCCTCACGCGGGAAGGACCAGTTGAGGATGGTTACAGGTCCAGTCAGCATTCCCTTGACCGGCTTATCTGTCAGGCCTTGGGCATAGCTGGACCATTTGACTGTGATTGGGTTGAGACGGGTCACATCGCCCCAGATGATTGGCGGTTTTACCCCACGCATACCGTAGGATTGGACCCAGCCGTTCTTGGAGAAGAGGTAGCCAGACAAGTTTTGACCGAAGTACTCTACCATGTCATTGCGCTCAAATTCCCCGTGAACCAGGACGTCAAAGCCGACTTCTTCCTGCCACTTGACCCAGTCGTCAATTTGCTCAGCCAGGAACTTGTCATAGTCTTCCTGAGAAAGCTCACCCTTGCGGAAGGCCAGGCGTTTGGCACGAACTTCCTTGGTTTGAGGGAAGGAACCGATGGTTGTCGTTGGAAGGGCCGGTAGTTTGAAGGCTTCTTTCTGAATGGCTTCGCGCTCTGCGAAGGTCGGCAGACGGGTGTAGTCGGCATCGGTCAGGCCGGCCAGACGGGCAGCCAGGTCAGCATTTTGACCGACACGCTCTGTCGCAAAGAGCTCCTTATTAGCAGCCAGGGCTTCTGCTCCGCCGCCATTGCGGATAGCATCCAAATCACGGATTTCATCCAGCTTCTCAGCCGCAAAGGCAAAATGCTTGAGGATGATTTCTTCAAAGTCTTCATTGGCTGTGGTGAAAGGCACATGCAGGAGGGAGCAAGAGCTGGTCAGCACAAGCTTTTCAGCCGGAACCTGCTTCAGGACAGCCAGGCTCTTTTCATAATTATTACACCAGATATTCTTACCGTTGACAATCCCGACATAGAGGGTCTTGTCGGCCGGGAAGCCGGACTTGACCAGCTCCAGGGTTTTCTTGCCTTCGACGAAGTCCAGACCGATAGCGTCTACCGGCAGTTCGATCAAATCAGAGTAGATATCCCGAACATCGCCGAAGTAGGTCTGAATCAGGACTTTCAGTCCCTTCTTGTCAGCCAGGATTTTCCTGTAGAGATCAAGGAAGAGGACCCTCTCTTCGGCGGACAGGTCCTTGACCAAGCTTGGCTCATCCAGCTGGATGCGCTCAGCTCCTAGGTCGGCCAATTTGGCAAAGACTTCCTGATAGGCCTTGGCCATGGCAGCCACAAACTGGGCAGCCTCTACCCCTTCTTCAAAGTCAGACAGCTGTAGGAGGGTAAAGGGACCTACCAGGACCGGACGGGTATCCAGGCCCAGTTCCTTGGCTTCCTGGTATTCGTCAAAAATCTTGTGACCGGCCAGTTTGACCTGGGTGTCTTTTTCAAACTTTGGAACGATGTAATGGTAGTTGGTGTTGAACCATTTTCTCATGGGCAGGGCACGGACGTCCCCTTTTTCCCCTTGGTAGCCGCGGGCCAGGGAAAAATAACGCTCCAAATCAGACAGGTCCAAGACCTGAACAGAGGACGGCACTACGTTAAAGAGGAAGGCAGCATCCAAAACGTTATCATAATGAGAAAAATCGTTGGACGGCACTTCAGTAATCCCGTGCTCTTTGACGATATTCCAGTGCTTGGCGCGCAGGTCCTTGGCAGCAGTCAGGAGCTCTTGAGCTGAAATTTCATTCCTAAAGTATTTTTCAGTAGTGAATTTTAATTCGCGGAATTCTCCCAAACGCGGGAAGCCAATAATCGTAGTTGACATAGTCATCCTCCAAAATTTCTTGTTGACACTATCTTAACAGAAAATCTAAGCTCTGTATAATTGGAATTTCTAGGAGTTTGCTATAGTTAAAAACTATGGCAAGATTCTAAATATATATTAAGCGTTGATTTCATCGCGTGTCGTTTAACATTTTATGATTTGATATAGTTTAAGGCTATAGCAGCCGTATGCATCAAAATTTTTGAAAATCCTTTGCTTGCTATTTTTGAAAATAGATGTTAGAATAGCAACATAATAAAAAGAAAAGAACATTTGGGGTGCTGAGGCTGAGATTATACCCATGGAACCTGATGCAGTTAATGCTGCCGCAGGGAAATGTATAAGAAAGACCAAACCGTTCTAATCATTTATGTGATTAGATTTTATTTTGTCGTGCCAAAACTCCTCATCTGCTCTGTTAGAAGGAGTTTTTTTATGTTTGAAAAATGGAGTTTACGAGATGTTATCCTCTTAGCTCTTTTGGCTATTCTTTTTGGTGGGATTTTTGTCGGTTCAGGTTTTCTTTACAACATTTTGACAGCTATTTTAGCACCAGCAGGTTTGGAGCCTTTCGCCAATGAAGTCTTGTTTGGTCTTTGGTGTATGGCAGCTCCTATGTCAGCTATGCTCATTCACAAAGCTGGTAGCGCCACGATTGGAGAAGTGCTTGCAGCCCTCGCAGAGATACTATATGGCAGCCAATTTGGCATGAGCACGTTGATTTCTGGGCTCATTCAAGGTTTTGGTAGCGAGCTTGGGTTTGCTGCGACGCGATACAAACGCTACGACTGGCTAGCTCTGACTTATAGCGCCATTGGTACGACCCTTTTGAGCTTTACCTATGAATATTTCAAAATTGGTTACTACGCTTTCAAACCCGGTTTTGTCTTAGCATTGCTTATTGTTCGCTTCTTCTCTGTATTCTTTTTCTGCGCCGTTCTAGTCAAAATTATTATGAATCTTTACGACAAGATTAACCAAGCTGCTGGTAAATAAGATGAAACTAACATTAGAGCACATTTATTTTAAAGATGTCTTTAAAGATTTAACCTTCGCCTTTGAAACAGGAAAAATGACGATCTTGATTGGTGATACCGGTGCTGGCAAATCAACCCTTTTTCGGATTTTAACGAATTTCAACGAACTAGACTTCTCTGGAGAGGTCAAACTGGGTGATACACTATTATCTCATTTACCTATTCATGAACGAGTCACCTACCTCAGTATGATGTTTCAAAATCCAAGCCGTCAATTCACCATGCCAACTCTCTATGAGGAATTGATTTTTACCTTAGAAAATCTCCAAACACCCGCTGAACAGATTGATGAAAAAATCCAGCATGCGATTGCACTTGGCAAAGTAGAGCACCTGCTTCATCGAGACTTTCTGACCTTATCTGGTGGAGAAAAGCAACAAGTCTCTCTGGCGGTTCTGTTGGCTATGGATTCGCAGATTATTCTATTGGACGAGCCCTTTGCTTCTGTCGATCAAGAAGCACGCAAGCGCTTGATTCATTTACTATCAGATTTGACAAAAATGGGGAAAACGGTGATTCTGTGCGACCACGACCGCAGTCTCTATGCGGACTGCGTTGACCACCTTGTTGAGTTAAAAAATGGCGAACTTTTTGAACGAGATGTAGCTCTTTTAAAAAAGGAACTCCCAAGCTATCAGCTGGCATGCGAAAATACCCAGCGAAATCCTCTCTTACAATTACAGCACGTTTCCTGTCAATTTGACTCAAAAATACTTTTTGCGATTGAGGATTTTACTTTTCAGCAAGGTATTACAACACTCATCGGAGCTAACGGTGTCGGCAAGTCCACTCTCTTTCGTGCCATTTTGCAATTACAAAAATACAAAGGCAGTATGCGTTATCAGGGACAAAAACTCAAGAAAAGCAAACAATTGTACCGACATATTACTGCCGTTGTACAAGATGCTGAAAAGCAATTCATTCGGACAACACCCGCAGAGGAATTAAACCTGTCTTCTCTTTCCAGTGAAAACCAAGCAAAAGTACAAGAAGCTTTGGATTTATTTGGTTTAGCAGACAAAATGGATTCCAGCCTTTTTCACTTGAGTGGCGGGCAGAAAAAAATTATTCAATTATTATCTATCCTGACCTTGGAAACTCCTGTCATACTCATGGATGAGCCCTTTACTGGCTTAGATAAAAAAGCCTGTGATTTTTTTGCTAATTGGATTAGAGAAAAAGCCGCACAACAGAACTTTATTATCATTTCTCATCGCTTAGAACCCTTGGACGGTATTAGTGATTATTTGGTAGAGCTGACGTCCGACGGACTGACAGAAAGGAGGTCGCTATGAAAAAAGAAGAAACAAATGTCCTAGCACTCTTGCTCCTTCTCATTGTACTGACGCTAGAAATTTCCTTTATCCGCTCAACATGGCTCAACTGCGCTATTGTCGTAGGAGTACTTGCCCACCTCATTTGCCTAAAGAAATGGTGGGGCATTCTCTGGGTGTTCCTTCTGCCGTTGCTTCCGGCATTGGCAAATTTCTGGGCTATCCAGCTTCACGGCGATAAAAGTCAAGCAAGCGTTCTGTTTACACGTTCCTTTGCTTTAGCGGCTCTGGGAATGACCTTTTTATACGGCGTCAATCTCAATCAACTCTTGCGCTACTGGCATCAGAAGGGATTTCCAAGTCACTTTACTTACGGACTGCTCGTTGTCTTAAATGCTATTCCAATTATTCAAAAAGAAATCCAAGCCGTTCGCGAAGCTAGTCTCTTGCGAGGCAAAACCTTACATTTCTGGTCGCCAATCTTTCATATCAAAGCAATTTTTATCGCTTTTAACTGGCGTGATTCCTATGTAGAAGCTATGTATGCACACGGCTTTGATGAGACTGTCAAGCGAAGCTATTACCGACATTTAGAAACACCAAAAAGCACCACCCTTGCTTGCTTCTTGATTTTCCTCCTTATCAATCTAACCCTTTTTATCCCAAAGTAGGAATTTGATACAAAAAACACTACAATCAATTTTATTTTTTAGAAGGTCTTTTTATCCATTTAAAGTAGGTCATCGTCTAATTCTATCGCAACACAAGCACCGTCTTTATGCTATAATGATATCAAGTAATCCAATTTATGATAGATTTTAATAGGTTTACTCTTACAATCGTTCCCATCTCTTTTGTTGAAAATAAAAAGGAGTCACTCATGAAAATCATTTTTTTACACGGACTTGGACAGGATAAACACTCTTGGGATAAAGTCCGTGAACTTCTGCCACAATATGACACCGAGGCTTTAGACCTCTTTTACACAAATAACAACATCATGACAGTCTCTCAGCTAGAACAACACCTTTGTCAGGAACTTCAAGCCATCAATGAACCATTTGTTCTAGTTGGATTGTCTCTCGGTGGAACTCTTGCCTTAAAAGTGGGACAACAATTTCCTCAGCTCCAAGCACTCGTTTTATCAGGAACTCAATATAAACTAAGCTCCAATCTACTCTATAAACTCCAGCTGCTTATCTTCTCTTGCCTACCAGACTCCCTATTCAAAAAAGAGGGGCTTCATAAAAAATCTTTTGTTGGCCTGTTAAAAGACTTGAAAAATTTAGATTTATCAGGTCAATTAAGTGCAATACAACTTCCCAGCCTCATCATCTGTGGCAGCAAAGATTGGCCTAACCTGCCTTCCTCTAAAAAATTAGCTGCAGCTTTACCACAAGCAGATTTTGTGACACTTTCAGGTGGAAATCATACACTTAACACAGACCATCCTCAAGAAATGGCCACTATGATTGAAAGATTTATCCTACAAAATTGTGAAATCTGAGGTTTTCTCAGATTTTTTAAATTTTAGAAATATTTGAGAATTGCTTGAGACTTATTTGACAAGCATTTTGTATACTAAATAGTGAAAAGAGGGAAACTCTACGATAGAAAAAATGGAGGTCACGTTATGGAAACTGTTGTAAATGTGAAACACATCAGCAAGAGATTTGGACAACAACTCGCTTTGGATGATGTCAGTCTCACTGTGAAGCAAGGAGAAATTTACGGGCTGATTGGGAAAAATGGAGCCGGTAAGACAACGCTTATCAAAGTGATTACCCAGCTGATTCAGCCCAATAGCGGTACGATTGCTCTCTTTGGTTCTTCTAATAAATCCGAATGGACGCACGCTCTCAAGCGAGTCGGTTCTGTCATTGAAGCACCCGCTGCTTACAATCACTTGACGGCCTATGAAAACTTAAACTATTGCTGCAAGATACGGCATATCCCAAATGCGGATAAGGTTATCCGAGAAACTCTCTCTTACGTCGGACTAACCAATACTGGCAAGAAAAAATTCCGAGACTTTTCTCTTGGCATGAAACAGCGCTTGGGCATTGCTATTGCTCTTCTGTCAAAACCAGATTTGATGATTTTGGATGAACCGATTAACGGGCTTGACCCTGTCGGAATCAAAGAATTCCGCCAGTTGGTGCAACGCCTCAATAAAGAATTAAATATGACCTTCATCATCTCCAGTCATATTTTAAGCGAGCTATACTTGGTTGCTACAAAATTCGGCATCATCGAAAATGGTCATCTCATCAAAGAAATTACGAAAGTAGAATTTGAAGAAGATAATGAAGATTATATCGTTTTGAAAACAAATAATCTTGCTGAAGCAAGCAAAATTCTTCACGATCAACTAGGCTACCGCCTCAAAGTTGTAAATGCAACAGATGAAATACACATCTTCACTCACTCGCACGAAATCAACAAGATTGTTCAAACGCTAGGGGCAGAGAATGTTACCATTAACGAAATTTACTATGCTCGCCAAGATTTAGAAAAATACTTTACAGATTTGGTAGAATAGGGAGGTTTATCATGTTCCACACAATTCAAGCAGACTTTTATCGTCTTTTTCGTTCAAAAGGTTTTTGGATTATAGAAATCCTTTTTATCATCACACTCTTATTAGGTGTGCTCTACGGTGTTGTGGGAAGTATCGGAGTTCATACAGATACAAAAGCTTTTGAAAAACTGGGTGATAACGGAGGCTGGACTGGCTTTGAGGCTATCACTAAAACCTCTGATAATCTTAGTAATACCATTATTTTTATTATTATCCTTGTTGTTTTATTGATTGGAATTGATCTCACTCAGAAATTATATAAAAATTCTATTACTAGTGGTATTTCACGGGCAGAATTCTATTTATCTAAATTCCTTGTTCTGGCAACTCTCATCGTACTTCAATTGATTCTAACCTATTCCTCATTTATTCCAGCTACGCTCATCAATGGTATGGGAACCGCACCCAAACATTTTCTTTCTAATTTTCTCATTACGATAGGAGTTCAATTTATTTGTACCCTAGCTTGGGTCAGCCTTGTTTCTTTCGTACTGTATGCTACCAACTCTATTATAGCTGCTATTTTCACTTATTTGATCGGTGTTTCCCTGCTAAGTCTGCCAACTGCCTTTTATCCAGATATTGACTGGTTAAAATACTTGAACATGCAATTCTATTTTGACATGGTTTCTAAACAGGATATGGTCTTCAAAACCATAACCATCGCTCTTCTCATCACACTTCTTTTTGCATTTAGTGGTTTGCAAGTGTTTAAAAGAAAAGATTTATAACAAAAGAAAACAGCTAGTCAAATGATTAGCTGTTTTTTTGTATAAAATATTCACAAACGGATAAGCAATCCAAACCATTCTCCTTCAGCTTTCATGGTTAAATCACCGCCAAGAATATCTACCAGTTGTTGAGTGATATAAAGTCCTAAACCAGAGGATTCTTCCGTGCTAGAGAGATTTTCAGAATAAAAGCGATTGGTTAATTTTTCCAAATGCTGAATTGGCTGACGGACTATATTTTTTACACTTAAAAGAATAGCCGCATCTTTTCGGATTAAAGATAGCTGGGCAGTTTCCTTTCCATGCTTGAGGACATTGCTCAACATATTTTGGACAATTCGCTCCAAAATTTCTGGATCTGTCTTTATTACTAACCCCTCCTGCAAATTTACTTGCAATTCAATTCCTTGCTTTTGAAAGGCATCATAAAAAGGAAGCATTTGCTTTGCAATCAGTTTGGAAATGTCTATTTGCCGAAACTGTGGTCGAACTGCACCTTCCATAAGACGGCGGTATTCCATGAGAGCTTCTAAACGATTGGAAACAACGGACAGATTGGTCGCAATTTTCAACAGCTGTTCATTTTCTTCTTTTCCTTTTATAAGCTGTTGGGTATAACCGCTAGCAATGGTCAAAGGTGTGCGAATATCGTGAGCAATATTGCTAATGGCCATATCCAAGGTTTTCTTTTCCTGACGAGCGATAAAACTTGTCTGCTCTACTTCTTGAAAGAGCTTTTCAACTTCATTTGCCAACTCAACAATCGTTTGGGTGTGGTTTTGAGGTGCCAAACGAATTTGACTACCAGTTTCTCGTTTCTCACGAATCTGCTGTGAAAAATTACGGACCGCAATATGATAACGCACGAGCAAGAACCCAAGCAGACCGATGAACATAATTAGTATAAATTCAAGCATTCTCAGTCCTCCTTAAGTCGTACACCCAGTCCCCAAATCGTTTCGATATATTCTTCCGAATCATCTACTTGAGCCAATTTTTTACGAAGATTGCTAAGGTGAGTGTTCAGTGTATTATCTCCCGGCAGGTAGGGTTCTCCCCAAACCAATTCAAATAATTCTTCTTTTGTGTAAATTTTCTTCGGATGACGAAGCAAGGTTTGAAGTATCTGATACTCCTTCTTCCCCAAACGAACTCGCTTCTCGCCATTGACCACTTCAAATGTATCTGGTGAAAGACGGATATTTTTTATCCCTTGAATTTCCGTTGCTTGCTCTTGTGAAAGGTGGTTACGCAACTGCACTGTCACACGCGCAAAAAGCTCGTCCAGATCGAACGGTTTGACGATGTAATCATTCGCGCCGTCCAACAGATACTGACTAACCAGCGGCTTCTCACCCAAAGCTGTCAGCATGACCACTGGAATCTGACTGCTTTTGCGAATTTCTGCTAAGACTTGATCACCATTTTTTCCCGGCAACATAATATCCAGCAGCACCAAATCAATCTTCTGCTGCGCAAAAACAAGCAGTCCTTCCGTTCCAGAATAAGCTGAATAGACTCTATGTTCAGCTTGAAACAAATCTTTTAAAATTTCATGGATATCGTTATTGTCTTCTATGATTAAAATATTTGCCATATTTCTTCCATTTCTAATGAAATCTTTTATCCTTAGTGTAACAAGGAAAAAGACGGAAGTCAACGGCACGCAAAAAAGAGAGTGGGATGACGAAATCAAGTTTCTACGAAGCTACTGATTTCTGTCCCACTCTCACCGAATTCTTGAAATAAGAGAGCCGATTAAAATGATTTTAAATTCTGTCTCATGCTCCAATTGTTCTATTTCACACTTGCCCCATTAGTCGCAATGACTTCTTTATACCAGTCAAAGGATTTCTTCTTGGAACGTTTGAGTGTGCCGTTTCCATCGTTGTCACGGTCAACATAGATGAAGCCATAACGTTTTTTCATCTCGCCAGTACCGGCTGACACTAGGTCGATACAGCCCCAAGTGGTGTATCCTAGAAGTTCTACGCCGTCTACATTGATTGCATCACGCATCGCCTTGATATGGGCAGCTAGGTAGTCAATGCGGTAGTCATCTTCGACATAGCCATTTTCATCCGGCGTATCGACTGCTCCCAGACCATTTTCCACGATAAACATGGGTTTTTGATAGCGATCCCAGATGACGTTAAGAGTAATTCGCAAGCCCAGCGGGTCAATCTGCCAGCCCCACTCAGAAGCTTCTAGGTAAGGATTCTTAAGCGATGCAAAGATATTTCCGGCAGTTTTTTCATTGACCTTTGGATCACCAGAAGCCACCCGGCTGGAATAATAAGAGAAGGAAATGAAATCCACCGTATAGGTTTTAAGCAACTCTAGGTCTTCTTTTGTCATTTCAACCTCAATACCTTCACGTTCCCATTTTTTCTTAGCATAGTTTGGATATTCTCCTCTGGACTGGACATCAATGAAGAAATAGCTTTCTCGATCTTCCTGCAAAGCTGCCCAGTAATCTGCCGGATTGGCTGTATTTGGATAATACTGACCGGCTGCCAGCATGCAGCCAACCTTGTTTTCAGGGTCGATCTCGTGTGCCAATTTCGTCGCAATAGCTGAAGCTACCAATTCATGATGAGCTGCTTGGTATTTGACCTGTTCTTCATTTTCCCCTTCTTCAAAGTAAAGTCCTGCTCCCATAAACGGTGCATGGAGAATCATATTGATTTCATTGAAGGTCAGCCAGTATTTGACCAAACCCTTGTAACGAGTAAAGAGCGTGCGGCAAAGACGCTCATAAAATTCCAGCATTTTGCGACTGCGCCACCCCCCGTACTCCTCAATCAAGTGCATAGGACAGTCAAAGTGGGTAATAGTCACCAAAGGCTCGATGCCATACTTATGGCATTCCTTAAAGAGGTCTTCGTAAAATTTCAAGCCTGCCTCATTAGGTTCCAGCTCGTCTCCCTTTGGAAAAATCCGAGACCAGGCGATAGAGAGTCGATAAGTTTTAAAGCCCATTTCGCCAAAAAGCGCAATATCTTCTTTAAAATGATGATACATATCAATGGACTCTTTTGCCGGATAGAAATAGCCTTCCTCAAAGTCAAACATCTTTTTCTTACCAGCAATAATCGGGAAACGATCCGCACCAATCGGCACCACATCGACATTGGCAAGACCTCTACCATCAACATCATAGGCCCCTTCACATTGGTTGGCAGCGGTCGCTCCGCCCCATAAAAATCCATCTGGAAAAGTCAATTTTTCTGTCATTTTTTCCTCCTTATAATATAAAACGTTTTCTACACTTTATGTTATAACAAACAAATAAGAAGTTTTCTTATAAAATACTGTCAAATAGTGATACTATTCTATTTTCCAAGTACATTAACGACTTTTGCTAACTTTTGTCATTTAGAACTGAACATTTTTATTAAAATCGGGTATCTGACTTCATTTCTCTATCGCTTAGCATAACAAAACTCCCTTTGAAACGCCAAAGAGAGTTGGATGATAATTTATCCATTTTAGTACAATTTCAAATCCCGTGGGTCTACTGGGAAAGTTGGATTATAAGGATTATGACGAAGTTTGAAGTGTTTTACTTCTTCAATCGTTTGGGTACCAGATAATTGCATCACTGTTTTTAATTCATCATTGATATGCTCAAAGACTTGGTGGACACCCACACTACCACCAAGAGCTAGACCATAAATCACAGGTCGCCCAATAGCCACTAAATCTGCCCCAGAAGCGAGCGCCTTAAAGACATGCTGACCACGACGGACACCTGAATCAAAGACAATTGGTACACGTTTATCAACTGTTTCAGCCACTTCTTGCAATGAATCGAAAGCTGCCGGGCCGCCGTCAATTTGCCGTCCACCGTGGTTGGTTACCCAAATACCAGAAGCACCGGCATCAAGCGAGCGCTCTACATCTTCACGGCATTGTGGACCTTTGACATAGACAGGGAGGTCTGAGTAAGATGCGATAAATTCCACATCACGAGGGGATAATTTTTGCTTAGCTGATTTGTAAACGAAGTCCATTGTCTTGCCTGCACCATCAGGAAGGTATTCTTCTACAATCGGCATGCCAACTGGAAAAACAAAGCCATTGCGTTTGTCCACTTCACGATTGCCCCCAACAGTCGCATCCGCTGTCAAAACAATTGCTTTATACCCTTCTGCTTTAACCCGATCCATGATATGACGGTTAATGCCATCATCTTTACTAAAGTAGAACTGGAACCAATGTGGTGTTCCTTGAAGAGCTTGCGAAATTTCTGGAAGGTCAACTGTGGAATAAGAGCTGGTGGTATAAAGAGAGCCAAATTCGTGCACTCCCTTAGCTGAAGCTACTTCTCCCTGTTCATTTGCCAACTTATGAGCGGCTACTGGTGCTAAAATGATTGGAGAAGACAATTTATCCCCATCAAATTCAATCTCTGTACTTGGATTCTCTACATTGCGAAGCGTGTGAGGTACAATTAGCTTATGATTAAAGGCACGAATATTTTCCCGCAGAGTAAAAGTATCTTCGGCTCCACTTGCAATATAGCCAAATGCAGCTTTGGGAATGACCTTCTGAGCCATGGGCTCTAAATCATAAGTGTTAATGAAATCAACTGGGCCTTCAGCACTACTAGTTTGGTAAGACATCATATTTCCTCCTGTCTTATATGCACATATCCATAGAGAGAATTCAATCGAGCCTTTAAAGCAAGCGCTTTCATTCTCTCGAAGCAAAAAACTCAATCAGTCTATCTAACAGATCAGAATAATAAGAATTTGTATAAAATTTATACCAATTTAATGAAGTGAAACAGCTTTTGCAATTTATAGTAGAGTTAGAGGAGATGCCTTCCCACTCTAACTACTATAAAGGTCGTAAAAATTAAGATAAGCTGTGGCTCACGTTATGGCTTGACACCATATTCTTTGAAATAAGCTGTAATAGGTCGCAGCTCTTGCCCATCATAAGCCGCAAAGAATTCTTCTGGACTCATTTGACCATGTGTTTCTTGATAACCAGCAGAAATTTTTTCTACAAAGTCACCATCAACAATATCCAATTCCAACTCTTCCACAGGGATGCCACGCTTATCGGTGATTTTGGCATCAATCAGAATAGGTTTTCCAGCTCTTGAAACTTCAAGTGCACGGTCAAATGCAGCTGGCAATTCCTCTAAAGTTTTAACTGTTATTCCCTCTACTCCCATTCCTTCTGCAACTTTCGCAAAATCTACTTCGTAGAGATCTACGCCTGAAAAGTTCATGACCAGATCTTCCTGTTCAGACTTGATAAAGTTGAGTGAATTGTTAGAAGTGATAATATTGATAATTGGCAACTGGTATTTGACTTGGGTCGTCAGATCCTGCATCACCATTGAAAATGCACCGTCCCCAGCAATATTGAAAACTTGGCGATTCGGAAAAGCAAATTGACCTGCGATAGAAGCTGGTACACCATAACCCATGGTGGCAAAAAGAGCGGAGATGGTCCATTTCTTCTCTGATGTAAAGTTTAAGAAGCGGAAGCTATTGATAATATTGTCCCCAACATCAATACCATAGACAGCATTAGCATCTGAAATGCGGTTGATTTCGCGATAAACTTGCTCAAACTCTAGTGGTCCGTCTGCTTTTTGCATTAAACGTTCCAGATAAGCTTTCCAATCTTTCATAGCTGCCACACTTGCTTGATAAAATGGTTGCGGAGCGACCGCTTCACTACGTTCCAAGGCTTTTTTCAGAAAACTTCCAGAATCTGATAAAATTCCTAAATCCAAGTAGTGATGACGACCAAAATTAGCAGCATCAATATCAATAGAAACAAACTTAAAATCATGAGAACGATAAACTAAGTTGGCAAATGGGAAGTTTGTCCCAAGAGCAATCACCAGATCAGCCGCCGCAAAAGCTTCATCACCAACCTTAGAAGCAGCACGATTCAATGTTCCTAAGTTGGCTTCAAAGTCATCTGGAATTTTGCCCTTAGCCAGACCCGCTACAGCAATCGGAATTTGCAATTTTTGAGACAGTTCTATCAATAACTGGGCATTGTTCCCGATACCAGAACCTACATGAAAAATAGGACGCTTAGCTGCTTTTACTAGTTCAAGAAATTGATCCACTTCGGCATCCGTTGCTTGGGGCAGCGGTAAGTTTTTTTCTGCTGTATGAGAAGCATAATCTACATCTGGAATTTCTACATAACCAAAGTTATTTGGCATGATAACAACAGCTACACCATTATGTTTATAAGCCTCACGAATCGCTTTATCGACAACATAGGGGAGACTTTCTGGTGTCATAACCACTCGGTTGTAAACCGCAACATCACTAAACATAGGTAATTCAGAAAACTCTTGGAAATAGTCATAATTCATATTTGTGCTAGGCACTTGACCGACCAAAGCTAAAACCGGAGCATGATCTTCCCGCGCATCGTACAAGCCATTTAAAAGATTGACAGCACCAGGACCAGCAGACCCAAGAGTTACGCCTATTTTTCCAGTCAATTTAGCATGAGCTGCAGCTGCAAGAGCTCCAACTTGTTCGTGACGAACTTGAACAAAGTGAATGTTTTCCTTTTCCAGATCCAGCGCATTCATAGTTGAATTGACAGAACCACCAGGGTAACCGTAAACATTTTCCACACCCCATGCTTCCAATACACGAAGCATAGCAACAGCAGCGGGCACTGTTTTCACATTAGACATAATAATCCTCCATCTCAGAGAATGGAATTGCAATTTCAAAATCTGTTTTTTAGTTACGGTAATATCATAATACTTTTTGAATTCGTTTACAAAAAATTTGCTCACAGATTTTCACAATCTCAGAAAATATCAAAAAAGCCTATACACAACAGCATTTCCTTTTATGCTTTATCTAAGTTTGTGAAACGATAAACAATGTTTTTCAAATATAAAAAAACACCTACGGATTGAACCGTAGATGTTGTAAAGTTTGAATTAAGCAATAGCAATATACCGTCTCTTTCCGCTAAAAGCAATGTAAGAAATCCATGTCGCACCATCTGCATTTAAAACCTTATCATAAGTGACCGATTGCCCGGCGTCATAATAAGCCAATTCAGGGGCTGACATTCTAGCTTCTGCTTTGATAGAGGAGCGTTTTGTAAAACGATATACACCTTGAGCAGGGATAGAGGGTGTTTGGGGAGACGGAGTCGTTGGTTTTGACGGGGTTACTGATGAAGCGTAATCTCCACCTTCAAAGCCATAATATTCCTCTAAACTCAAACCAGAATGGTAAACTTCATCAGCTTCCTTACCGATGTAACGAATATGCCATGCTTCTGGCATGTATCCTGTCGAAGCTTCTTTCCCTGGTTGGTAACGGACTACAAAACCGTAGCGATGTGCATTGTTCTTCAACCAATTACTTGCAGCAGCGTCCTCTAAAAGATTGCCCGCTTTATCCGTTAAATCAAAGACAAGACCTGTTTGGTGCTCACTATAACCCGGACGTGCAGAGTAACGATCCGCAGCAGCTTGACCATCTTTGTTCACATAATTTTGATACAGAACTTTTTGATAATCATAACTTCTAAATCCGCTGTAAGCATAACCAACATTATAGCCTTGAGCAATCATATCATTTCTTAATCGAAGAAAGGCAGCTTTTGCAGTTGGATTTTCACCAGGATTGTAGTTAGCAGCCATCGGATGCTTTTTGTTTGCCACTACAATTTCATCATATTTACCTTGGATAAAGTAGTAAGAGCCATTATATTGTACTTCTTTTGCACCTGTTTGAGGGCCTTCCACCTTAGTTGTCGTACCCGTCACACCTTGCAAACTGCCGTCTGACTGAACGTAATACATGTGAATGTTGTATTCGCCTCGATTATTTTTATGACGACGAATATCCACACTCAACTTGTAGGTGCCGTCTGTTTGCTTGACTGCATCATACCAAATCACATCATCTTGACCGCCTTGGCTAGACCAAACAGGCAGCTTCACCGTCTTCACGCCTTTGGTGGAGCTAACATCCGTCACCACCACATCAAAGCCTTGCGAAGTTTTATTCTCAATGTGAATCGTGCCAGTCACCTGAACATGCTTAGGAGTTTCTTCATTTGTTAAGGTTGCAATTGGGATATAACGACGTGTACCACTGTAGCTAATATAACTAATCCACTGATGATCATCTGCGTCTAATACCTTATCATAGCGAATCCGTTCTCCTTTTGCAAAGGTAAATTCAGTCTTAGCTGCCATTGCGGGACTATTTTTGACTTCAACTTCTTTTTTAAAAGTATAAACTCCTTGAGACGGAATGATTTCTCTCGCAGAACTTGGCTCAGCTACACTTGTCTTAGTGCCGCTAACACCTCTTACTTTACCGTTTGATTCAATGTAGTAAAGATGAATATTATAGGTGCCACGTTCACCCTTGTGCTTGTCAACATTGACAGAAACTTTATAATTTCCATCACTTTGCTTAGTGGCATCATACCAAATAATATCGTCTTGACCATCCTTATCTGTCCAGATAGGAACTTTCACTCTAGAAATTCCATTGCTGTCTGACACATTTGTAATCAGGACATCAAAGCCTTGAGATGTCTTATTTTGAATGTTAATGGTGCCAGTCACACTATATTTAGGCTCTTCCACCTTAGTCGTGGTACCCGTTACACCTTGCAAGCTGCCATCTGACTGAACGTAATACATGTGCACGTTGTAGTCACCATAGTTGT
>PPYF01620897.1_pt1 | contig 30844 bp, 32 predicted proteins | sample 1559871 | NCBI WGS metagenome assembly PPYF01 (sample SAMN08240021, study PRJNA423297) | Human gut metagenome, whole genome shotgun sequencing project.
TTTACTGAAAGCTGCTACTAACGACTCATAAATCTACCCTTAATCGTGTATTGGATGATAGTTGCGGATTTTAGGATTTTGTAACCTTTTCTCCCAAAAACACAGCTGTCCGTTTGCCCTCATAATAATAATTATCCACCGGAAAATGCAATATTTCTCCCTTTTCGTTATAATGCCAGTCTTGTGTTCCATAGGCAGTAAAAACAGGATGTTCAACCGTAAAAACTAGCTTACCACCAGACTTCAGTATTCTATATATCTTTTTTACTAAAATCTCATAATCTGCTACATAGTGAAACGCAAGTGAACTTAATATTACATCAAAACTCTCCTCTGGGAATTCCACATCTTCTATAGCACAGCATTTATATTCAACCTGTGGAAAATGTGTTTTTTCTTTGGCTACCTCGAGCATTTTATGAGAAATATCAACACCTACAACAGAAGAAGCACCGTGTTCCATCGCATAAATACAGTGCCATCCATAACCGCATCCTAAATCAAGCACACGCTTATCTTTAAAATCCGGCAGCAGCTTTCTCAATGTTTCCCATTCTCCTGCACCGGCTAGTCCCTGCTGTGAGCGACTCATTTGACTGTATTTTTGAAAAAATATATAATAAACGGGAAGTTATATATGTCTTTGCAAATATACCATATCTATTAGTTGTACACCGCCCTCATAAATCGGGTGGTCATAATTGTCGGTAAAGAAATTCGGAATCTTGTGAGATCGAACAAATCCACATTTTTCATAAAATGGTATCGTCAATGGACTATCACCTGTTCCAACCTGCAAAACAGAATATTCATCTGCATATTTACTGGCAAGAAAATCAATTAGTGCTTTCCCATAGCCCTTTCCTTGATTCTGAGGATCGACTGCAATATTTTTAATTTCAAGTATTCCATTATCTTCATCAGTGACAACACATTCAGCTTTTACATTACCATCTTCAAGTACATACATAGTACCTTTTTCAATATAACGGTCAATCATATTCTCCTGCTCATCAGCTAATAACAATAATGATATAAACTGCTTTTTATTCTTATCCACTTCTCTGATTTTCATATCCATCACTCCGTCAAACTGGATGTTATGGCTTTAATTTTCTCCAAATAACCAACTTTAGGACAATACATACGACCACAACAACAGCCACCATGGCACCATCCAACAGTAACTCTGTGTACCACGGTGCAGACTGCATGGCATATAAATTTGGATAGGTTTTAAAGTGCCAGGACTTATAAATTCCGAACCCAATGAAAACTCCTATGAATGAACCAATAACGATGTTTAAAAAACAATTCAACTTTCTCAGCATGGCAGTGCCCCCCTTTCCAAATTTCGATTTATCAAATAAGAATTTCCGTCAATTTTTCTCTTGATGCGGCTCGCTTCTAAGAGTAGGAACGAACTGTTCTGCTGCCGGAGACGGACCATTCGGGTCGGTCTCCGGCAGTATTTTTGTTATCGCCTATTAAAAAACAGCCGGAACGACTTTCTGCTGCGCTACATCGATGATGCCGTATGTATTCAGTCTGAGTTTTGGAATGACCGGAAGGCTGACGAAGGCGAGGGTCATAAAGATGCCGATGTCTTCCGCCACACCGTGTGCCTTGAGGGCATCGTTCAACGCCTGCATTTTCGCCGCAACACTCTCTGCGCTTTCGGTGCTCATCAATCCGGCCACCGGAAGCGCAAGTTCTGCCACGACCTGTCCATCTGCCACAAACGCAAGTCCGCCTTTGTTTTTCCGCACAGTGTTGCCGGCCAGCATCATATCGGTATCGTTGTCCCCTGCCACGATCAGGTTATGGGAATCATGTGCGATGCTCGATGCAACGGCTCCGCATTTCAGGCTGAAGTTTCCTAAAAAGCCAATGCCCACATGGCCGGAGTGATGATGCCGCTCAAAAACGGCCAGTTTTACGATGTTGTGTTCCGGGTCCACACCGGGAGCTTTGCCCGGATGCCGTTGGAACGGGATGATTTTTTCCTCCGTAAGCAGCTCGCCCCGGTTCAGGCAGATGACACGCTCCTGCTCCCCGCTTTCCCGAAGTTCCAGGTCCTGCAGTGTGATCTCATCCAGATCAAAGGAATCCATAACGTGGGAAAATCTCACACGGTCGATGTCAAGCGGTGCGGGTCTCAGCGTTTTTCCGTGCTCGGCCACCAGCGTGCCGTTCTTGTAAACCTGTTCGACCGTAAAGGATTCCAGATCAGAAACCACAACCAGATCTGCCCGGTACCCCGGTGCTACGGCACCGCGCTGCTTGAACCCAAAATACTGTGCCGGGACCAGCGTTGCCATTTTGACGGCCACTGCTGGGTCTGCGCCCAGCCGGATCGCTTTACGGATGTTGGAATCGATGTGGCCGCTGTCCAGCAGGTCACCGGGGTGCTTATCATCCGTCACCAGCATACAGCGGCTGCAATAGGGCTCCCGGAACAGCGGCATCAGGGCCTCCATATTTTTGGCAGCCGTTCCTTCCCGGATCATGATGTATTGTCCGCGCCGGAGTTTTTCCATGGCTTCCTCGATGTTGGAGCACTCGTGATCGGACTGAACGCCTGCCGCAATATAAGCATTCAGGTCCTTATCGCTCAAGAGCGGTGCATGGCCATCCACGATCTTTCCCGCTTCGGTGCAGTCGCGGATCTTCTGCAGGATCTTCGGGTCACAGCGCACCGTTCCGTAGGCATTCATCAGTTCCGCAAGCCCCAGCACACGGGGATCGCCGTAGTAAGGCCGGAGCTGTTCTGCGTTCAGCACCGCACCGGATTCATCCAGATCCGTGGCCGGAACACAGGAGGGCAGCATGAAATAAACCGAAAGGGTCAGATTTTTTGTCGTTTCCAGCATGAAATCCAAGCCTTCCAGCCCCGCAACGTTCGAGATCTCGTGCGGGTCTGTGACCACCGCAGTGGTACCGTGGGGCAGCACTGCCTGCTCGAAGGCCGGGCCACAGAGCATGGAGCTTTCGATGTGGATATGCCCATCGATCAGGCCCGGGCAGACATATTTGCCGCGCAGATCAGCTTCTTTCCGGCCATGATACGTACCCACACCCACGATCCGGTTTCCGCTGATGGCAATGTCAGCGGTGTCGATCTCATCGGTAAACACATTGACGATTCTGGCATTTTTCAAAACCAGATCAGCCAAAGCATCTCCTCTGCCTACCGAGATCCGGCGTTTCAGTTCATCAGACTGCATAGAAACATCTCCTCTCTCTGAAGTTCGATTTTCTCACCTGTGGATCGGTTCTGCCCTTATTCTACCACGCCTTGCCGCTGCGGAAAAGATGCCAGGAACAAAAATGGCCCCGGAGGGCTTGTTACAGCTCTCCGGGGCCACTTTATGTGCGTTGTGCCTTGGCGCACATGACCGGCGTTTTACTCGATTGCAATCAGATTCGGGTTCTCAGGCAAAGCCTTCGTCTGCTGAGGAGCAGGCAGCTCGATGTGCAGGACGCCATCCTCGAACTTTGCGTGGATGTCTTCCTTCTTCACATCGCCCACGTAGAAACTGCGCGCGCAGGTGCCGGAGAAGGATTCGCGCCGCAGATAGCGGCCCTTCTTATCCTTTTCGTCGTTGCTGTGGCTGCGCACTGCCTGAATGGTCAGGTAGCCATCGTTCAGATCCATCTGGACGTCTTCCTTCTTGCAGCCCGGCAGGTCAACAGCTACTTCGTAGCCATTGTCCGTCTGTTTGACATCGGTCTTCATCATGTTTGCACCACGCTTACCAAAGGCGCCACGAGCCTCACGGTTCATAGCACGTTCCAGTGTAGCGTCATTCCAGAACGGATCGAAGAAATCATCGAACAGGTTTTCATGGAAAACAGTCGGCATAAGCATAAATCATTCCTCCAATCCCGGCATTCGGGTCGGGGCAAAAAATCTGAAGCGTCCATTCAGAAGGGCTTTCCGGGGAGCCTAGCGGCTCTCCTTTTGCCCTTCCTCCTGAGCACGCCACTGTTATAGCACCGTTAATTAGCAGTGTCAATAGAAGAGTGCTAAAATTCATAAAAGAATAATACTTTTATAAAATCCTATGCAATCTTTTCAAAGTTCAGTCGTATCATCGTGTTTTTATCATTTCTGCCGGTACATCGGCGTAGACAGATATTTCATGCCGTTGTCCGGGACGATGACCACGATGTTCTTTTCCTGATTCTCCGGTCTGCGGCCCACCTGCACCGCTGCGTGCAAAGCCGCTGCTGCCGATGTGTCCAGAAACAGTCCTTCCGCCCGCAGCACCTCATGGGCCGTTTCGTAGGCTTTCTCGGTGCGGACATTGATGCACGCATCGCTCCAGTCTGGCCGCAGATAGTCGGAAAGTGCGCTTTCCGGCACATCATACGCCGGCAAAACGCCATCTATGATCTGCGCATCCGGGTGCTCCGGGGTCAGGCGGGAGTCCGGATGGGGCTGCACCAGAACCACTTGCAGATTCGGGTTGCGGCTGCGCAGATAACTTGCTGTGCCAAAAACCGTGCCGCCGGTGCCCGCCATGCAGACCAGAATATCCACATGGCCTTCTGTATCATTCATTTCAACTCTTTGATTTCCGGGATGGATGCCGCTGCACCTTTGCGCTGCACGGCAATTCCGGCTGCTTTGGTAGCAAGCCGCATGGCGTCCTCTACTGAACTGCCGCCGCAAAGGCCCGCCAGAAAATAGCCGCTGTAAGTGTTCCCGGCAGCTGTAGTATCCACGGCCTACACCTTTTCGCAGGGGACAAACAGCCGCCGCTCTGCATCCAGATAGTAGCTGCCCGCACTCCCGGCTGTCAGAAGCAGACGGGTCTGCGGGTATTTTTCGTGCAGCAGGGTCAAAACAGCGTCCGCTTCAAAGGTCTCGGTTCCGGCAAGGGCGCAGGCTTCCACCTCGTTGACACAGAGCACATCTTTTTTACTCCATTCTCTGAAGCACCGCACCCAGCCATCGGCACAGGGTATCGCCTGCCTGATTTGCGATCTCCAGCACGCGGGCGTGGCTATGCTTGACCGTTTGGATGCCGGTGGTCATGTTGGTGATGCAGCTGACGGCCAGCACCTTCATGCCCATGTAGTTGCAGACCATGGTTTCCGGCACGGTGCTCATGCCCACGGCATCGGCTCCCATCCCCGCAAAGGCGCGAATTTCAGCCGCCGTTTCATAGCAAGGGCCCATAAAGCCCATGTAAACGCCCTCCTTGTAGGCAATGCCCAGTTCATCGGCGGTCTGCTTGGCAAGGTTCCGCAGTTCCAGACTGTAAGGTTCGGTCATGTCCGGGAAGCGGGGGCCGAAGCGCTCATCGTTGGGGCCAATGAGGGGGTTCGTGCCCATCATGTTGATGAAGTCGGTAATGAGCATCAGGGTGCCCGGCGCAAACTCCCGGTTGATGCCGCCGCAGGCGTTGGTCAACACCACCTTTTCCACGTCCAACAGCTTGAACACATAGAACGGGTAGCAGACTTCCTTCATGGAGTAGCCCTCATAAAAATGGAAGCGGCCTTCCATGGCGTAGACTTCCGTGTCCCCCAGCTTGCCAGCCAACAATGCGCCTTTGTGTCCTGCCACCGTGGATACCGGGAAGTTGGGGATATCCTTGTAGGACAGTTCTTCCGTGTCCGTAAAGTCCGCGGTCAGCTTGCCAAGGCCGGAACCCAGCACCACCGCGATCTTCGGGCGCTTTTTCGTGTGCGTCTTGATATATTCCGCACTTTCCAGTGCCTTTTCATAAAGATGTTCCATACCGTTCTCTCCTTTTCCCAAAAAATTCGATATACTCTCTGGGTTCAGTATATCGGATTTTTCAGGCCGATGCAAGACGCCCTTCATCGAGTCTTATTAAAAACCAAGGAGCAGATACTTCACATCACGAGTGTGTTGTATCTGCTCCTTGGTTCTCCGAATGTCTTATCTCTGACCGATGTTCCACCGAAACAGCTCATATCCTTCCCGGATATCCTCCGGCAGACGTTTCAAAGTCTCGTCCCGCAGTTCCTGCGGCATCCCGTAAAAAGCTTCGGCAATGCCGCCGGTGATGCAGGCAAGGGTGTCGCTGTCGCCGCCCAGAGAGACCGCATTGCGAAGTGCATCCTCAAAACTGACGCTTTCCAGAAAAGCAATGATGGCTTCCGGCACAGTTTCCTGACAGGTCTCCACATGATGATAGGTCGGCCGAATTTCATCGCAGGTACGGTTCAGGTCATAACCGAAGGTCTGCTCCACATATTGTTTGATTTCCGGCTTGCTGTGGCCGGTACGGGCCAGAAAAATCACTGCCGCCGTGGCCTGCGCGCCTTTGATGCCCTCCGGGTGGTTGTGGGTGACTTCAGCGGTCACTTTTGCCATTTCCAGCGTTTTGTCCAGCGTATCGAACAGCCAGCCCGCTGCTGACACCCGCATAGCCGAGCCGTTGCCGAAACTGCCATAGGGCTTCGGATTTTCTGCATGCAGCCACCGGCGGAACATCCCGCCGTAACCGGCATGAGGGTATGTTTCTCCCCAAATGCGCATCTCGCTCTTTGTTTCTTCAAATGTTCTCTCCGGGATGCCTTTACCTGCAATCAATCCCCGTGCCACCGCAACGGTCATGACCGTATCATCGGTGAAGTGCGATTTTTCGCTCAGCAGCGGAAAATCCTTGTGCTTGTAATTGTTGTGGTCAAATTCATAGGGACTGCCCACGATGTCACCCAAGATTGCTCCCAACATAAAAATGCCCTCCGTTTTGTGGTGTATCGCTTTCGTTGGCAAAAGGATACCACAAACCGGAGGGCAAAAGGTCAACGGGCAGGCGACAAATTACGCACCCAGCTGTTCCTGATCGTATTCAAACAATAGCGTATTGACCTGATTGATGTTATAGATTTTGTGTTCCAGACAGTACCGCACGATCCAGTCCCGCTTGGAGCCATCCGAAAAGGCATAGCCCGCACTCTTGAGCAGGTCGATGGTTTCATCTTCGGACAGGTGCAGCCCAACCGCAAAGGCCAGCACCGTTTTCTTTTTGGGGTTGTAGTCGCGATTGCACTGAATTTTGGAGAAATGCTGCCGGGAGATGTTGGACTGCTTGTACACGGTGGAGTCCTTCAGCCCCCGCTCGTCAATGAGCCGCAGCAGCCGGGTGGTGAAGCTCTCGCCAAGGTTGTCCATCAGGCTCTCCAGACTGCGGGCTGTCCTGGGTGCCGCGGCGGGTGCCGGAACTGCACCTAGCATCGGCAGGGCAGCATCTTCTTCCAGAAGCCTCCGCCGCTCTGACAATTCCCTGCGCCGACGGCCAAATCCGTAGCTTTCGTCGTTCTGTGCTACATAGTGGTCGTCAATGTACTCCTCCACCGAGGCGAACAGCTTCCGGCTCACGGCCAGCGAGTCCCGGTCGTAAAGCACCAAATACACGGTCAGGTCGTGCTCCATGACGTACTGTGTGATGGTGTCCACCGCAATGCGGAAGGCCTGTTCTTTGGGGTAGCCATAGTTTCCGCTGGACAGCAGCGGAAAGGCCACTCTCTCGCAGTGGTACTCTGCGGCTAATTCCAATGCGGAGTGGTATGCACCGGCTAATTGTTCAGCTTCGCCGAACCCGCCGCCGTGCCACGCCGGGCAGACTGCATGGAAAACGTACTTTGCCGACAGCCCGAATGCCGGGGTACACACGGCTCTGCCCAAATCGCAGCGGCCGATGGCTTCACAGGAAGCGGTCAGCTCCTGCTCCCCTGCCGCCTGATAGATGGCACGGCTGGTGCCGCTGCCCTGCAAAAGGTTCCGGTTGGCCGGGTTGACAATGGCATCCGCCGCCACTTTGGTGATGTCGTTGCGGATTATCAGAAACGGCATGGTGGTTCCTCCCTCATGTGGTTTTCTTCATCCTATCACATCCGATGGGGCGGTGCAAGGGGTGCTCTTGTTTCCTGTCCGCGCAGCTATTATAATAATAGGTACCGAAAGAAGGTGAGCTTCCTGCACGACATCTGGAATCCATGGCACGGCTGCGTCAAGTGCAGCGAGGGCTGCCAGAACTGCTACATGTATTTTCTCGACCGGATGCGGAACCAGAACGGGGCCGAGATCTACAAAACGAAAAGCGGCTTTTCCTACCCGCTCCAGAAAGACCGCACCGGACACTACAAAATCCAGAGTGGTGAGCAGATCCGGGTCTGCATGACCTCGGATTTCTTCTTGGAAGAAGCCGACCCGTGGCGGGTTGAGGCGTGGGACATCATGCGCCAACGCAGCGATGTGGTGTTTTTCCTGCTCACCAAACGGCCGCAACGGGTACGGGAGTGCCTGCCGCCGGACTGGGGCAGCGGTTGGGACAACATCTTTTTCAACGTCACCTGTGAAAATCAGCGCCGCGCCGATGAGCGCATTCCCATTCTGTTTGACCTGCCCTTCAAGCACAAGGGCATCATGTGCGCACCCTTCATCGGACCGGTGAGTATCCGGCAGTACCTTACCGCCGGGCAGATCGAGCAGGTCATCTGCGGCGGCGAAAACTACGATGGTGCCCGCCCCTGCAATTTCGATTGGGTCAAGTCTCTCCGGCAGGAATGCGTGGATGCCAACGTAACATTCTGCTTTATCGAGACCGGCACTGTGTTCATCAAAGACGGTAAACGCTACCACCTGCCCAGCAAGCAGCTGCAAAGCCGGATGGCTTATAAATCCGGCATGAACTATCAGGGCAGGCCCATTCATTTTGACCTCGTGGACGACTGGGGCTACCCCATCCCGCAGGAAGATCTCTATGTGCCTCATTTCCGCGCAAACTGCGAGACCTGCGGCAGCAAGTTGATCTGCAACGGCTGCAGTGACTGTGGAAAATGCTTATAAAATAAAGGAGTTCTATCCCGACCATTTTCCTGTATGTCACAGGAGAATGGCCGGGACTTTCTTGCGTATTCCGTAAATCAGCACTCAATACAAATGGAACTTATGGCTGATCTGGTGTGCAATTTCGTCCGGCAGCGGACGGAACCCGATGCAGGTCAGAGTCATGCCTTCTCCGTTTTCATCAAATTCTTCCGGTTCCAGCTCGGTGTGGCAGGCATCCCGGATAAGGAAGAAGTCTTTGTTTTCCACCAGTCCCAATTCCTCGGCAATGGTCTTTGCTTTCAGCAGTTGATTGCGGTTCTTTGCCCCACATACGGTCTTGGTAAACGAGCCATCGAACCACTCTTCATAGGTTGCTTTCTCCAACATGATTTCTGCCCGATAGCCGGTAATTTCTCCGTCTTTCTCGATGGGTTCCACGCCCTGTCCCATGCCGATGGGGTCGGTGAGGAACGCCAGCGAAGCGTGGCAGCACTGCGCCGCCAGCTTACCGGGAGACATCTGCAGATCTTTTCGTGCAATGATGAGTTGACGCATTTTTTCTCCTTCTTACGACAGCTTGATCTTCAAATCTGCCAGCAGATTCACCGCTTCCGGCAGGGAAAATTTCGCATCCTTCAGGCGGCTGCCCAGAATGTCCACCCTATAACCGGCGGCATCCCGGAAATCCGCCTTGCGCAGGTCACACTGGTAGAATTCCGTTTCGTGAAGTTCCACGCCCTTGAAATTCGCCAGCTGCATCTCGCATTTGGCAAACATAGAGCCGACAATTTCGTTGCCGTCCGAAAAGTCGAAGCGGTTAAAGTTCATTTCGGTGAAGGTGTTATATTTCAGGCTGCACTCTTTCAGCGTGTGAATGGGGTCTGGGAAGGCACCGTTGGACATCAGCGGTGCCCACTCGATTTCATTCAGGCGGCAGTCCTCAAAATCCAGCGACTGCACCGAAGAATGGGTGCTGCGCAGACCTGTGATCTCACACCGCACGAATTTACACTCATTCAGCGTGGTATGATCCAGTTCGCATTTGGTAAAGGAGCAATCCACAAACACGCAGTCGGTAAAGTCGCAGTCCTCAAAAGTCTCCTCGGTGAACGACAGGTCAGCAAACCGTTCACCCTCACAATAACGCTCTGTCATAAAATTCTCCTGTCAGCGCAGTTCTTCCAGCAGAGCCGTGCAGCCTTCCAGCACATCCTGCCAGGTAGCTTCAAAGTCCCCGGTATACCACGGGTCGGCCACATCGCCGGGGCGGCGGGTATGATCCATCAGCAGAGACACTTTATGCTCCGGGTCGCCGCCCACAAAGCGCGCCATGTTGCGCAGGTTGTTGTGATCCATGGCGATCAGGTAATCGTAGGTTTCGTAATCCCTCCGGGTCATCTGCCGGGCGGTTTTACCCTCGCAGGAGATGCCGTGCTCGGCCAGCTTCCGCCGGGCGGGCGGATAGACCGGGTTGCCGATCTCCTCGGTGCTGGTGGCCGCGGATGCGATTTCAAATTTATCAGAAAGCCCGGCTTTGGCCACCAAGTCTTTCATTACAAATTCGGCCATTGGGCTGCGGCAGATATTGCCGTGGCAGATGAAAAGCACTTTCGTCATGTCAAAATATTTCCTTATATCGTATCATTTTGAATTTTACACACATGCGTGCAAAATTCAGTTCTGCTTCAAGAACTCCCGCAGCACATCCTCTGGGCGGGGTGTATGGTTCGGGTACTTCTCCCGCAGAGGTGCAGCAGAGCCATCCATAATGTAGGGCACACCCACAATGTCCAGCATCGACACATCGTTATAATTGTCGCCAAAAGCCATCACATCGGCAATGTCGCTGCAAATCAGTCTGATTGACATTTTCCGTCCTCATTTTTCAAGATAATTTTAGGCAATTCCCCGGCATCCAGAACACGGATACCTTCGTCCATCAGCATTTTCGCAAAAACACCCTGTCCGGGAATCTTTGTTCCGGAAAATGTTCCATCGTAAATTTCCTTCACGCCGCAGCTGGGACTGCGGGATTGCAGGATGGCAAGCTCCACCCCATTTTCTTTTGCGATGGCAAGGGCCTTGGCTGCGCCCGCCCGGAACTCCCGGTCCACATTGATGCCCTCTTTGTTCGTGACAACGCCCTGCACGATTTCCGCCGGGCACCGCGGTGTGGGCAGGCCGCCCAAAACCTCCGGGCAGACCGGAACCACCTGATGCCCCCGCGCAAAATCGCAAACCGCCTGATTGTAATTGTTTCCGCCGCTGTATTTGCAGTTTTCGCCCAGCAGACAGGCGCTGACCAGAATCTTCATTGTTGCGCGCTCCGTTTTTCAGATACTGAATCTTTTACCTATTCTACCACGCTTTTGGGCATTGAAAAAGAGGATTTTGCTTTTCCTATCCCCATACCGGGAGGTCCGCCGTAATCTTTTCTAATTCCTGTGCAAGAAACGTCAATCTTTCCCTCAGATGGTTGTTATGCGGTGCATCTCCATTCAGCAGATAGTCCGTTTTTCTACGTTTTTCACAGGTCTTATTTTCACGATTCCACGCAAAAAATTGAACGCTATCAGCATTTAACAAACGCATATCGTGTGCCTACTCATTTTATCCATCCCATTTATACACAGTTCCGAACCAAAAGAACCGCATAAAGTTCTCATCAAAAAACAGGGAGTGACATCAAATCACTCCCCGTTTGCATTGATTGTATCAGAGTTTCGTCATCCAAAGGCCATGCAGATTGCAGTATGCGTAAACGGCCACCGGCTTTTCACTTCCCAGTTCAAACACCGCGTTGGGAGCCTGCCCCGGATTCAGATAGCGGATCTGCCCGCCGTTCTCAGTCTCCACAAAAATCCACTGAATATAGTGAACATCCGCCATGGGGTGCTCCACCGCGCCCACTGTGACCGTGAGACGACTGCCGGAAAGCTCTGCCACCGGCAGATGCTTCTCGCCGCTGGCTTCCACCGTATTAGGAACCAGCTCTTTCATTTTCTCCCCGCAGCAAACCAGCGGAACGCCTGCGTTATGGATGGTAGTGACGAGGTTGCCGCAGTGATTGCAGATGTAAAACTTTGCCTTCATATCGAAATCCTCCATCGGAATGTTATCGGTGTGTTTCTTGTATCTATATGATAACATTTCCTATTTATGATTTCTGTGACTGAATCACGCAAAGCGTTTTTCTGCCGTCTTCACCCTTCCCTCTGCTCCATGATTTCCAAGCTGTCCCGCCCTACATGGCAGAGCAAAAACAGCACTTGCACACCTGCAGCCTTTGCTTCGGCCAGTGCCGTACCAAACTCCGGCTGTGTGCTGACATTTGGCCGCACCTCGGTGATGCCTTCCATCTGAATCACGAAAGCCACTGCGCACCGATACCCTGCCTGCTGTGCCTGCGCCAGCTCGTGCAGGTGCTTCACGCCGCGCTCGGTAGGTGCATCCGGGAAGTAGCCAATACCGTCCACTTCCAGTGTGCAGCCCTTGACTTCCATCAGATACTTTTGCTCGCCCTTTTCCATATAAAAGTCGATGCGGGACTTGCCATAGGTGAATTCCGGCTTGATATAGTCGTAGCCCTGTTTTGCAAGCCACTCCCCTACCACCTTATTGGGTGCCTGACTGTCCATATTGATCCAGCCAAGACCTTGCTTGTGTACCGCCACAAGGTCGTATTTCGTTTTGCGTTTCGGGTTGTCTGACACTTCCAGCCGCACCGCAGTACCGGGCAGCAGCAGTTCTCTGCACCGCCCGGTGTTCTTGACATGGACGGTTTCCACTGCTCCATTCACTTCTACATGGGCAATAAAGCGGTTGGGACGGTCAACAAAAATGCCGTCTGCGATTTCTCTGTATTTCAATCTTTACTCCATTTTCAGTACAGGATTCGGGAGCCATGCCCATCCTGCCTGCCAAGATACAGTTCCACGACCATCCTGCCGCTTTCGCTGTTGCAGAGTTCTTGCCTGATACACCCGCTCCGTCCGGGCATCGAAGCAGCAGAAAATCACCTGCATGGCGTAATCCGCGTGATCTTCCAGCCACTGTGTCACTGTTTTGACTGCAATCTCCGTGGCATCTTCCAGCGGGTAGCCATACACGCCGGTCGAAATTGCCGGGAAGGCAATGCTGTGGAGTTCATGCTCTTTGGCAAGGTTCAGCGAGTTGCGATAGCAGTCCGCCAGCTGCGCGGCATCCTCTGCTGTGCCGGAATAAATCGGGCCTACCGTATGAATGATATACTTTGCTTTCAACTGGTAGCCCTTAGTGATTTTTGCTTCTCCGGTGCGGCAGCCGTGCAGCGTGCGGCACTCCGCCAACAGTTCCGGCCCTGCTGCCCGGTGGATGGCACCATCCACACCGCCGCCGCCCAGCAGACTGCGATTGGCCGCATTCACGATGCCGTCACAGTCCAGTTTGGTAATATCACCCTGCACCACTTGAATCTGATTTTTTACTTTTTCAGAAATCATTGTAAACTCCTCACTTTTTGAGCAGTTCCAACGCTTTCTCCATAGGCACGCAATCGGCATAACAATCTGGCCAGAGGAATTCATTGTAATAGTGGTAGCTCTGCTCCCCTGTCATATACTCGTTGTCCTTCGTGGAATTTGCATAGGCAGGAACGATCATGTGCAGGCCATGCTCAAAGCCCGCCTCCACCGTTGCATTGATGCAGAAGTCGGTCATGATACCGCAGACCATCACATCTTTTTCGCCCTTTTCCGTCAGATATTCCAGCAGACCGCTTTCTTTTTTGAACGCGCTACATACGGTTTTGACGAACCGTTTTTCAGTCGGCAGCGGTGCAAATTCGGAATAGACCTCAAATTCATCGTCCCCGATGGAAAAGCCTGTACCGGGCCCATCGTCATGCTGGACATAGACGACCTCGATTCCCTGTTCGCGGGCAGTCCGGATCAGCTCCTTGATGTTGCTGACAAACTTTTCAAACGCATACAGGCGTTCATCCACGATACCTTTCTGTGTATCCACAACCAGTAAAACCATGTGTAAGCCCTCCTGTTTTTCTTTGGCTTCATTCTACCATAGACCGTTGCTTTCTACAAGCGGATTCAAAAAATCCCCACAGGGAAAACCTGTGTTTCACCTGCAGGGATTGATTCAGCCACCCAAGACGATCAGGATCAGCACCACGACCACTGCAATAGCGATCAGGCAGCCGCACCCGCTGCCGCTCCCGCCGCCACCGCCATTGTTGTTGTGGTTTCCGCCGCCACCACCGCCGCCGGACGAGCCGCCGAAGTTGCGGTTGAACGCCGTCATGTACTGGGCATAGCCCGTATCGCCCTTGCCGAAGTAGCCATAATCACCGTTTGACATTGTTTTGTCCTCCTCAGAAATATATTTTTTCCCTTCTGAGGTTCATTTTATCGAAAGTGATGTCCAACAAGCATCTCTTTCAAAGCATTTTATGCAAAAATCTTTGAAAGCCATGGAAATAACGGTTTCTTAAAAGTGATACCAAAGAACTTCTGCGCCTCCTCCAGATTCATCATCAGGCAGTCTCTGGACTTACGTACTTCCAATGTCTCTGGCAATTCTTTCAAAATTCTGTCGGCCTCATATGTCGCACCCGCATTATAGCAGAGTTCATTTGTTCGGGGATAAATTTCAAATGAATCCTTGCTGGTTTTCCATGCATTTTGAATTGTTTTTATTGCGTAGCTTCCCGTTACTTTCTCACTGAAATAATCCTCAAGACTCAAAACTCGAATATATTCTGGCAGCGTTTCCGGCCCATACTCTTTGAAAATATTCATAAGGACCTGTGACGATGCTTTCAGAATATCAGGCGCTTCATCCTGTTCATCATCTTTCATCAATTCCAGCAATTCCGGAACAATTTCAAGCATCTGTCGCAGATATTCCCGATAAAGTGCCGTCCCAACCTCCCGCTGAACCGTACGCACAATATTGCTGCTCATCACTTCTGTGTTGGTCAGTCCTGCCTGAACACGGCAGATCACCGTCCGGCGAATCACTTCCGGCGCAACAGCTTTAACGTCCTCGTTGGCGCTGATTACAACTGCCGGATAATTTACCAGATGCTCTGCAATGCCAAAGTCATCATTTTTGATGGTTTCAATTGCATGCTGATTAAATCTCGTATTCGTCAGATCGTCCACAATAATCGGTGCCCCATGCACCGTCTGCTTGAGGCTATCGATACTGGAACGTGTAAAATCCGGGGCAGAGATCTTCGTTTTCTGCCCAATCATCATTTTTAGAAGCGTTTCCAGAAAGCTCGTTTTTCCAGCCTTACTTTGTCCATAAACTAAGCCGAATACTGGATACGGCAAGGTATTCTGATTGTATCGAACCGCCATATCCCGCATACAGGCCATGAACGGAGAACAGAAGAACCAGTTAGCAAATTCATAGTATCGGAACTGCATTCCAATATGATCTCCATGGAATTTTTCATATCCATCCATATAACGCAGGAACAATTCCACATCTTTCTCAACTTCGGCCTTCGGAGGGTTCAAATCGAGTTTTTGTTCATTTAACGTCACGTACTTTTCATCCGGCTCAACATCAAGCTGCGGGTACTCACTGCGTTGTTCTTTTTCCAATGTTTTTGCCTCAACCACATGCTTTCGGATGATTTTGATTTTATCTGGCGACAGCAGAATTTTTCCTTTTTTATCCGGTTTCGGGACGCATGGTTTGAATTTTGCTGCAAGTCCCTTTACATCAAGCGCAAAGCGCACTTCCTCTTTCTGATTTTCTGAGACAGGCTGAATCACAACAGCCTTTTTTACTCGAACCGTCTTTGCAATCGGAAGTTCTTCCAGATTTTCACCGTCATCGGCACACAAAAGCGAATCTTTTCCAATTTCGTCCGTGCTTTTTTCTTTTAACGTCTGGTAACACTCCATATACCAGTCAAATGCTTCATCTCCATCCATATAGCAGATATTCTCTCGCTGCCTTCCTTCAAATGCGGCTGCTGACATATTTGCCGAACCCATTATCACGCGTTTTCTACCATCCTTGGCTGAAAGCAAATAGATCTTTTCATGAGAAAGAATATCCCTTGCAACGAAAAGATGCAACGTTCCATTTTCCACACGCTCGGCAAGCTTTTTATACGCTTTATTTCTCATTCGTTCAATCAGCTTGCACTGGTACGCCATCACACTTTGCATGGAGTAATCCATAACATCTTCGCAACCGAAAATAATCTCTGCCTGTTCAAACCGATCCAAAAGTTCACACACAAAACCAATACCGGAAGAATAGGTGATTGCGCAAAGATTATCATATCCGAAAAAAAGCTCCTGCCATGTCAGAGACTCGCATGACTCATAATTCAGTTTAACAACATCCAAGTGCTTTGAGTCTTTTACACCGTTCAAGTTTTCCATAGTTTGCTGCTCATCGAAAAAGGACAAATTCTCCATTCAGATTCATTCCTTTCATTGGTTTTTTCAGCACAATTCAGTTTGAATGCTGCTCTTATTCACATTTTACACCTATATGTGTACTATAATCTTCCCTTTTTAGTCACTTTTGGAATCGTGCATAATATTTTTCAAGGCTCTTGTCGCAGACATCCACAATATGCAACCAATCTTCCCGTGTCAGTTTGCGGAAGATGATGGGATTCACTTCAACGGTCTCTACATCTTTGCAACGCATCAAAAAACGCATGTCTTCAAAACGCTTGAACGGATTGGACAGAATGTTCTTCTCCACATCCTTCTTAGTGTAGCCACCCTTTTGGTAGATACTGTTGGGCTTTTCCGCAATCATCCCATGCGCCTTACGGTCTTCATAGAAGTCAATGAAGTAATCTACCACATCCGGCAGGGCAACTCTGCCATTGCTGTCCATATACTCATAAATTGCTTTGAGCAGGACCGGCTTATAGGAGAAGCTCATATTCATCGTTTCAATGAATTTCATGAACTTGTCTGCCATATTCTGCGGTGTGATGAGATCCCAGCCATACTGTTTGGCAATGTTGCGGATGCTTTCCTCCCGGAAATAGTGGAACATCCGCTTATCACCAAAGGGAATCGAAAGGTCAGGTTTGACTCTTACGTCCTTGATGTAGCGCTCCACCGTCTCGGACTGCACATCAACCATCCGAACGAACTCGATCTGCGAGATCATATCCTTGACGCTGCTCTGCCAGTTGAAAAGGTCGATGATCTCATAGTCAGACACATCGATTGGCACATCCAGCCACGCCTCCGGCTTTTCCCCTGAAACAGCATATCCTGATCCAGCTTGCGCTTGTTCTCCGGTGCCAACACATACGCCATGGGCTGATATTTTGAAATATCCAGCACCCGATGCAGACTGTAGGGCATATTGAACATATTGGCGTTGTCTACAAAATCAATCACCAGCAGGTCATCTTTTCCCGGACAGCGGCGGGTGCCTCGCCCAAGCTGCTGCATATAGATTGTTTTAGACATTGTGGGCCGTGCCATGAACAGCACTGTGGTATGAGGACTATCCCAGCCCTCATTCAGCAAGTCACAGGCACAAAGAACATTCGTAGATTCGGTTTCGTAATCTTTCAGGATCTTATCCCGGATTTCTACCCAGTCACGCCCGGAAACAGCCTCTGCTTTCACACCGTTGTCCCGCAGCAACTTTGCAATTTCGGCTGCATGGTCTACGCTGGCACAGAAGATTACTGTCTTTTTGCCGTTGACGTACTTTAGATAGGTGTCGACGATCAACTGATTGCGTCCCGGGATGAACAGCTTACTTTCCAGATCCTGCGAATTGTATTTGATGCCGTTGATCCGCACATCGGTCAGGTCGATGTTAGTCTTGACCCGAACGCAGCGAATCGGGACCAGAATACCACGCTCCACAGCAGTTTTCAGATCCATTTTGTGAGCGACATTCTGGAACAGCTCCAGCATATCTTCGCCATCGCTGCGCTCCGGTGTTGCAGTCAAGCCCAGAATAAACTTCGGATGGAAGTAGGTAAAAATCTTCTGGTAGGTGTTGGCTGCCGCATGGTGACATTCGTCCACAATCAGGTAGTCAAAATCTGTAGGCGAGAACCTTTCCAGATCCTTGGAGATACTCTGCACCGTTGCAAAAATGACAGTCTGCGAAACATCTTTCTGGCTTCCGGTATATTCCCCCAGTGTAGCCTCTGGCCACACTTTTGCAAAAGTGTCCTTAGCCTGTGAAGCCAGCTTCAGGGCGTTGACTAAAAAGAGCGTTCGTCCGCCCACAGCTTTTGCATCCGTGATAGCTGTAATCGTTTTTCCAACACCAGTTGCGTGGTACAGCAGTGCGATGGTTTTTCCATCCTCGCGCATCTTCTTCAGGTTGTCGATGGCTTCCTGCTGGTAATCCCGCAGCTCTATCGTCTGCCCCATCTGAACTGGAAGATCTGCTTCAAAAGCCTTGAACATAGGACTGCTGCCCAAAAAAGTAATCAGCTCATCTTTAACTTTTCCGGCTGTTTTTCAAGCTGGCTGTAAATCCAACGGTAGACTTTCCCGTTGTCATAGACCAGGCTGTTCTGCTTCAGGAGATCATCGGCGTATTTGTTTTCGGACACCTTGCTGGAGTTGTGGTAGGTCTCGCCGTCAATCTCAATCGCAATTTTGGATTCAGGAGATTCCAGCGCAAAATCGATATAACGGTGCCGAAGGATATTGCACTTGTAGATTTTCCGTCTTTTCCGGGCCAAACGCCTCACAGAACAACTGAACAAACAGTTCTTCCGCACGGCTGTTAACATTGGTTGCTTTCATTGGCTCCATGGTGGCCTCCTATAATTTAGTATCCATTATTATGGCAATTCAGCTTCTTATTGCAACAGCAACAGTTTTGAATTGCATATTGCAAATATGCTGTTTTATGTTATACTAACTTTTTCCTTGCGATAGTCAGAGCCCCCTAGCGGTCTGCAATGTCTCATTTTTTACATTATTAATCACAGCTTCCTTACAAGTACCCGAAAACACCCAACACATCTCTTTTTCGCATTAATTACGGCAACTCTTTAATACCACATGATAACAAATAGTCATAGATATTATCATAAAACAAACAATCTCTCGTGGGATCCTCCTCTGGTTCAACACCTTTAGGAACGAATAAAACCATACCCTGACGAGCTCTTGTGAGGAGAACACGATAAGAATTTACAAGATAACGCTTTTGCTCCGGCTTGTGTCTTTTATTCCATCGCGATCCTCTGAATGTATAGTGATCCCATTCAGCACCATTACGACTTCGTCTTAGATCTGCATCCCAACAAACAATCGCCCAATCTATTTCAAGGCCTTGCACCTTAAACTCGCTTGCAACTATCTCTAACATATTAGAAGAACGAAGATCATCACTTTGCGCAAGAAACCAGTTTTTGACATCGATTTCAGTTGAAACATAAATGCCTTCAGGTTTTAATCTTTGAGCACTGCTGCATGCTAATACACCGGATCGTTGAGAGCCTCGAACTTGAGTGCGAACCCATTTTTTTGCCGTGTCGTAATTTCTTGTAATATACACAGGATACTTCTCGGCAATCTGTCGGTACACCTCTGCGGCTAGCTTAGGGGTATTATCAAGGAGAGCGTCAACAAATTGGCATTGTTTATCAGCCCTAAATGAACGAATGGATGTTTTTAAATGTAACTCTGGCACCTGATGACACCTTGTGCTAGCAAGGATCATTTTTTGATCAATATTCTTATCTTCAACTTGACTGAATATGGAAGGCGAATAAAACAGTTCCCACTCTTTAAATTCTTCAATTCCACATCGGAACCATTCATTGATCCCAACCTCACCGTCATAAATATCTTGTCCCAGCCCCACAAGGCAAATCATTACCGCCCAATCATCATGGCGATCCATAATACTGAACAAGAGCTCAGGTTCGCTAACCGCCATCAATGGATCATCGTGTTTGCGTGCCATTTTCTCCTGATTCCATACACGCTGTGCCTCATCAAAAATCAGAATGTTTTCAGGCGTTGGATTATTATGCGATGCGTTATCTTTCTTGAATGCATAGCTACTTTGGATCAAAGCATTGATTGCTGCTTGAGTATGCTTATTGAAAAGCTTTTCTGGCTTTGGGACATTAGATGTCTTTCCCGCAGATTTTCTCGCCCGTCTCCATAAATCTTCACGTTCTTTATCCTTGGCTTCAACGCTTTTTTTCAGAGCTTCTCGTAACACCTCCACAAGAGGACCGTTTCCTGACAAATAAACACTTAGGCTGTCGGTGTCATTATCTAAACTTTTTGCAACCACATCTAGGCCTACTAAAGTTTTTCCTGCCCCCGGCACACCCGTAACAAAGCAAATGCACTTCTTCTTATTTTCCTTAGCATATTCGATAATATCATAAATTTTTGATTCACATAGATTTATGTTTTCTTGCCCAGCTTCAGATTGAGCAATTTGGCTCAAATTATGAGAACTGTATGCTTCCACTGCAGCCGAAATAATAGTTGGCGTCGGATAATACGGAGAATTAAACCATTTCTCAAAATCGATTTCTCCATCATCTCCATATAATAAAGAGATTTCTGTAATTTTAGGAATAAGAGTTTCGATATTTTCGCGCTGGAGATGAACTTGCTTATCTGGGTAACAGCCCTTTGACTGCGCCTTTGCGTACTTCGCTGCATCAGTAGCTATCAAGATCGGGCACACATACAAATCTTCCGACTCTTTATGAAAATTCTTTATATCGATTGCGTAATCCTCAGCCTGCTGAGCATCTTGTGCAGTGAATATGTCTTTACCATTCTTGAATTCAAGTGAAAAGACCATATGACGAATAAGCAGAATAACATCTATGCGTTTCCCAAGACGAACAATATCATATTCAAATATAATATCGCCTTTCATTCCACACTCTTCCAGTCTCCGCTGGAGCTCTGCAATTTGATTTTCCCATGCATTGGCTTGCTCTTTATTAATATCAAAAGCATGTCTAATCAACCGTCCAACAATATCCGTTGATCGATCTGCTATAAATCCAGGAATAGAGTTGCAATAATATGCCTTTCCCGTCTGTGTTGAAAAAGTATATCTATTCATGGCTCTCCGTTCCTTTCATAATGCTGAAAATCAACTTTCTCATCGTTGATTCAATTTTTTCTTTAACTGGCATTCCTATACTACAAATACATTCCATCCCATGGATATCAGCTGTTGTTCATTTAACTCATCTCGTTCCACATTCGTTGGATTTTAGGAATCCAATAAACCTCATTAGATGAAGGCCGTACAAATCTAGGGCAATCATGTTTGTGCCAGAAGCAACCATTCACAAATATTACTGTCCTATATTTCGAAAGGACTATATCCGAACACCCAGGCGCTGTTCGAACATTTTTTCTGTAACGAAAACTTTTAGAGAAAAAATATTTTTTTACTATTTCTTCTTTTGTATTTCTGCTTCGGACGTGAAACATATTTTTACCGCGAACATCACTCGAATGATTATCAGCCATTTTTTATCGACCCCAGCCGATCTTCGATCTGTTCAAGCTGCTTTGCAAGACTTTCTGCGATTGCTTTAGCCATGATTGGCGGCACAGCATTCCCAACCTGCTGATACTGCTTATCCTTTGTCCCACAGAAAACAAAGCTGTCGGGAAACGTCTGCAGACGCGCGGCTTCTCTTACGCTTACCGCTCGGTTCAGCTCCGGATGAATCCACATGGACTTACGAACATTAACCACTGTGCCGCTCGGCTGATCATAGGCAAGCCTCAAGTATATTGTATTCTGTGTACGTTTTGCATCTGTATAAGTATTAACCTTCAAAGCTTCGTCAAGTGAGTGGAAGTTTTCTCCCTGCTTAATTGCCTTAAATCGCTCCATAGCGGTTTCTCTTGTATTAGTAATAATGTGGTTATACAGCTTGTCTGTGTCACGAAGAGAACGTCCAAGCTCACTTATATCATCTACACTTTCCAAGGGAGTTCCGATATCGTCTTTTACTTCAGTTACAGTTTGGACTTTCTGCAAGTCACCGATTGCATCCCGAACCGTTCGATAGTTCTCTTCAGAGAACTTTCCTTTCGGTATTTCCACCGTATTTGTCAAAGCCTTTTTTATTCCAATTGCGATAAACCGGTTTCTCTTTTGCGGTGCGCCGAAATCAACCGCGCAGAGAACATCCTGATTTATTTCATAACCATCTTTTTCATTTCCGAGAATAGCCTTTATGTAGTCGTATACCGCGTATGACTTAATATGCGCGACCAAATCTCCATCCTCTGTATAATCACACTTGTCAACCACAAGGTGATTATCAAATATTTCTTTCGATTTGCTGAGCATTCTCTGAATCATAATCGCTGGCTCAATTTCGTTTTTCAGCGCACCTGTTTCTATTTTTCCTTCAAAAAACTGTTTTACAGCATCAAAAGCCCTGTATGTCTGACAAGTTATATCATTATCCGTATCTTTTTCTGAATATACATCAGCATATTCCAGCAACTTTTTCTTATGCTTTTTCAATGCTTTGAGCATTTTTTTCGAATTCTTTGCCGCCTTATAAACCACATTTAATGCAAGGTAGCAATCTTCTGGCCAAATATTTGCCGTAATCGCCGACAAAGACTCTGCAATCATTTTCGCGCCATCAAATTTGTATTCTCCATCCAAAAGCACAATCTTTGTTTTCTGCATGTGAATATCATATTTTCCTTGGCTGAACAGTTCATTATCTGCTTCGTCCAAATAAAAGCGATGCACATCTGAGCGCAGCATACTGACATTTTCCATAACAAAAGCTTCTGGCTGCAGTTCACGAATTGCTCTAATATACTGCTTCACCAGCATATTATTCTGACTTATGGCATGGTTTTTCTGACGATTAGCATTTGAAAAGCCCTGACACGGCGGTCCGCCTATAACAACATCTATTTTTCCATATTTTTCTCGAATTTCATCATAATTTGCCGAACACACATCACCTCTCACGTCAACACTCGCATGATTTTTCTTGTATGTTGCCTGCATATTAGGATTATTCTCAAAAGCAACTTTTATATCATATTTTTTCGTCTGCATAAAGCCCAAGCTTAGGCCGCCGGCTCCTGCAAACAAGTCAACAACCTTGTACATGGACCTTACCCCTGTTTATATTCATTTTCATATCTTGCTTGTAACAATTCCCAGCATTCTTCTTTTTTGCACCACTGACCTATGTTCACTCCTGGAACTGTGGGGTTTTGGAAATGATTCCACACAAAGTAGGCTAATTCTTCTATGGTTTTTGCCGTTTCCGCATTAATTGACTGTCTATTCCAAATTTCCAGAGGATCAAACAAATCCGAGTAGTATTTTCCGAACAAAGCTACCGTATAATAATCCTGTTGCGCTTTAAAACCACCAAATTTCAAATTTTTAATGATTTCATCGCAACTATTGAACAATATCACCTTAGCAATCATTTCGATATAGCTCTGCTCAGACGGTTCCGGAACTTCACCCTTGGAGACCATATCCGAAAAATAAATAAAGCTGGTTTCCAAACCCTTACTCACAATATCTGGATATCCACGATAGGTCATTACACACTTTGCCGCTACAGTTTTTGAAATACAGCGGTTTTTCGGGCAACGGCTCTTAAATTCTTTTTTAGCCGCCGCTGTAGGCTGCCTGTTCAATTCGACTAAGTACTGACCCCGAGCCCTCTCATAGAACCAATAATCCGTCGATTTTCCTTTTGCAACAGGAATCGGTGTTGCTCTGGACAAGCGCTCCATCTTCACATGATATGCATCATTAGCATTAAAGTCAGACATATTAATCTTATTCTGACTGTTTGCATACTTAGAGATGTTGTGTATAATCTCTTCTGCCCGATCTTTTTGCTTGATAACGGACAACTTAATTTGTACATTTACCTGTTCCAGCGGTAATTTCGCTTTATAAGCATTGTAAATTGACGCTGTGGTCTGACCTCCATTTACAATTTGCCAGCCTGTAATCTCCGTTATATTTACGATATCCCCGCTGCTCCGGCCTTCATCAACAGCAATGCTTTCTGCAATAGTTGAAATTCCATTATTGTAGGCCATAAACATTTGAGGTTCATTTGCTAATGATACCTTAATTCCTTTGTTAACCTTTCCAATTGCCTGCAAAAAGGAACGAACATTTTTCTGAATCAGATCTTGGCCCTCAGTTTCGTATATCCGTGCCAAAAGCTCCCCAGAAATGACACCAATATAGCAGTCATATATCTCATTGTCGCCTTTTACCTTGATTAACGGCAAAGATTCTCCATACTTCTTCTTCAGCTTTACAACAAGCTGGCGTTCCACAGCGGTTCCGCCAAGTACACTTTGATATAACCGCTCGATGTCCCAGACATCAAACCGAACCGTTATTTTCCCGTAATGTACATCGTCCGGAATATACCGAATTGTCTCATCATTCGTCAGCAAAATGATGTTAACCGTCTCGATATCCGCCTTATGACCTTTGATAAACTTATACGCCTGATAGCCATCACTAGATTCTTCCAAGGCCTCAAAGTCGTTTGTTCCACAAGTTTTATAAAACTTCAAAACTTTTTTCAGAAGTTTATCAATTTCAGTCTTTTTGATCTTTTCTGGAATCGGCTTAGCCTGATATTTGCTCACTAGTAATGTAAGTGAGCGGAAATATTCACTGAACGCATACCCGTCCAGCTTCATATTTTCACTATCCTTTTTAAAATCCACCAGCATACAGTCTGAAACGAGCGTTTCTCCAGCTTCTGTCAGGTAGGACAAAAACAAGGTCTTAAAAGCCGTATTTGTAGAAATCGGGCTGTTTTCTTTCACATAAGTAAGAACTTCGTCTTGAAATTCCTTGTGGAATTCAAGTATTTTGTCATTCACCATATTAACTTCCCCCTTTCAATAACTCAAGCACTAATTGTGTGTCTTGAGCATACGGCATGCAAGACATTATGCTAACTCGGTATGTAAGATCAGCAACCCCCAGCGGTACAGCGTCCTTTGTAATTCTTGGGAAGCTGTCTTTTACAGCAAAGCAATAATTATCTCGCTGATAATAGCCAACCGTATAACTGTCCTCCGCTTCATCAAAGTACCCGTATTTTTTCAGTTTTTCATTAAACTTCTGCATCATAGACAAGTTTTCGCCCAGTCTTCCTCGAATTTCTGCGATTAATTCCGGCAATTTTTCTCCCCCGCTATGACTCTTGCGAAACGCATAGAACCGCAGAAAAAGTTTTCCTGGAACATCTCCATTATCCAGCTGGTATTCGCTGCTGATGCTTGCAAAATAAGGAGCCTGCACAGATGTCGTTTTTACTTCAACTGCATTTGGACCAAAATAGAAGTCATGCGTTTCATCCTCACTGCCAGCCCAATGCAGCACTGCCTCTGCCCCGTGAAAATTCATGCATTCATTCAAAAACAACAGTTCACCATAAAGACCCTGCTGGCGGATTTCCGACATTATCAGCTCTTTATCAGCAGTAAAAAACTCCTTCCACTTTGCTAAAACTTTAATAATGACAGTTAAAGATTCCTCATTATTTTTTGCTGCTTTCAGCTGGTTCCGTAGATCCTCAACCACAATTTCAAAAATATCACTAGCGCTATTGGGAAGCTGAGAGAGCACAACAAAAGGTGTATCAATCCCATAGGCCGGCAGAGCAGCCGTATTAATTTCGACACCTTTCCAACGGGGAAATCTATTTTTCGACGCTTCTGATGCAACAGATAAAAATGCCGACCGCATTCTTGTGGCAATATTAACCGCAAACACAACCATAATTCCATTATTGAATTTTACCATACGCATCGCGAATGGAAAAGTGCGCTTTGTTTCTGCAGTTACATCAGATAATATTTCTTTGTAAATATCAGCCGTAAAGCTCATCGATATCTTTCTCCAATGCAATCTCGTTCATTCTATAGGACTTAAGATCACCCCTGCCCTTTCGGTCAGGAAATACCGCAGCAAAACCAAACGGCACTTTATGATTTTCCTGTGTCTTAGTCAGTTCTCCTGCATCCCCAATTGGATACAAAATTAAAAGTCCCTTTGAAAACGGTCTTGTTTCGCTTCGAATAATTTCATTAACTTTTGTTTTAGAACAGTCATTTTTATATTTTTCCTTTAGTTCCCGGACTTCTTCATAAGCAACATTGTCATAATCTAAGTACTCATGGTCAGCAGATGTCATGGTGTGAATAGAACAAGTAGTATCATAGGAATCCACTCCAAAGCCTTCTTTTCTGTAAATACCTCCATCCACTCTGAGCCCTGCAATGTCAAAAGCCTTTCCATGACCGCTGACATTGATCAAACAGACCGTCCACGTCTTAACACCGCCAATTCCATCCGCATTCATCGTACGGATATAGTCTGCCATATACTTACTGTTTGCTCTAGTTGCGGTTTTAGAAGTCTCATAGCTCTCAAAGAAGTTTGCAATATCATGAGCCGATACATCTTGGTAGAAGAAGTGTTTACCCGGAGCTTTGCGGCCGCCGTGAGTTTTCTGATACTGTTCTTGAGTGACTCTGCAGCTCTTGATTGCAGTCAAAAAGTCTTCGACTGCTTCAAAGTTTCTGTCATACTGCTCCCCATCAATATCAAACACACGAGTCTGGCTTAGCTTACAGCTAAAGTCACGTTTAAATTCTTGACCTGTTCTTAGTTTATTGCGAGCAGTAATTTCCAAAGTAGGGTGAGATGCAACCCGCAGCCCAAAATCCTTTGGTGTCTGAACCACACTATTCATAAAATCAAATTGTGCCGCAAGATCTTCTGTCGCCATAGAAATATGAGAAAAACTTGTATAAAGCATAGGGGTTGTAAACAGTCTACAGGCATCCAGATATCCAGGACGAAACCCAAACCACCGTCCCATCTGCATTAAAGCATCATATGTATTAGAACTGCGAGTAAAATAGCTCACAGTCAGTCCTTCCAATGTCAATCCTCTGGAGAGCTTATCACCGCCAATTACAATGACATTAAATGGTTTTCCTTCATGACTTTTATATAGAAGGACATCTTCACTCTTTCCGTTAACACTGTACACGCTGATTTCTTTATCCTCAATCAGCCTTCTCGTTTCAGCCCAGATATTATCCCAACTAACATCATTGCATCCAGACATATATTTGCTGAACTGTACTCTCATCTTGTCCGTAGTTGGGACATAATCTTCTTCCCAAATGGATCTAAATTCGTTTTCAATTGAAGCGTCACCAAAGCGAATATAGTTTTCTATCTCTTCATTATAATACTTCAGAATTTTTTGTTTAATTTTATTCTGTTGTCCAACAAACCGAACCATGTGAACCAACATCGTATTGGGCTTGCTTCTTTGTCCCCTGCAATTTCTAAACGCAGTAGAAAGAATAAAATATTTTACAGCCAGCTTAAGTTCTTTGGGTAGCTCTCCGACTGCATCGGTAGATTTTGTACCCTTTCCGAGATAATTTGCTCCATCTACAATTTTGCGATAAAGCGGCATCGTAGGGATGTCTTCATTGTTTCCCAATCCAAAGAACTCTCTTGCTCCAATATACTGGTCTGCCCTTGGCGCTCTGTAAATAAAATCTCTCGGGAACAAATCCATCCCATATTTCTCGTCATCAATATGGGGTGGAATAAAGATATTGGCAAAAGGTGTGGCAGTGTATCCGATATAAGACCGGCACTCAAACACGCCCAGCAACTCCCGAATCAGTCCATTGATTGTCGTCGGATTATAGTCGTCCAAAACTTTTCCCTGGTCATCGTAGCTTTCCCTTGTGTTGATGGATGCCTGATCCGCCTCATCATCAATAATAAGTGCCGGATATTTTGCTGGAACTTTCTTTTTTCCGTTTATAATCTCTGCGCAATGATTTTTACGGAAAAACCTCAAAATTTTACGCAGAACAGATGCATTCTTTTTGGTAACCACCATAAGTGGCGGCATCATGGATACGCCTTCCGTTTTTTTATTGACATCACCTTTTTCATCCCGCGTTGTAATAGACTGAACAACAGTTTCAACCTGATTATGAGAACCTATACCAACACCTATCACATTGCGTTCCCGTGTCATATCTCCGATGTATTCGAGACTTGTTTCATATCCAAGAACTTCTTCATCGATACGAGACTGTGTTTGACTGCGAAGGCTGTTGTGAATGCCAGATAAAACAATCACAATGCGGTATCCTGCATCGTAAGCCTTATTGATCATGCCGATATAATGCGCCGTCTTGCCAGATTGGACATAACCGAACACCATCCCCATTCGTTCACCAGCTGTGCCCTTTCTGGGATTAGTCAACGCATTCATAATCTCATCCGTAGATGAATCAATATTTTTTACTGCTGTAATACTCCAAGAAGGTTTCTTCAGCAGATAATCATAGTAACGGCTCCAATATTCCGACTTGAATTTAGGCTTCTTTTTAAGCTCATCCCACCAAGTCTTGTCTTCAAGGTTTGGGTCACGTACCCCAATAGACGGCTCTGTATAGGCAGTCACTTCACTGAATAAAAACTTTTTGAAGCACTCGATATCAGCGATCATCTTCAGACCACTGAATCTATCTGCCGTATTTTCAACTGCTTCCGCAATCGCAATGTTTTCTTCTTTTACAAGTTTCTCACAATACTCGTATCCGCTCTTGTATAGACCCACTTCAATATCACTCAGGTCTTTTGGAATATTAATCATTGCGCTTCCTCCACCAGTCTGATGATGTCCTCACGGAGATGTCTATAATTAGCCATACCCAGTAGCGTTGACTTTATTTCTTCTTTTTCAAAGCCCTGCGATAAGAAAATTTGAATCATATCAGTCAATTCTCTGATTTGCAGCTGATATTCCAACGATGATTTATCAGGTTCCGAAACAGCTTTTCCCCTCTGCATAGAATCCGCAACTCCAGACTGCATAAATGGTGCAAAGTTTTCAACCAAAGAGAGATATGCTGATAGTGTTTCTTTTCCCCGATCACCCAACTGCTTCTTAATATTGTTCAGAAGTGCATGCTTTCGATTGATATGAAAAGAGTACCTGCCATTCTTCTTTCGCTGTTCCCATACATAATCCAAATTAGGAGCACTGACATTGGATTTTGAATAGTTGCCTCGGGAATTGTACACACGTGCTGACGTTTCCGTACAAAGGTCAATCTCTCTCTCAACCAATTCCTTGACATCACTCGGCAGAGAGGCCGCGGATTTTTTGATGTCAATTTTCCATTCCTCATCACTGGCTGATGTAATATCAATCTTAATGCGAGCCAAATTATATGCAGGTTCCTTCTTAATATAATCAAACCATGTTCCGCAAATAATCAATCGCCTATTTCTATATACATAGATCCCCTGATGGTAATTCCAGTCTTTGGGACCACCAGCCGCCTTATACTCATCATCTGATGCAAACTTTGTTTTATGCGGCAGAACATAAGGCTGAATAACCATTTTCACGCAACCGTCATCTGAAAATACAGATTCTTCCGGCAGTTCTTGAGTTGCACCATTTTCTAGGACAAATGGGTTCCATGCCTTAATTGGGTTGTTGTTGAGTTTCAGAACCAGTCCATCTTCTTCAATAAAGCGATGAAATGTAAGCGCCAAATGTTTTTCAGTTTTAGCTGCAATCCTATAAAACTTGTTTTTAGCCTTCTTTTCGTCGTCGATATCGATTACACGATCTAGATTTTCAATAACAACAATCGTCCCTTGCTCGCCTATCTGTGATGAAAACTCTGCAATTTCATTTTCATCTCGAATAATTAAGTTCCAGCCAATCGTTGGAATTTGATCCAAATCCCACGAGGCATTGCTTACCTTCGCACCAAATTTTGTAATGACCGTCAGCTTTTTTCCAAGCGAGAACGCAGCAGTCTTCATCCCCATTCCAAAGCGTCCCAAATCTCCTTCATCCCGGATTTTGCTTGGATCAGAAGAACCTATACGCATGTTCTCAATTAAGTTCTTTTCGCTCATACCAATGCCGTCATCCAAAATCACAATTCGTTTCTTTTCCCAGTCAAACTGGATTTTGATTTCATGAGCCTGAGCTGAAATGCAATTATCTATAATATCTGCAATTGCAGTTTCCTCATTATAGCCTACGGAACGCAGGGAAGCCAGCAGCAATCTTGCCTCTGGAATAGATTGAATTTTCTCCGCCATACTCTAATCTCCTCTGTCAATTGGGCTATATAGAACTCCTCAAAATACATTGTATGTCAAAACTCACACAAAGTCAATTTATCTCATCACAATAATCAATGTCGTCTGAAGTACGCCAAACGCACAAAAAAGCTACACTTCTTACGCAAACGTCTGATCCGCCAGTGCGATCAGGCCATTGCGAAGGGATGTTGCTATCGAAGCCAATCTTTCATACATTCGTGACTGCTCTCTCAACACAATTCTGGTTTCATCTTCGTCATTGAATGGCGGGAGTTCATTCCAAAACGTCAGTGCATAGTTGGCGATTTTCAAGGAGTCCGCACGATCTGTTTTCAATTTTCGGATGGAATTGTCGCTGAAATCGTGAATCAACATGGCATTTACAACAGACACGTAAAAGCCGGCTTCCTTCAGCGTTAATGCAATCGGCTTCCAATAGTTGCTTGTGTGTTCCATTACAACGCAGATATCTCCTCCTGTCGTTTTCAGTATGGAGACCAGTTTCTCAAAATCATGGTTAAAATGAGATATATCAAATGGACGTGCAACAATTACTCCACCCGGCCTGCGAATAGCAACTGTGCTTTTGCTCTTAGAAGCATCAATAGCAGGGCAGCGTTCTCTCTGCACATCTCAATTGTAGCTTAGGTTTGGGCATCTGTATAGCTCACTGGCTGTGAACTTCTCAGAACCAACACAATTGTAGCAAGCAGGGCGTCTGTCTATACAAACGCCATTTTTGCTTCGCAAAACGCTTGTTGGGGAACGCCCCAAGCCCCTTTGATCTGCATTTCCCAATGCAGGCTGCGCATCCCTTCGGGACGCTTTTTACCCGGTGATGTGCTC
>PPYF01267399.1_pt1 | contig 30843 bp, 24 predicted proteins | sample 1559871 | NCBI WGS metagenome assembly PPYF01 (sample SAMN08240021, study PRJNA423297) | Human gut metagenome, whole genome shotgun sequencing project.
GGCTATGGCGGAATTGGCAGACGCGCTGGTTTTAGGGTCCAGTGTCCACGACGTGCAGGTTCAAGTCCTGTTAGCCGCACCATTCCAAAAAGAGCGTATCTACGAATCATGAACGTAGATACGCTCTTTTTCTACGTTTTATAATGTCTCGGCATGTAACAGCCCTCAGCGGATGACCTGCAGCCATTCGAAGTCGGTTTTCCGGAACATCCGAATGCCGCCGGAGGAACGCTCCACAAAGGGAAGTAACCCTTCTTTGTCGTAGTAGCGTAGGGTGGAGGCAGGTATGCCCAGCTTTTGTGCCATTTCACCTACGGTATAGATCATCTGAAACCTCCGTTTTTTCAAAAAGCCCTTGACTTAAAGTGTGCTTTAAGTTGCATGATAAAATCAAACTTTATCAACAACATAATGCGGATGCACTCTGCTGTCAAGGAGGTTCCTATGAGCAAGAAGGTATTGATTTTGTCTGGCAGTCCCCGGAAGGGCGGTAACTCTGATATTCTATGCGATGAATTTCTGCGTGGAACGCAGGATGCCGGGCACAAAGCAGAAAAGATCCGGGTCGCTGAGAAAAAGGTGGCTCCCTGTTCCGGCTGCTACTACTGCAGCACCCACGGCGGAGCCTGCGTCCACAAGGATGATATGGCAGACATCCTGCAAAAGATGATCGATGCCGATGTCATTGTGCTGGCAAGCCCGGTATACTTCTACTCCATCAGCGCCCAGTTGAAAGCGGTCATTGACCGCACTGTGGCACGGTGGCAGGAGGTTAAAGACAAAGAGTTCTACTATATCACCACTATGGCAGACGAGGAAAAATCCTCTGCGGACACTACGCTGGCCTGCTTCCGGGGCTATGCAGACTGCGTGGAAGGAGCTGTGGAAAAGGGAGTCCTTGTAGCAGGCGGTGTCTATGAGCCGGGTGCGGTGCGAAACACCTCTGCCATGGCACAGGCTTACGAGATGGGGAGGAACGTATAATGGCAATGAAACAGACAGCAGGGCGGGATGCTCTGGGCGAATTTGCGCCAAAATTTGCGGAACTTAACGATGAGGTACTATTCGGGCAGGTATGGAGCCGAGAGGATAAACTCTCCCTCCGGGACCGCAGCCTTGTGACGGTGGTAGCACTGATGGCGCAGGGACTGACGGACTCCTCGTTTCGGTATCACCTGACGGCAGCGAAAAACAACGGTATTACCCGGACTGAGATTGCAGAGATCCTGACCCATACGGCGTTTTATGTAGGTTGGCCCAAGGCGTGGGCGGCTTTCCGCATGGCCAAGGAAGTCTGGGCAGAGAACGCTGCAGAGGATGCCAAGGCAAAGCACCAGAGTGAAATGGTGTTCCCCATCGGTGCATCCAACGACGGTTTTGCACAATATTTCAGCGGAAAAAGCTATCTGGCACCCTTGTCCACCGCACAGGTTGGCATTTACAACGTCACCTTTGAGCCGGGTTGCCGGAACAACTGGCACATCCATCATGCCGCAAAGGGTGGCGGGCAGATCCTTGTCTGCGTGGCAGGCCGGGGCTACTATCAGGAATGGGGCAAAGCTCCGCTGGAGCTGCATCCGGGCGATGTGGTGAACATTCCCCCGGAGGTCAAGCACTGGCACGGTGCTGCACCCGATTGCTGGTTCTCTCATCTGGCAGTGGAAGTGCCCGGTGAGGGCACCTCTAACGAGTGGTGCGAGCCGGTGCAGGAAGAAACCTATAAGGAGTTGCGGTGATACGGTTTGATGTACACCCAACCACGATGAAACAAAAACAGGGTGCGTCCACCCGGACGCACCCTGCCAAAAGCCACAGACGATAGCGATATGGCCTATGCGGAAAAGAATGGCATCACCATCGTCAAGCACTGCATTGGCCGTGCCATCTCTGTCAAGACAGACAACCGCCCGGAGTTCCAGCAGATGATCAAGGAAATGACCGAGGTATATCCCCTGCGGGGGGATGTACCTCGGTCATTTTTATTTTTCGGTTGTCTCTGCCGGTACCACACCGTACTCGTCGGCGCTGACAGGGTCTGCATAGACGGCGTAGCGCTGGGGGGTGTGGGTCAGGATGCCAAAGGGGTAGCAGGTGTACAGGATGCAGCTGGGCTCCTCGGCACCCCAGCGCACCTTATCGACGTCGGTCTCCTGAATGACCTGCATGTCCGTTACTTTATAGGTAAAGTCGCCCCAGTCGGTCTCCAGATGAATGATGGCACCGAGCTGCGTCGAGCCAAGGTCCGAGAAGTACGTGCCCGTATGCCCGCCGATAAAGACTGTGCCGTTTTCGCCGGGCAGGACGCAGTCACTCTCGGCGCGGCAGCCCGCGCCGCGGCCAAACTGGCCCTCGCTGTCGCCCCAATAGAGGTCGCAGTCCACGTTTGTGCCTTCGACCCAGATGCGGCCCAGCTTATCGCCGTACTGCACGCTGTCGTGCTCGGCCTGCGCAGCGGTGACCTGCTCGGCACGCTTCGCGGCGGCTGCTTCGGCGGCTAGGCGCTCTTCCTCCTGACGGGCTGCCTCGGCGGCTTCACTGGCGGCGCGGGCAGCCTCCTCCTCGGCGGCTTTGGCGGCCTCGCTGGCAGCAGCGGCACTGGCCGCAGCGGCAGTTTCGGCAGCTCTCTGCCGGTTTTTGGAGATGACCAGCGCCGCCGCTATGCCGACGCAGACGGCCAGCGCCAATGCGCAGAGGGCCAGGCACTTTGCCATCCGTTTGCGGCTCATGCGTTGTGCTCCCGGCTGGCGAGGTAAGCAGCGGGGCCGCTCCGGTACAGGTCGCCGCCGTGGGTGTCCAGCAGGACCGTCAGCGGGAAGTCCTTAACCACCAACTTACGCACCGCCTCACAGCCGAGGTCCGGCCACGCAATGATCTCACAGCTCTGCACACTGCCGGCCATCAGGGCACCGGCCCCGCCGATAGCGGCCAGATAGACCGCGCCGTTTTTGACGACGGACTGCTTGACGGCATCGGTGCGCTTGCCCTTGCCGATCATGCAGGCCAGTCCCAGATCCAGCAGCCGCGGCGTGTAGGCGTCCATGCGGCCCGAGGTCGTGGGGCCTGCCGCGCCGATGGCACAGCCCGGGCGCTCCGGCGTGGGGCCGACGTAGTAGATGGCCGCGCCCTCAATGGGGAACGGCAGCGGCTCGCCCTTGTCCAGCAGCTCCATCATGCGGGCGTGGGCGGCGTCACGGGCGGTGTAGACCACGCCCGACAACAGCACGGTGTCCCCTGCTTTCAGCGGCGCAAGGTCCTGCTTGGAGAGGGGCGTTTTCAGTACATATTGCATCGTTGCGCCTCCTTACAGCGTGCGGCTGGCGCGGCGGGTGACGTGGCAGCTGATGTTGACGGCCACGGGCAGGCAGGCCACATGGGTAGGCTTTTGCTCAATGGCAACCCCCAGGCAGGTCGTGGCACCGCCAAAGCCCTGCGGGCCAAAGCCTGTGGCATTGATAGCGTCCAGCAGTTCCTTTTCCAGCGCCGCATAATACGGGTCGGCGTTGGGTTCGTCCAGCGGGCGCAGCAGTGCCTTTTTGGCCAGCGCTGCGCAGTGGTCGAAGCTGCCGCCGATGCCGATACCCAGCACAATGGGCGGGCAGGGGTTGGCTCCGGCCTGCTCCACCGTGTCAAGCACGAATTTTTTCACGCCCTCGACGCCGTCGGCTGGCTTGAGCATGGCAAGGCGGCTCATGTTTTCACTGCCTGCGCCCTTGGGGGCGACGGTGATTTTGCAGCCGTTGCCCGGCACAAGATGCACGGTCAGGAACGCCGGGGTGTTGTCCCCCGTGTTGACGCGCTGCAACGGGTCGGCGGTGATGGATTTGCGTAAGAATGCTTTCTCGTAGCCGCGGCGCACACCCTCGTTGACGGCATCGGTCAGGTTGCCGTCAATGTGGGCGTCCTGGCCCAGTTCGATAAAGACACAGGCCATGCCGGTGTCCTGGCAGATGGGCAGGTCTTTCTCTTTCGCAACGCAGAGATTCTGCTGCAATAAGCCCAGTGTCTCCTTTGCCAGCGGCCACGGCTCGGCGGCCTCGGCGGCATCCAGTGCAGCCTTTACGTCGGCGGGCAGCCGGGTGTTGGCCTCGATGCAGAGAGCCTCCACTGCGTCGGTGATGGCGGCAGCGGGAATTTCACGGATACTCATACGCGCGCCACGCCGCTTTCTCTCGCGGCCTGTGCGACGGCAGCGGCAACGGCATCGGCCACGCGGGGGTCAAATGCCTTGGGCAGGATGTTTTCCTCGTTCAGCTCGTCGTCGGGGATGAGACCCGCGATGGCCTTGGCGGCGGCCATCTTCATGGCGGGGTTGATGTCCCGCGCACGGACGGACAGCGCGCCCTTGAAAATGCCGGGGAACGCCAGTACATTGTTGACCTGGTTCGGGAAGTCGCTGCGGCCCGTGCCGATGACGCGGACGCCCGCCTGCTTAGCGAGGTCGGGCATGATCTCGGGCGTGGGATTCGCCATGGCGAACACAATCGCGTCCTTCGCCATCGCGGCGGCCAGTTCGGGGGTCAATGCGCCCGCAATCGACGTACCAATGAAGATGTCCGCGTCTCGCATGGCCTCGGCCAGACCGCCGGTCAGCTTGTCGGGGTTCGTCTCCTCGGCCAGCCTGCCCTTGTGGCCTTCAAGGCCCGCGGGGCGGTTCGGGTAGAGGATGCCGTGCTCATCAACGGCGACGATGTTCTTAGCGCCCGCGACCTGCAGCATGTGGATGATGGCCGTGCCCGCCGCGCCGGGGCCGTTCTGGACGATCTTGACGTCCTCAATGCGCTTGCCGACGACCTTCAGGGCGTTGAGCACACCCGCCAGCACGATGATGGCTGTGCCGTGCTGGTCGTCGTGGAACACGGGGATGTCGAGGTCACGCTCGAGTTCGGCTTCGATTTCAAAGCACTCGGGGCTGCGGATGTCCTCCAGGTTGATACCGCCGAAGGTCGGGGCAATGGCCTTGACCGCAGCGATGACCTCCTCCTTCGTCTTGGCGTTCAGGCAGACGGGGAACGCATCGACGCCGCCGAACTCCTTGAACAGGACACACTTGCCCTCCATGACCGGCAGACCGGCCTCGGGGCCGATGTTGCCCAGACCCAGCACGGCAGTGCCGTTCGTGACGACGGCGACGGTGCGGCCCTTCATCGTGTAGGTGTAGACGTCATCGGGGTTTGCCTTGATCTTGCGGCACGGCTCGGCCACGCCGGGGGTATAGGCGGTGGACAGCGCGTCGCGGTCCTTGCATTCGCAAAGGCTCTGCACGGCGATCTTGCCGGGGAACTTGCTGTGGAGTTCCAGAGCAGCTTTGTTGTAGTCCATGGGGATACCTCTCCTTTATATAGTTTTACTTTCCGTAATGGTGCCCGGTAGGGGCCGGACATGTCCGGCCCGCAGGCTTGCCGCCACATCGCTATGGATTTTACGTTGAGGGCAGGGCATGCCCTGCCCCTACAGGGTTGCTTCTTTTATTCGTGGTGCACCGGTGCATAGTCCGGCTCCAGCTTTATGACACAGAAATGGTCGGGCCACTTGGCCTGTACGGCATTGCGCAGGGCATTGACGAGCTTGACGCCCCGGTGCTGCTTGTCGGTCATGTACTCGGCAGGGACGGCACAGTCAAAAATCACGTTTGTATGTGTCGGGCCGGGCACAATGCGCAGGTCGTGGATGTTGGCCATCGGCGCGAGCTCCTCGACCTCACGCTGCAAAAACGCCTTCAGCTCGTCCGCGTGGGGGTCACCGGTCACGACGGGGTCAAAGTGGATCGTCGCGATCAGCCCATCCTCCACAAGCAGGTCCCGCTCAATGCGGTCAATGACATCGTGGCTGTGCATGACGTCGTCCTTAGCGTCCATTTCCAGATGGAAGCTGACCAGGCGGCTGCCGGGGCCGTAGTCGTGGATCATCAGATCGTGCACGCCCAGCACGCCGGGATAGCTCAGGGCCTTTTTCTCGATATGTTCGACCAGATCCGAGTCAGGCGCTGCACCCAGCAGCGGATTGATGGTGTCTTTGACGAGCATTGCACCGCTGTACAAAATGAACGCCGCCACACCGATACCCATCAGTCCGTCAATGCGGACAAAGCCGGTGAGCTTTGTCAGAATCGTGGCTGCCAGAACCGCTGCCGTCGTGATGACATCGTTGCGGGCATCGGCGGCGGTGGCCAGCAGCGTTTCCGAGTCGATGGCCGTGCCGATCTGCCGGTTCAGCCTGCTCATCCAGAGCTTGACGAGGATGGACGCAATCAGTACTGCAACCATGAGCCAGCTAAAAGCGACCTCCGTCGGGTGCAGAACCTTGGCAAAGCTCTCCTTCAAAAGCTCCACGCCGATGACCAGGATCATGACAGAGACCGCTAGCCCGGCCAGATACTCATACCGGGCATGGCCGTAGGGATGCTCCGAGTCCGCCGGGCGCGCGCCGAGCTTGAAGCCGACGAGGCTGACGATATTGGAGCTGGCATCGGACAGGTTGTTCATGCCGTCGGCGGTGATGGCAACGCTGCCGGTCAGTACACCGACGGCGATCTTGCCGCCCGCCAGCAGTAGGTTGCACACCACGCTGACGATGCAGGCCAGATTTCCGTAGGCCGTGCGGACGGCGCGATCCGCGGTGCTTTTATAATTTTTGACGAAAGTCCGTATTAAAAGCTGAATCAGTGGGAATACCCCCTCTTTTAGAAAAAGACAGACCTTGTAAGGGTCTGCCTTTTGGTTGGTTATAAGTTCTTGCCTCCTCTGGGAGGGGGCCAAGAAGAAAAATTACTTCCGCACGATGCAGGCATCGCGCTCGGGGCCGACGGAGATATACTTGATCTTGCAGCCGACCAGCTCCTCCAGACGTGTGACATAGTTCTGAGCAGCCTGGGGCAGGTCCTCAAACCTGCGCACGCCGGTGATGTCGCAGTGCCAGCCGGGCACAGTCTCGACAACGGGCTGGGCGTCGTCCAGCGTCTTGCCCATGGGGAAGCGGGTGGTCGTGCTGCCGTCGGTCAGCTTGTAGGCGGTGACGATGGGCACTTCCTCCATGTAGTCGAGGACGTCCAGCAGGGTCAGGGCCAGTTCATCGCAGCCCTGGCACTGCACGCCGTAGCGGCTTGCCACAGCGTCGAACGGGCCGACGCGGCGGGGACGGCCCGTGGCGGCGCCGTACTCATGGCCGTGCTCACGCAGCTCGTCCTTTTCCGCCTCGGTCATAGCCAGCTCCGTGGTGAAGGGGCCCTCACCGACGCAGGAGGAATAAGCCTTCATAATGCCGATGGAGAGGCTCAGCTTGTGGCCCGGGATGCCCGCACCGATGGGTGCATAGGCGGACACGGTGTTGGAGGAAGACGTGTAAGGATAGATGCCGAAGTCGATGTCACGCAGAGCGCCCAGCTGGGCCTCGAACATGATCTTCTTGCCCTCGCGGTCAGCCTTGTCCAGATAGTCGCCCACATCGCAGATATAGGGGGCAAACATCTTGGAATATTTCTCGCACCAGGCCCACATCTCGTCAACGCTGACGGGCTTCTGGCCGTAGATCTTCTCCATGGTCAGGTTCTTGGACTCGACGATGGTCTCCAGACGCTTCCTGACACTGGCGTCCATGTGGACGAGGTCGCCCATGCGCAGGGTCTTTTTCATGTACTTGTCGCCGTAGCTGTAGGCGATGCCGCGCTTGGTGGAGCCGAACTGAGCGCCGGTCTTGGACAGGCGCTCCTCCTCAAGGCCGTCCTGTGCGACATGGAACGGCATAGTGATGGTCGCACGGTCAGAGATTTTCAGGTTTTTGGGGCTGATCTCAACACCCTTCTCGGTCAGGGAGGCGATTTCCTTCTCGAGGTGTTCGGGGTCGATGACCATGCCGCCGCCCATAACGCAGACAACGTCGGGGCGCAGAACTCCGGAGGGAATCAGGTTCAGGACGAATTTGCCGCGCTCGGTCTTGACGGTGTGGCCTGCATTGTCGCCGCCCTGATAGCGCGCAACAATGTCATAGTCCTGGCTGAGCAGGTCGACCATGCGGCCCTTGCCCTCGTCGCCCCAGTTAATGCCGGTAATGGAAGTAAGCATACGTTTCTACCTCTTTTGTAAGTAAATAGGCATTTCAGCCTTTTCCGGAATCTCCGGGATCCGCTGCCGTTCTGTATTATACCATATTTGTCAAGAGAATACTATAGCTGTTTTGTACAAGATTCAAATGTTTCCGTTGGCGCAGTTGCAGGGGCAGATCAATGCTTAGAGAGCTTCGCATACTCGGCATAGGGAATCTTTGCGCCATCCGCAGTCTGGACATAGGTGCTGTCGAGCTGCTGTTTGAAAGCCGCGCGCATATCGGCCAGATACTCCTTGCGCAAAGCGTCGCGCTCGGCGGTCTCGCGCTCGGTCAGACCGATGGCCTTGGCCTTTTTTGCCAGCGCGTTGATGCGGTCAATTTTGGATTTTTCCATGGTGTATGTCTCCTTGTTGTTTGTCTATTTTCCATTATACCACATTTTCACAGCAATTTCATTTTACTTTTCCGAAAAAGCGTGTATAATAAGAAAGTATGCAATTTTGAAAAAGACAGGAGAATTCCATGAAACTGAAGAATTTCCGCCGTGTGGCAGCCCTTGGCATGGCTGTCGGCATGACCGCTGTGCTTGCGGCCTGCGGCAATACCGCTGACACCGCCTCCTCCGAGGCCGCTGAATCTACCGCCGAGACGGCTGACACCGCCGAGAAGGCCAGCGCTGAGACTGCGGACGCCGAGTACGCCTATCTGGCTGATTTCAGCTTTTCCGATGCGTTTGACGAGAACGGTTATCTCAAGGGCGTGACCGCCACCGATTATGTCACCCTGCCCGACGACTACGCGGACATCACGATCAGCGCCGACCTGGGCCAGGTCAGCGACGACGACATCAATGATTACATTGATTCCAACGTGCTGTCCAACTTTGCGACCACGAATGAGGTCAAGGACCGCGCAGCCGCGGACGGCGATACGGTCAACATTGACTATGTAGGCCGCATCGACGGCGTTGCTTTCGACGGCGGTGACACCAAGGGCAGCGGCGCCGACCTGACTTTGGGCAGCGGCACCTACATTGACAACTTTGAAGATCAGATCGTCGGCCATACCCCCGGCGAGACCTTTGACGTCACGGTCACCTTCCCCGAGGATTACGGCAATGAGGACCTGAACGGCAAGGAAGCCGTCTTTGAGACGACCCTGAACTACATCAAGGAGTCCGTCACCCCCGAGCTGACCGACGACTGGGTCAAGGAAAATCTCGGCGAGAGCATGAGCCTGAACAGCGTCGATGAGCTGAAAGCCTTCGTCAAGTCCACGATGCTCTATGACAACCAGGCCAGTGACGTTTACACCGCCCTGCATGACAAGGCCAGCTACGCGGACGAGCTGCCGCAGACCGCGCTGGACTACTACCGCGATGTGCTGCTGTACCGCATTTACACCAACGCCCAGAAATACGGCACCGACATGAACACCCTGCTTTCCTCCGGCATGATGGGCAGCAGCTATGACAGCGTGGATGCCTATCTGGCAGATGCCAACGACAGCATCAAGTCCATCACCCAGCAGGCCCTGCTGATGCAGGCCGTGGCCGAGAAAACGGGCTTCAAGTGCGACACCGCCACCATGAACGCTGACTTTGGCCGCTACTACGGCACCACCGACCCGAGCCAGTATGTCTCCGCCTACGGTGAGAACTACATCAAGATGAACGTTCTGCAGAGCGACGTCATGCAGAACCTGATCGACAACGTCAAGTACGAATAAGCGGTAAGCGCCGCCGCACTCCCGGTTTTACACCGGGAGTGCTTTTTTGTTGCTTTTTGCGGGGGAAACCTTTATAATAAAGGTATTCTGAATAAGGAGTCCTTCCCTATGCCTCTTATCATCCCGAAAGACCTGCCTGCTTACGAGGAATTGCAGCAGGAAAATGTATTTGTCATGCACCAGGAGCGCGCGATGAGCCAGCATATCCGCCCGCTGCGCATCCTGATTTTAAACCTGATGCCGACCAAGATCGTGACCGAGACCCAGCTGGCCCGCCTGCTGGCAAACAGCCCTTTGCAGGTGCAGGTCACCTTTTTGCAGACGGCGACCCACAGCACAACCCACACCGCGCCCGAGCACATGAAGGCGTTCTACAAGACGTTTGACGAGATCAAAAACGAGCGCTTTGACGGCATGATCATTACCGGCGCGCCGATTGAGGACCTGGACTACGAGGACGTTGACTACTGGGACGAGCTCTGCCGCATCATGGACTACACCAAGGAGAACGTCTACTCCACCATCCACCTGTGCTGGGGTGCGCTGGCGGGGCTGTACTACCACTTCGGCATCCCCAAGGTGCATCTGGACAAGAAGATGTTCGGCGTGTTTGAGCATCGTGTGACACGGCCTTCCAACCCGCTGGTGCGCGGCTTCGACGAGGTATTCTACGCCCCGCACAGCCGCTGGGCCGGGCTGGACCGCGCCGCCATCGACGCCTGCGGCGACCTGCGCATTCTGGCCGAGAGCGACATTGCCGGGCCGATGCTGCTTTCCACCGAGTCCGGGCGGCAGATCTTTGTCATCGGCCACCCCGAGTACGACAAATATACGCTGGACAGGGAGTATAAGCGCGATGTGAAGGCCGGCAAGCCCATCAACATCCCATGCAACTACTACCCCGACGACGATCCGAGCCGCGACCCGCTGTTCCGCTGGCGCGCCCACGGGTATCTGCTGTACACGAACTGGCTGAACTACTACGTGTATCAGGACACGCCGTATGATCTGAGCCGTCTGGAAGCGTTGGAGAAGTAATAGCCCATTTGTAGGGACGGATGCCTGCATCTGCCCCTACAGGTTCCCCGATAGTAGAATTTGTCTCAAGGAGCTTACTATGCCCAAAATCAGCGCCTGCATTGTGGCGTACTGTGATTATGACGAGGTCTGCGCCGCGGTGCGCAGCATCCTGCACTATACCCCTGCCCCGGATCTTGCCCTGTATGTCGTGGACAACGGCAGTCCCGACGGCTGCGGCAGGCAGCTGGCAGAGACGGATTTCGGCGACAGCCGCGTGACTGTGCTGCCGCTGGAAAAGAATATCGGCTTCGGCAAGGGCCACAACTATGTGCTGGATCGTCTGACCAGCGACGTACACTTTATTCTGAACCCGGACATCCTGCTGACCGGCGACGTGCTGGAGGACATGGCCGCGTGGCTGCTGGCCCGGCCCGGGGCCGCCATGGCAACGCCCCAGCTGCGCTACCCGGACGGCAAGCTGCAGCACCTGCCGCGCCGCAAGCCGACGCCCTGGCTGCTGCTGGCGCGGCAGCTGGCCCCGAAGCTCGGCGGCTGTTTTAAGAAGGCCGACGACCACTACACGATGCAGGATGAGGATCTGACCGTGCCCCGCCGCATCGAGTTCTGCACCGGCAGCTTTATGGCCGTGCGCACCGATGTGTTCAAGGAAATCGGCGGGTTTGACCCCGGGTATTTCATGTATGTGGAGGACGCCGACCTGACCCAGAAGGTGCTGCAGAAGGGCACCGTCTGGCTGGCTCCCCAGTTTTCCGCCATTCATGCGTGGCACCGCGCCCCCATGCGCGACGCCGGCAAGTTCAAGATGCAGCTTGTCAGCATGGGACGGTATTTCAAAAAGTGGGGCTGTGGGAAAGGCAACGTGTAACGCCGCAGGGGTATTGACATTTGTCCTCACCTGTGGTACATTTAATCCATAGCAAGGCCGCTGACCGACGGAAATACGTGGGGTTCACCACGGGGGACGCGGCACCACAACTTGCTGCTTAAGCCGACCGTCTGGGCTGCATACACTGGGGAATGAGTGTGTGCAGCCCATTTTGTTTTAAAACGGAGGGAATTACTATGCTGAGCGACATCGAAATTGCACAGGCCGCCGAAATGAAGCCTATCACCGAGATCGCATCCAAGCTGGGCTTGCAGGGCGAGGACGTCATCCCCTACGGCCACTACAAGGCCAAGCTGAACCACAAGCTGGCCAAGGCTGACAAGCCCGAGGGCAAGCTGATCTTAGTCACCGCCATCAGCCCCACGCCCGCGGGCGAAGGCAAGACCACGACGAGCGTCGGTCTGGCGGACGCCATGAACGCGCTGGGCAAAAAAACGATGCTCTGCCTGCGTGAGCCGTCGCTCGGCCCCGTGTTCGGCATCAAGGGCGGCGCTGCCGGCGGCGGCTATGCTCAGGTCGTGCCGATGGAGGACATCAACCTGCACTTTACCGGCGACATCCACGCCATCGGCGCGGCCAACAACCTGCTGGCTGCCATGATCGACAACTCGATCCAGCAGGGCAACCCGCTGAACATTGACCCCCGCCGCATCACCTGGAAGCGCTGCATGGACATGAATGACCGCCAGCTGCGGTTCATCGTGGACGGCCTCGGCGGCAAGGTCAACGGCACCCCGCGTGAGGACGGCTTTGACATCACCGTTGCCAGCGAGGTCATGGCGGTGTTCTGCCTGGCCACCGATCTGGAGGACTTAAAGGCCCGCCTGTCCCGCATCGTCTGCGCCTACACCTACGACGGCCAGCCCGTCACCGCCGGGCAGATCGGCGCGGCGGGCGCGATGACAGCACTTTTGAAGGATGCGCTCGACCCGAACCTTGTCCAGACGCTGGAGCACAACCCCGCCATCATCCACGGCGGTCCGTTCGCCAACATTGCCCACGGCTGCAACAGTGCCATTGCCACCAGGCTGAGCCTCAAGCTGGCCGACTACGTTGTGACCGAGGCCGGCTTCGGCGCGGATTTGGGCGCGGAGAAGTTCCTTGACATCAAGTGCCGCTATGCCGGGCTGCACCCCGCCGCCGTTGTGCTGGTGGCCACGGTGCGCGCGCTCAAGTCCCACGGCGGCGTGGCCAAGCCCGATCTGGGCAAGCCCAACGCCGAGGCCGTGCGTGCGGGCAGCGTGAACCTGGCCCGCCACATTGAGAACCTGCAGGGCTTTGGTCTGCCGGTCTGCGTTGCCATCAACGCCTTCCCTACCGACACTGCGGAGGAGATGGATGTTATTTATGACGTCTGCAACAAGGCCGGTGTGCCCTGCGCCCTGAGCGAGGTCTTTGCCAAGGGCGGCGAGGGCGGCAAAGCGCTGGCCGAGACCGTGCTGTCCATCCTGGACGACGGCGCCGAGGTGCAGTACACCTACGAACTGGACGCGCCGCTGACGGATAAGATCGAGGCCGTCGCCACGAAGATCTACCGCGCGGGCCGCGTAAGCTACACCGCCGCCGCAAAAAAGACGCTGGACGAGCTGACCGCGCTGGGTTATGGCAAGCTGCCGGTCTGCATTGCCAAAACGCAGTATTCCTTCAGCGACAACGCCAAGCTGACGGGCGCGCCCGAGGGTCACACGCTGAATGTGCGCGAGGTGCGTTTGAGCGCCGGTGCTGGCTTTGTGGTCGTTGTCTGCGGCAGCATCATGACGATGCCCGGCCTGCCCAAGCACCCCGCCGCCATGGACATTGACGTGGATGTACACGGGAAGATCACGGGTCTGTTCTGATTGGCAAACTTTTTGTAAAATCGTAAAATGAAGAATCCCCCTTTCGGGAGGCTGTAGTGGCGGATGACGAGCATCCGCCCCTACAGAGTTCCCGGAAGGGGGATTCTTATTTATAGTTATCACACAGGCTTACAAATTTTCGCCGTTCGCACCAATGGCCCCCGCATACCATGCGGCGCTGTCCCCGGGGGCGGGCCGGCGTTATTCCGCCATGTCTCCCGCTTTTGCTTCCGGGGTCTCTGCGTCCTTCTGCTCCATGTCCGGGGCAATTTTGCCGCCGGGCATCTTGTAGCCGAAGGACGGCACAAAGAAATACTTGCGGATGATGAAGATCAGCGCGATGGCCCCCACGCTGACCAGGTTCTGCACGGCGTCCTCATGGCCGACGATCATGTGGCGGGCAATGGCGTAGAGCAGCACCTCCAGCACGCTGCCGGGGCTGTGTTTGGCCAGCATCTTGATAAACTCGATGCCGATGACGATGTCCAGCGCACGTTCCAGAAAGGTGCGGATTTCCAGGCTGTCGGCATCGGTCAGCAGACCGGGCATCAGCTCCACCAGCGGGACAATGCTCATGAGCAGGGCCGCCAGCACAATGCCGGAGAGCACGACTTCGAGGATGCCCGCAGCCTCGGCGATCTGGTCGCGGAAGATGCGTTTGAACCATTCCTCCCTGCCGTGCAGGGCGTGATTTGTCAGGCGTCGTTTGGGTGCAATCATACAAAGCTCCTTGTTTATGTATTTTTTCTATTTTATCATATTTTTGTTCTCTGTACCAGCAAAATTTTACAGGCCGTTTTAAAGTATGACAACTACCCTCCAAGACCTATCAAAAACGACAAAAAGCGACGGTCAAAACCCTTTTGCACCGTTTTTTGGCTGAAATGTCCGCCGGGCGCTTGCATTTTTTTTGCCCAGCGTTTACACTACAATTACAGGGCACATCTTACTTTTATTAAAGGGGGATCTTCCGTGGCAAACGCAATGCAGCGTATTGACTTCTTCGCGGGTGTTCTGTACCATCATACCCTTTTTACGTCGACACCACAGCGCAGTGTATCCTGATGCGGAGCACTGCGCTGTTTGCTTTGTAAGGGAGGTTTCAAAACGTATGAAAAAAGTTGCGATCATCATGGGCTCGGACAGTGACTGGCCGGTGGTCAAGGGTGCCTGCACGGTGCTGAAGGATTTCGGCGTGCCGTATGAGGCGCACATTCTTTCGGCCCACCGCACACCGGAGGCCGCCGCCGCTTTCGCCAGGAGCGCCCGTGCCGAGGGCTACGGCGTCATTCTCTGCGCTGCCGGCATGGCCGCACACCTGGCCGGTGCCTTTGCCGCCAACACCACCCTGCCCGTTGTGGGCATCCCGATGAAGGGCGGCGCCATGGACGGTCTGGACGCCCTGCTGGCCACTGTGCAGATGCCCAGCGGCTTTCCCGTGGCTACCGTAGCGCTGAACGGCGCGAAGAACGCCGCGTATCTGGCTGTGGCGATTCTGGCCGTGGCCGACGACGAGCTGGCCGCGAAGCTTGACAGCTTCCGCGCCGACACCGCCGCCGCGATTGCCAAGAAGGACGCCGCCATTGCCGCCGAAGCCGCAGCACTGTAAAAGAGCCTTCCCGCAAGGGGGAAGGTGGCCCGAAGGGCCGGATGAGGAGCGGCCTTGCCGCTGTATCTCGTAAACGGACTGTCCCGGCAGCCTTTCCCTCATCACCCGCCTGCGGGCGGGAGCTTCCCCCAAGGGGGAAGCCAAAGACAGGTACACATATACATACTTTACTATATTATACTATAAAAAGGAGCGTTTCTCATGAATTACGAAGTCAAAGAGCAGCTGTACGAAGGCAAGGCTAAGCAGGTTTTCGCTACCAACGATCCCGAGATCGTCATGGTCCACTATAAGGATGACGCCACTGCCGGTGACGGTGAGAAGAAGGGCACCATTCGCGACAAGGGCATTGTCAACAACAAGCTGTCCAACGCTCTGATGCAGAAGCTCGAGAAGGAGGGCATCCCCACCCATTACGTGCAGGAGGTCAATGACCGCGACACCTTTGTGAAGAAGGTCGAGATCGTGCCTCTGGAGGTCATCGTCCGCAACGTTGCAGCCGGTCACTTCAGCCTGCGCATGGGCGTGCCCGAGGGCAAGGTCTTTAAGACCCCCATCCTCGAGTACAGCTACAAGAACGACGATCTGCACGACCCGTTCATCAACCACTACTACGCCCTGGCCCTCGACCTGGCTACCCAGGAGGAGCTGGACACCATCGCGAAGTATGCCTTCAAGGTCAACGAGGTGCTGAAGAAGATCATGCTGGACGCCAACATCCGTCTGGTGGACTTTAAGCTCGAGTTTGGCCGCCTGTCCGACGGCACGATCATCCTGGCCGACGAGATCAGCCCCGACACCTGCCGTTTCTGGGACGCCACCACCGGCGCACATCTGGACAAGGATCTGTTCCGCCGCAACATGGGCGGCGAAGCCGACGCTTACCAGGAGGTCATGAAGCGCCTACTGGGCTGATTGCACCCGCACAATTTACCGTGCGCTTTCCCGTAGGGGCGCATTCTATATGCGCCCGCAAGAGGCAGCCGACCCACGGGCGGATATAGGATCCGCCCCTACGGCTTTACCATTCCGACAATTGGAGCAAATAAATGAGCGAAATTTCCCAATACACCGAGTCCCTGCACGAGGAGTGCGGCGTGTTCGGTATGTATGACAAGACCGGCGAGACCGATATGGTCAGCGCCGTCTACAGTGCGCTGTACGCCCTGCAGCACCGCGGCCAGGAGAGCTGCGGCATTGCGCTGAACGTCGACGGCGTGCTGTCCGGCTACCGCGATCTGGGCCTTGTCAGCGAGGTCTTTACCAAGCGCGTGCTGGAGGAGCTGCCCCGCGGCGCAAAGATGGCTACCGGCCATGTCCGCTATGCCACGGCGGGCCAGCGCAGCCGTTCCAACGCGCAGCCGATGGTTCTGCATCACTGCAAGGGCGCTATGGCGGTCTGCCACAACGGCAACCTTGTCAACGCGCCGAAGCTGCGCCGCAAGCTCGAGATGAGCGGTTCGATCTTTCACGGCACGTCGGACACCGAGGTCATCGCCTATCTGCTGACCCAGAACCGTCTGCTGACACCGAACATTGAGATGGCCGTCAGCCGCACGATGGACGACATCGAGGGCGCATACTCCCTCGTCATTATGACCCACACCAAGCTGATCGCGGCGCGCGACCCCAACGGCTTCCGCCCGCTGTGCATCGGCGAGCTGCCCGACGGCAACGGCTATGCCTTTGCCAGCGAGAGCTGTGCGCTGGACGCCGTGGGTGCAAAGTTCATCCGTGACGTGCGCCCCGGCGAGATCGTTATTGCCGACCGCAACGGCCTGCGCACGATGGAGGATCACTGCGGCGCCGCGCCGCACACGATGTGCGTCTTTGAGTACATCTACTTTGCCCGCCCGGATTCCGTCATCGAGGGCACCTGTGTGCATGAGGCCCGTCTGCAGGCGGGCCGGTTCCTGGCGCAGGAGCATCCCGTGGAGGCCGATGTCGTCATCGGCGCGCCGGACTCCGGTCTGGATGCAGCGCTCGGCTATGCGCAGGAGAGCGGCATCCCCTACGGCGTGGGCTTTATCAAGAACAAATATGTAGGCCGCACCTTCATTCAGGGCAGCCAGGCCCAGCGCGAGAGCAGCGTGCGCATCAAGCTGAACGCCATCACGTCCACGGTCAAGGGCAAGCGCGTTGTGCTGGTCGATGACTCCATCGTCCGCGGCACGACGAGCGCCCGCACCATCCGCCTGCTGCGCGAGGCCGGTGCTGCCGAGGTACACTACCGGATCAGTGCGCCGCCGTTCGCCCACCCGTGCTACTTCGGCACCGACATTCCCGACGAGAAAGACCTGATTGCCACCGGCCACACCGTCGAGGAGATCAACGAGCTGGTCGGGTCTGACACGCTGGGCTATTTGAGCATTGAGCATGTGCAGCAGCTGGCCATCCACAGCAAGTGCGGCTTCTGCACGGGCTGCTTTACCGGCAAATACCCCGTCGCCCCGCCCACCGAGACGATGGACATTGTCTACGACAAGCCGCTGAGCCAGTCTAAGACGAATAAGAAGCTGTAATCATAACGACGGAAGCGCAGCAGTAGCGCAAACTTCTCTCCCCCACCGCCTCCTTGCCTCCCTCTGCGAGGGAGGTGGCGCGCAGCGCCGGAGGGAGAGAGCTTGCCGCTGCCACCCGATTTTCCGAGTAATGTAACACATTTAGGAGTTCAACATGGAAAAAAGCTATTCTGCCAGCTACGCCGCTGCAGGCGTGGATATTACCGCCGGGTACCGCTCTGTTGAGCTGATGAAGCAGTATGTGGCCCGCACGATGACCGAGAACTGCATCGGCGGTCTGGGCGGCTTCGGCGGCCTGTTTGAGCTGGACTGCACCGGCATGGAGCATCCCGTTCTGATTTCCGGCACTGACGGCGTCGGCACCAAGCTGCGCATCGCCATGCTACTGGACAAGCACGACACCATCGGCATCGACTGCGTGGCCATGTGCGTCAACGACGTCATCTGCGCCGGTGCCAAGCCGCTGGTTTTCCTCGACTACATCGCCTGCGGCAAGAACATCCCGGAGAAGATCGCCGAGATCGTCAAGGGCGTGGCCGAGGGCTGCGTCCAGGCGGGCTGCTCCCTCGTGGGCGGCGAGACCGCCGAGCACCCCGGCATGATGCCCGAGGATGAGTACGACCTGGCCGGCTTCACCGTCGGCGTCGTGGACAAAGCAAAGATTTTGGACAACTCCACGATGCAGCCGGGCGATGTCATCATCGCACTGCCCTCCACGGGCGTACACTCCAACGGTTTCTCGCTGGTGCGCAAAATTTTTGACATCGACAACAACCCCGATGTGTTGAAAAAGACATTCGACGGCATGGACAAGCCCCTGGGCGAGGCCCTGCTGGCCCCCACGAAGATCTACGTCAAGCCCGTGCTGGCTGTCATGGACGAGATCACGGTCAAGGGCGTGTCCCACATCACCGGCGGCGGCTTCTATGAGAACATTCCCCGCAGCCTGAAGAAGGGCTGTGCGGCCCGCATTGCCAAGGCCGATGTGCGCATCCCTGTCCTGTTCGACGTCATGCAGCGCGAGGGCGGCATCTCCGAGCACGATATGTTCAACACCTTCAACATGGGCGTCGGCATGGTGCTGACCGTCGCGCCCGAGGATGCGGACAAGGCCATTGCCATTCTGAAGGCCCACGGCGAGGACGCCTACCGCCTGGGCACCATCGTCGAGGGCGACGGGGTCGAGCTGGTATGAAGCGTGTAGCGGTACTGGTATCGGGCGGCGGCACGAACCTGCAGGCCCTGCTGGAAAGCGAGCGCCGCGGCGAGAACCCGAACGGCAAAATCGAGCTGGTCGTTGCCAGCAAGCCCGGCGTCTACGCGCTGGAGCGCGCCGCCAATTTCGGTGTGGAATCCGCTGTTGTCAGCCGCAGGGACTACGCTGACAGCGCAGCGTTTGACGCCGCCCTGCTGGACACCCTGCAGAATCACCGTATTGACGTGGTCGTGCTGGCAGGCTTTTTGAGCGTGCTGGGCGAAAAGGTCATTGCGGCCTACCGCAATAAAATCATCAATGTTCATCCCAGCCTGATCCCCAGCTTCTGCGGCCCCGGCTTCTACGGACTGCGCGTGCACGAGGCCGCGCTGGCCCGCGGCGTGAAGCTGACCGGCGCTACCGTCCACCTTGTAAACGAGGAATGCGACGGCGGGCCCATTCTGCTGCAGAAGGCTGTGGCCGTGGAGCCCGGCGACACCCCCGAGACGCTGCAGAAGCGCGTCATGGTCGAGGCCGAGTGGCAGCTGCTGCCCAAGGCATTGGCGATGGTGTGCAGTGACGAGGTGTAAAATCGTTTTCCACCACTGCACGGCAGGGAATCCCGTTTCCTGTTTACGCAAAACGAGGTTTAACAATGAAAAAGAATCTGTACAAATATCTTGCCGGGAATGATTACCCCGGGCGCGGCATTGTGCTGGGCAAAAGCCCCGACGGCCAGAAGGCGTTCGTCGCCTACTGGATCATGGGCCGCAGCGCCAACAGCCGCAACCGTGTGTTTGAGCCTATCGACGGCGGCATCCGCACGGTGGCCGCTGACCCGGCCAAGCTCGAGGACCCGCACCTCATCATCTACAACGCTGTGCTGACCCTGCGGGAGACCACCGTGGTCACGAACGGCGACCAGACCGACACGATTGCCCGGTTCATGAACGGCAACCTTTTCCCCGGCTACAGCTTTGAGGCTGCGCTGGCGACCCGCACCTATGAGGACGACGCGCCGAACTTTACCCCGCGCATCTCCGGCGTCGTCGATATGCGCCGCGGCGGCTACAAGCTGTCCATCGTCAAGTCCGACGAGGGCAACGCCGAGAGCGTGCAGCGCCAGACCTTCGACTACCCGCAGCCTGTGGCCGGTGAGGGACACTTCATCAGCACTTACGTTAAGAACGGTGCGCCGATCCCCAGCTTTGCGGGTGAGCCGCTGCGCGTCGCCATCGACACGAACGACGCGGACAAGTTTGCCGGCAAGCTGTGGGTGAGCCTGAACGAGGACAACAAGGTCAGCCTGTTTGTCCGCAGCATCGAGCTGGAAACCGGCGAGTACGAGGACATTATCCTGAATAAATACACCGCTGTGGAGGGTTAATATGAACGAATTTCAGCTGAAATACGGCACGAACCCCAACCAGAAGCCCGCCCGCATCTACATGGCGGACGGCAGTGACCTGCCTGTGCAGATTTTGAACGGACGCCCGGGCTACATCAACTTTCTGGATGCGTTCAACTCCTGGCAGCTCGTGCGCGATTTGAAGAAGGCACTCGGACAGCCCGCTGCCGCCAGCTTCAAGCACGTCTCCCCCGCCGGTGCGGCCATCGGTCTGCCGCTGGATGAGACCCTGCGCGCCATGTACCACATTGCGCCGGAGACCGAGCTTTCCCCGCTGGCCTGCGCCTACGCCCGTGCCCGCGGTGCGGACCGTATGTCCAGCTTCGGCGACTGGATCGCGCTGTCCGATGTCTGCGACCTGAGCACCGCGAAGCTGATTCAGCACGAGGTCTCCGACGGCATCATTGCGCCCGGCTACGACGCCGACGCGCTGGAGGTGCTGAAATCCAAGAAGAAGGGCGGCTACGCCATCGTCCAGATCGACGCCGACTACGAGCCGAAGCCGCTGGAGACCCGCACGGTCTTTGGCGTGACCTTCGAGCAGGGCCGTCAGGACCTGGACATTTCCAATGAGACGATGCTGCAGAACGTTGTGACCGAGAACAAGGTCATCAGCGACGAGCAGCGCCGCGACCTCATCATCAGCCTGATCGTGCTGAAATACACCCAGTCCAACAGTGTCTGCTACGTGCAGGACGGCCAGACCATCGGCGTCGGTGCGGGCCAGCAGAGCCGCGTGCACTGCACCCGTCTGGCAGGCCAGAAGGCCGACAACTGGCAGCTGCGCCACATGCCGAAGGTGCTGGACCTGCCGTTCCGCGCTGACATTGCCAAGCCGAACCGCGACAACGCGATTGATGTTTACATCGGCGACACGCCGGAGGATGTCATCGGCGACGATGTCTGGGCCGAGACCTTCACCGAGCAGCCGGCCCCGCTGACCGTCGAGGAAAAGCGCGCCTGGCTGGATGCCGTGACCGGTGTGAGCCTGGGCAGTGATGCCTTCTTCCCGTTCGGCGATAACATCGAGCGCGCGCGCCGCAGCGGCGTGACCGCCATTGTGCAGCCGGGCGGCTCCATCCGCGACGCACAGGTGATCGACACCTGCAACAAGTACGGCATTGCGATGGCGTTCTGCGGCATCCGGCTGTTCCATCATTAAACGCAAAAAACAACTCGCCTGCGGCGATTTTTCGTCGCGGGCTGTTGTGCTGTCAAGGAGGACGCTTATGAAAATTCTGGTTGTCGGCGGCGGCGGGCGTGAGCACGCCATCATCCGCGCGCTGAAAAAAAGCCCCCGCTGCTCCGAGATCTGGTGTGCGCCCGGCAACGGCGGCATCAGCTATGACGCCCACTGCAAGGCCATCCCGGCCACCGACGTGGACGCCATGGTCAAATTTGCCAAGGAAGAAGCCTTTGACTATGTCGTCGTCGCCCAGGACGACCCGCTGGCGCTGGGCATGGTCGATGCGCTGGCCGCTGTCGGCATCCCGGCATTCGGTCCCGACAAGGCCGCGGCCCGCATTGAGGCCAGCAAGGTGTTCAGCAAGGACCTGATGAAGAAATACGGCATCCCTACGGCCAAATATGAGACGTTCGACGACCCCGAGAAGGTCATGGACTACATCAAAGCCGAGGGCAAATACCCCGTCGTCATCAAGGCGGACGGTCTGGCGCTGGGCAAAGGCGTGCTGATCTGCCAGAATGAGCAGGAGGCCGCCGACGGCGTCAAGGAGATCATGCTGGACAAAAAGTTCGGCGCGTCCGGCAACCATGTGGTCGTCGAGGAGTTCCTGACCGGCCCCGAGGTCAGCGTGCTGTCCTTCTGCGATGGCAAGACCGTCAAGCCGATGGTCTCGAGCATGGACCACAAGCGTGCTCTCGACCACGACGAGGGCCTGAACACCGGCGGCATGGGCACCGTGGCCCCGAACCCCTACTACACGCCCGCAGTCGCCGAGCGCTGCATGCAGGAGATTTTCCTGCCCACGGTTGCGGCCATGCAGGCCGAGGGCTGCCCCTTCAAGGGCTGCCTGTATTTCGGCCTGATGCTGACCCCCGACGGCCCGAAGGTCATCGAGTACAACTGCCGCTTCGGCGACCCCGAGACGCAGGTCGTGCTGCCCCTGCTGGAAAGCGACCTGCTGACCGTGATGGAGGCCACAACGAACGGCACGCTGGACAAGACCGATGTCAAATTCAGCGACGGCGCGGCGGCTTGTGTCATCTTAGCCAGCGGCGGCTATCCCCTCGCCTACGAGAAGGGCAAGGAGATCACCGGCCTGACCGCGGGTCAGCTGGACGCCGCCGATGTGACGGTCTATCACGCCGGCACGGCCATCAAGGACGGCAGGCTCGTCACGAACGGCGGGCGCGTGCTGGGCGTGACCGCCACGGCCAACACCCTGCCCGAGGCGCTGAAAAAGGCGTATGCTGCCACGGATAGCATCCATTATGACAAGCTGCACAAGCGCAGTGACATTGGGGCAAGAGCGCTGGCGGCGATGCAGTAAAAGGGCTTCCCCATCGGGGGAAGCTGTCACCGAAGGTGACTGATGAGGGCAAACTTCCCGCAGCTTTCCGTCAACGGGATACAGCGGTACACTTTCCCCCTCATCCGGCCTCGGACGGGGCCTCGGCCACCTTCCCCCAGGGGGAAGGCTTTCCGTCCGTCACTTCCTGCAAATTTAACTCTCAGGAGGAAATACAATGGTATATCGCATTTATGTTGAGAAAAAGCCCGGCTTTGACGGCGAGGCACAGGGGCTTCTGCATGAGCTGGTCGATCTGGTCGGCATCCAGAATCTGACCGGTCTGCGCCTTTTGAACCGCTATGACGTCGAGGGCATCGACGCAGTGCTGTTCCAGCAGGCTGTGCCCACCGTGTTCAGTGAGCCGCCTGTTGACGTGACCTACGACAAGCTGCCCGACGCCAAGACCGTTTTTGCCGTCGAGTACCTGCCCGGCCAGTTTGACCAGCGCGCCGACTCTGCCAGCGAGTGCATCCAGCTGCTGAGCCAGGGCGAGCGCCCCGCGGTGCGCTCCGCCCGCGTCTATCTGCTGGACGGTGACCTGACCGACGCCGACCTGGCCGCCATCAAGAAGTACGTCATCAACCCCGTCGAGGCCCGCGAAGCAAGCCTTGACGAGCGCAGCACCCTGAAAATGGAGTTTGCCATCCCGACGGAGGTCGAGACGCTGACCGGCTTCACCGCACTGGACGACGACGCGCTGGAAGCGTTCCGCAATGAGAAGGGCCTGGCGATGGACCATGCGGACATCGTGTTCTGCCAGAACTACTTCAAATCCGAGCACCGCGACCCGACCATCACCGAGATCCGTCTGATCGACACCTACTGGTCCGACCACTGCCGCCACACGACGTTCGGCACGATCCTGGACGACGTGAAGATCGACGACGCGCTGGTGCAGGCCGCATTTGACCGCTACATGGCACTGCGCGCCGAGACGGGCCGCGACAAGAAAAACCGCACCCTGATGGACTGCGCGACCATCGGTGCCAAGGCGCTGAAGCAGCGCGGCATTCTGAAGAACCTTGACGAGAGCGAGGAGATCAACGCCTGCACCGTCAAGATCAAGTGTGACGTGGACGGTGAGCAGCAGGACTGGCTGTTCCTGTTCAAGAACGAGACCCACAACCACCCCACCGAGATCGAGCCCTTCGGCGGCGCGGCGACCTGCATCGGCGGTGCCATCCGTGACCCGCTTTCTGGACGCAGCTACGTCTATCAGGCCATGCGCGTGACCGGTGCGGCTGACCCGCTGAAGCCTGTTTCCGAGACAATGCCCGGCAAGCTGCCCCAGCGCAAGCTGGTCACGACGGCTGCCGCGGGCTATTCCAGCTACGGCAACCAGATCGGCCTTGCCACCGGTCAGGTCGCAGAGCTGTACCACCCCGGCTACGCCGCCAAGCGCATGGAGATCGGCGCAGTTGTCGGCGCGACGCCTGCCAGCCATGTCCGCCGCGAGGAGCCCGCCCCGGGTGATGTCGTCATCCTGCTGGGCGGACGCACGGGCCGCGACGGTGTCGGCGGTGCCACCGGTTCCTCCAAGGCGCACAAGCTGACAAGCCTTGAGACCTGCGGTGCCGAGGTGCAGAAGGGCAACGCGCCCATCGAGCGCAAGCTGCAGCGCCTGTTCCGCCGCGAGGACGCCTGCCGCCTTATCAAGCGCTGCAACGACTTCGGCGCAGGCGGTGTGTCTGTCGCCATCGGTGAGCTGGCCGACGGCCTGCACATCGACCTGAACAAGGTCACCCGCAAGTACGAGGGTCTGGACGGCACCGAGCTGGCCATTTCGGAGAGCCAGGAGCGCATGGCCGTGGCCGTTGCTCCCGAGGACGCCGAGACCTTTATGAAGTACGCCGCCGAGGAAAACCTTGAGGCAACTATCGTTGCCACCGTCACCGAGGAAAAGCGGATGCGCGAGGTCTGGAACGGCAAGACCATCGTTGACCTCTCCCGCGAGTTCCTGAACTCCAACGGTGCCGAGCGCCACGCTGATGCGCACATCCTGCCGGGCCATGTCTGGCAGCCCCAGTTTGCCGGTGCAACGTTTGAGCAGAAGCTGGAATCCATGGTCAGCGACCTGAACGTCTGCAGCCAAAAAGGCCTGGGCGAGCGGTTCGACTCCACCATCGGCGCAGCCACCGTGCTGATGCCCTACGGCGGCAAGTACCAGCTGACCCCGACGATGGCCATGGCCGCCAAGCTGCCCGTGGACGGCGAGACGACGACCTGCTCCGGCATGGCGTGGGGCTTCAACCCCTACCTGACCGAGGCTGACCCCTACCGCGGCGCGTATATGGCCGTGGTCGAGAGCGTGACCAAGCTGGTCTGCGCAGGCTTCCACCACGAGGATATGTACCTGACGTTCCAGGAATATTTTGAGCATATGAACGATAAGCCCGAGCGCTGGGGCAAGCCGCTGGCCGCCCTGCTCGGTGCGCTGGATGCCCAGATGGGTCTGGGCATTGCATCCATCGGCGGCAAGGACTCGATGTCCGGCAGCTTTGAGGGACTGGACGTGCCCCCGACGCTCGTCAGCTTTGCGACGGCCATCGGCAACACCCACGACGTGCAGAGCCCCGAGTTCAAGAAGGCCAACAGCTCCGTTGTCATCCTGCGCCCCAACTACAAGAACGGTCTGCCCGAGATCGGCAGCCTGATCGCCATTTACAAGACCGTCGAACAGATGATCGACGAGGGCAAGGTGCTGGCTGCCGCCACGCCGGGCTACGGCGGTGTGGCCGAGGCACTGTTCAAGATGTGCGTCGGCAACCATGTGGGTCTGCAGCTGTCCAATGACATCGACCTGAACGATCTGTTCAAGCCCGCCTACGGCGCGGTCATTCTGGAGCTGCTTGACGCCTCCGCCGGTGAGTTCCTCGGCTTCACCACCGTGGACTACACGCTGGAGGCCGAGGGCAAGGCCATTGACCTGGCCCGTCTGCAGGAGCTGTGGGAGCAAAAGCTCGAGCCGGTATTCCCCTACCGCAAGGCCGGTGAGTTCGTCCCCGCGCTGGAGCATGACTGCCCCGCCAACAAGCGCGTGGCTCCCTCTGTGCGCCTGGCGACGCCGCGGGTCGTCATCCCCGTATTTCCCGGCACGAACTGCGAGTACGACACGGCCCGCGCGTTCCGCCGCGCAGGCGGCGACCCGCATGTTCTGGTGCTGAAAAACCTGACCCCCGCCAACGTGGCCGAGAGCTGCGAGGCGCTGGTGAAGGAGCTGGACGAGGCGCAGATCCTGATGCTGCCGGGCGGCTTCTCCGGCGGCGACGAGCCGGACGGCAGCGCCAAGTTCATTGCGGCGTTCTTCCGCAATCCGTCGGTGGCCGACGCAGTCAACCGTCTGCTGAACCAGCGCGACGGTCTGGCTCTGGGCATCTGCAACGGTTTCCAGGCACTCATCAAGCTGGGCCTGGTCCCCTACGGCGAGATCCGTCCCATCACCGAAAGCGACCCGACGCTGACGTTTAATACGATCCACCGCCACCAGTCCATGCTGGTGCGCACCCGCGTGGCCAGCAACAAGAGCCCCTGGCTGAGCAAATGCGACATCAACGACGAGCACCTGATTGCCATCAGCCACGGCGAGGGCCGCTTTGTCTGCAACGAGCAGCTGCTGAACCAGCTCATCGACAACGGCCAGATTGCGACCCAGTACGTTGACCTGCTTTGCCGCCCGACGATGGACATGCGCTACAATCCGAACGGTTCCGTGCTGGCAATCGAGGGCATCACGAGCCCGGATGGCCGTGTCTTTGGCAAGATGGGCCACAGCGAGCGCAGCGGCGAACAGCTCTATAAGAACGTCACCGGTGACAAATACCAGCCGATCTTTGAGGGCGGCGTGAATTATTTCAAGCTTTGATATTTCGGGAAGTTTCTGCTATACTGGAACTATCAGCTTAAAAGATTGTGAGGATTTGACCCAATGGCACAACACGACAAATATATTTCGCCGTTCTCTACCCGCTATGCGTCGGATGAGATGCAGTACATCTTCTCTGACGACAACAAGTTCCGCACCTGGCGCCGGCTGTGGATCGCGCTGGCTAAGGCCGAGCAGAAGCAGGGCTTGGCCATCACCGATGAGCAGATTGCCGAGTTGGAGGCGCACAAGGACGACATCAACTATGAGGACGCCATTGCGCGCGAGAAGCTCGTTCGCCATGACGTGATGAGCCACGTCTACGCCTACGGCCTGCAGTGCCCCAAGGCAAAGGGCATCATCCATCTGGGCGCGACCAGCTGCTATGTCGGTGACAACACCGACGTCATCATCATGCGCGAGGGCCTGCAGCTCGTGCGCAAGAAGGTCATCGGCGTGCTGGCAAATCTGGCCAAGTTCGCCGACGAGTACAAGACCATGCCCTGCCTGGCCTACACCCACTGCCAGCCCGCGCAGCTGACCACCGTCGGCAAGCGCGCCACGCTCTGGATGAACGAGCTGTACATGGATCTGGAGGAGCTTGACCACCAGATCTCCCAGCTGGCGCTGCGCGGCGTTAAGGGCACCACCGGCACCCAGGCCAGCTTTGTGGAACTGTTCAACGGCGACTCCGCCAAGATCAAGGCCGTCGAGGCCGACGTCTGCGCCCAGATGGGCTTTACCAAGGTCGTGCCGGTCTGCGGCCAGACCTACAGCCGCAAGGTGGACTACAATGTGCTGTCCGCCGTGGCGGGCATCGGCCAGTCCGCCATGAAGATGGCGACGGACATCCGCCTGCTGGCGAACTTCAAGGAGATGGAGGAGCCGTTTGAGAAGAACCAGATCGGTTCCTCCGCTATGCCCTACAAGCGCAACCCCATGCGCTGCGAGCGCATCTGTGCGCTGAGCCGCTACCTGATGGTGGACGTGCTGAACCCCGCCATCACTGCCGGTACCCAGTGGTTTGAGCGCACGCTGGACGACTCCGCCAACAAGCGCATTGCGATGGCCGAAGGCTTCCTGGCTGCTGACGCCATCCTGAACATCCTGCTGAACGTCTCCGACGGGCTGGTCGTCTACCCGAAGGTCGTCCGTGCCCGCGTCATGGCCGAGCTGCCGTTCATGGCAAGCGAGAACATCATGATGAAGGCCGTCAAGAAGGGCGGTGACCGTCAGGAGCTGCACGAGCGTCTGCGTGAGCACGCCGTGGCCGCCGCTGCCGTTGTCAAGCAGGAGGGCAAGCCCAACGACATGATTGCCCGCGTCGAGGCTGACCCCGCGTTCGGCCTGACCCGCGAGGAAATCGAGGCTGAGCTCTCCCCCGAAGCCTTTACGGGCCGCAGCGCCGAGCAGGTCACCGAGTTCCTGCGCGACGTCATCCAGCCCGTGCTGGACGCCAACAAAGAGGACCTGGGCCAGCATGTGGAGCTGAACGTGTAATTTTTATTCAGCTGTTTATCCGTAGGGGCGGATGCTCGTCATCCGTCCGCGGGTCAATGCAAGCAGCGACCCCTACAACATAGTAAAAGCCCCGCAGCGTCTTTTGTTGAACAGCACCCCACTTGTTAGATAGTATATCATACTGTCTAACAAATGGGGTGCTGTTCCATACTAAACTACTATGGGATTTCTGTTCATCGGTTCAAAAGTTTGCCAGCCAGCATTTTTTGTTAACATCTGGCTCCCTTCAGATTTTTTTCCTCCCCCCACGTTTGGCCCCCTTGCCTTCGGCTAACGCTTCCTACTGCCAAACGCGTAGTGGTCTTTCATCACCTAGCTGTTGTCCATGCCGGGCACACCTAAATAACAACACCCCAAAGTACCTTTTCCAACTTTGGGGTGTTGTTTGTGTTTTACTTGATACTCACCGGATGCAGAGACGCAAAATGAATTCCTAGCTTTGCATTGTTCCTTGCTTCCCAGTGGTATCGCTGTTTTGTTGGCAACTGTATTTTTTCTTGCTGTGGCAATAAGTGAAGACACAAGCATCCACTATTTTCAGGACTAATCAATTGGAGCCAGCGAATAATATATTGTAAATGTAATCTTATTCGGATTCATAGAGTTCATAAGAATTTTCGAATATATATTATTTACATGTCCATTGATTGTAAAACTTGCGTATGCTTTAGAATAAGAGCTTGTCTTCACATCATAATTTTTGTTTCCCGTTATGCCAGATCCAGAATTAACATATCCAACTGATGGCTGCTGGTATTCAACGCTCGCAGATGTAATGTAGAATTCGCATGTAGGGGATAATGCGGTTATCTTGAAGTTGACTCTATGACTATAACTCCCAATACTTCCATAGTTTATATCTCCCCAAAATATATAGTCACCATTTGAAGTATAGTTATAGCTGGCGCTTGTTGTTCCGCGTGTCAATGTAATTGGTGTGCACCCAATCTCAAGATACGCACTTTCTCCATTTGACAGTGGTATTTCAATCCGCTTTGATTCATTGGGCGCAACATCTATTGTCACACCGTCTTCCAAATACGAAACAATTTCCTCAAGAATCTTCGCTTCTTCAATAACTTCTACGTCATTCTACTGCGCAAACGCAGTCGTCACGAATAATGTAGAAAGCGCCATTGTCGCCATCATCAGTGCAACTATTTTTTTAAGCATTTTTTTCATCTCCTTGCAGATTGTTAAATAGTGCCTTCACATCATCTATAAGCATTGGATTAACAGTTGCCATACTGTTATAATAAGGTTCACTTCCGTCAATAGAGAAAAGCATCTGATAACTACTTCTCCCTTGGAGAAAATACAAATCCACCCCATCATATTCAGTACCACCACGGTATTTTGCAATGAATCGCATATGTAGCGGATCTGAAACGAGGCTTGCATCCGATGCGTCCGTCACCTGATGTCTATATACAATATAGAGACAGATTGTCTTATCTGACGGCAATTCAATACATTGCCCATAAATATCAGGTCCTATCGTTTTGCATTCATCAATCCACTCATTAATTGCCGAATATTTTTTTAGTTGTATAGCAGGAACAGAATAAAAAGCTTTATGTTGATAATTTTCTCTTAGAACAAACCCACTTGCAAGTATAGCAACTACTGCCAGTATGGCAAGCCCAATAAAGCATATTCCGCCGAGAAGAATCTTCATCGGTGAATCTGTCTTCTTTCCCCTTACTTCCTGCACTACAATAGCAACTAATATTAGGACAACCGATATTGCAGGGATAAAAAACAATGCCACAATTCCAATAGAAAAAAAGCAGAGAAATGCTATCCCAACATATACTGCCCAAAGTTCAATCAACAATCTCTTTGTTAATCTCTTTTTACAAATAGTTCTTGCATTGCCTTCATCTTCGGTAGACGATTTATTCTCCATTTCCTGTAGGCCTAGAATATCTATCAGTCTATGTGCATTTGTAACACTGGGTGTTGAAATTTCTTGTTCCCATTTTGCAATCGTTTGTCTCGATACTCCAAGTTCTGCCGCCAAGGCCTCTTGCGTTAGTCCTTTTCGCTTTCTTGCCTCGGCAATTTGTTTTCCCGACAACATGCACTACACATCTCCTTTCTATTATCTTCTTCTAATACTGATTAAATCAAATTCGTCGCATACTTTCAAGCACTTTTATGACTACTTTATGTTAACTCCTTGATTTTTTGCTTATTATCTTAATATAGTTTCCTGCATTCTCCACAATAGTCTGATAGCATCCGCGCTAATTTCGCTCTGCCCTTTTTGGTTTTCGCTTACTCTCGCCACGATGTACGAACACGACAATGCTGCCATCAACTGCTACAATGCCACCTTGACCACAGACGGCAACTTTGCAACGGGCAGGGCCTCGGCTGGTGCCGACCGATAATGCGCAGAAATATCGCCTGTTTGAATTCATCACAAACGGAGAAAGAATTTGGATGTGTTAGACACATGTGCGTTGCGGATTTTTCTGAATCGGTGAACAACAACAATCCCCAAGGTAGCTCATGTGTAAGGCGCTGCGGGGTGTTTTTTATACAACTTTTTCTGTCGGCTTGTACAAAAACGCCCCGACGGTTTGTCGGGGCGTTGGGGTTATTCTGTGGGGCTTTCGGGGTCGGTCTCCTCCTCGGGGGACGGGGTCGGCTT
>PPYF01027133.1_pt1 | contig 30778 bp, 24 predicted proteins | sample 1559871 | NCBI WGS metagenome assembly PPYF01 (sample SAMN08240021, study PRJNA423297) | Human gut metagenome, whole genome shotgun sequencing project.
GGTCTATATGACCCAGGATATAGGCACCGCCAAGATGCGCTTTGCCGACTATCCAATCGACAAGATGATTTATGTTGTGGGCAACGAGCAGAACTACCACTTCCAGGTACTCTCGTTGCTGCTTGACAAACTCGGATTCAATTGGGGCAAAGACCTCGTACACTTCTCATACGGAATGGTTGAGCTCCCCTCAGGCAAGATGAAGAGCCGTGAAGGCACAGTGGTTGATGCCGACGACCTTATGGAGTCGATGGTGGCAGACGCACGCCGTGTAAGCGATGAAATGGGCAAGATTCAGGGTATGAACGACCAAGAGAAAGACGCCGTTGCCGAAATAGTTGGTCTCGGCGCCCTCAAATACTTCCTTCTGAAAGTTGACCCTCGCAAGAACATGATGTTCAACCCGGAAGAGTCCATCGACTTCAACGGCAACACAGGTCCTTTCATTCAGTATGCTTACGCCCGTATGCGTTCAGTACTTCGTCGTGCAGCGGAAGCAGCCCACACTATCGGCGACTATGCAAAAGTCACTCCCAACGAACGTGAAGTGGCATTGATTCAGCGTCTCACCGACTTCCCGTCCATAGTATCGGAAGCCGGCCGCACATATTCGCCTGCATTGATAGCGAACTATGCCTATGCACTCGTCAAGGAGTACAATCAGTTCTACCACGACTGTCCCATTCTCCGCGAGGAAGACCCGGCTGTGCTCTCGCTGCGTCTTGAGCTTACCGACGTCACATCGCGTACTGTAGCAGCTGCAATGGGTCTGCTCGGTATAAAAGTCCCTGAACGCATGTAAACCGTAAACAAACAAGCCTCTGTGAGGGTTAGATAATTGTCAGCCCGACTAAACCCTCACGGCTGTATTTTATCTAATTAAATAAAAACATTATAATTACTCCTCAAATATTATGAGTTACGACGTAAACAACTACCACACTTATGACAGCGCAGGCTCCGTCCAGTCGATGGTGTCGGCCGCAATGAAAAAAGTGTATGTAAAGATGACAATTGCCCTGCTTGTCACTGCATTTGTTTCATATTTCTGCTCTGCAAGTCCTGCATTTCAGCAGTTTATGCTCACCAACCGTTGGTTTATGTGGGCCATGATTATTGTTGAATTCGGCATAGTGTTCGGCGTATCGGCAGGCATTCAGAAACTTTCGTCACCGACGGCTACCGGACTATTCTATCTGTTTGCAGTGGTTAACGGCCTCATGCTTGCACCCATATTCTGGGTGTACACCATGACCTCTATTGCGAAAACATTCTTCATCACTGCCGGCACATTCGGCGCGATGAGTGTATTTGGCTACACTACTAATCAAGACCTAACGAAGATTGGCAATATCCTGTTTATGGCCCTTATAGGTCTTATAATAGCCTCATTGGTCAATATCTTCACCCACAGCACCACTCTCGACTGGATTATAACCATTGCGGGGGTTATCATCTTTGTCGGCCTTACCGCATGGGACACACAGCAAATCAAGCGCATGGCCATGATGATGCCCTCCGACCAGGTTGGACGTCTCGCCACTCTCGGCGCACTGAGCCTATATCTCGACTTCATCAATCTCTTCCTCTACCTGCTCCGCATCTTCGGAAGCAGCCGTGACTAAAAAGTAAAATAACATATCTCAGGCAGAAAAGCACAAACTTTTTGTGCTTTCTGCCTTTGCAGTAATAGCTTGTTTAAAATACCGGTCATCATCTCACCTTGGCTTCATTAAAGAAATTCTTTCCCGCCTATTGCGAAATAATCAAGCTTGGCCTGCCTATATTGGTAGGGCAGCTGGGCACTATTGTCGTAAGTTTCGCCGACAATATAATGGTGGGGCATTATTCTACTGAAGCCCTGGCCTCGGCATCATTTGTCAACAATTTATTTAATGTGGCCATCTTTTGCTGCATAGGCTTTACATACGGTCTCACACCATTGGCCGGGGCACTGTTCGGCAAAGGTGAGAAACGGCAAATCGGTACTCTCACACGCATGGCTCTGTGGATTAACACCTTGTATACACTCCTAATTACAGGTGTTATGACTGTCATATATTTCAATCTCGACCATATGGGGCAGCCCGAGGAACTGATGCCCCTAATCAAGCCGTATTACATCCTTGTGCTTATAGGGATGTTGCCTATAGCCATCTTCAATGTAGGCGCACAATGGAGCTATGCCATAAACAATACCAGCCTGCCGATGTGGATTATACTCGGAGCCAATGTGCTTAATGTAGCAGGCAACTACATACTGATTTACGGACATTGCGGTATGCCGGAACTCGGGCTTTTCGGAGCCGGTCTGAGCACTCTCACAGCCCGCATTCTATGTCCCTTGCTGATATTCGGCGCACTATTCATATTCAAACACTTCCGACCATATCGCGACGGGCTTATATCAGGACCACATCGCCGTGGCGACAGACGCCTGATATGGCGCACTTCGTTACCAGTATCATTGCAGATGACCTTCGAAAGCGGCTCCTTCACAGCGGCCGCAGTAATGGTAGGATGGCTCGGCACAGTGCCCTTGGCGGCTTTTCAGGTTGTCGTTATTGTAGGTATGCTCGGATTCACCATCTACTACGGCATAGGTTCGGCTGTAGCAATCAAAGTGTCAAACGAATGCGGTGTAGGCTCCGGCATCGGTATGCGCCATTATGCCTGGGCCGGCTATCACCTCATGCTGCTCATGATGACCCTCTCGTCGCTTATTTTCATTCTCGGAGGACGTCACATCATGGGTCTGTTCTCTGAAGACCCGGCTGTTATAACACTTGCCGTGTCACTTATTTTTCCTTTGGTACTGTACCAATTCGGCGATGCCACACAGATAACCTTTGCCAACGCCCTGCGTGGCACGTCTCACGTAATGCCAATGCTTTGGATAGCGTTCATCAGCTATGTGATTGTGGGCATTCCGGCTACATATCTATTTGCATTTCCTCTCCAGCTCGAAACCTACGGAGTAATACTCAGCTTCTCTGCCTCATTATTCCTGGCCGGAGGACTCTTTTTGGTTTATTTCCTGAAAGCAACACACAAAAACAACAATACATCCAATCATGAACAAGTTTAAACAGTGGATTAGCAACCCACAGGTGTGGGGATTTTTCGTATCAGTAGCTGTCATGGCCATTGTGTCGATTGCATTCTTCTATCCCGACAACTTCGAGGGCAACTCACTTCGCCAGGCCGATATGCAACAAGGCGCGGCCAATGGTCAGGAAGCCAAGGAGTATTATGAAGCTACAGGCGAGAAGGCACTGTGGACCAATGCCCTTTTCAGCGGTATGCCTACATTCCAGATTTCTCCCTCCTATCCTTCAAATGCTCTCTTCGACTGGCTTAATGAGGTTTACGGACTGGGGCTACCCTCTCCGTCCAACCTTCTGTTCATGATGATGATGGGATTTTTCATTTTGTTGGTAGCCCTGAAGTTCAGATGGTATTACGCGCTGATAGGTGCAATAGCTTGGGGATTTTCAAGCTACTTCATAATTATAATAGGTGCCGGCCATATCTGGAAATTCGTGGCTCTAACCTATATACCACCTACCATAGCCGGCCTTGTGCTATCTTATCGCGGACGCTACGTGTGCGGTGCGGCACTAACCGCCCTATTTGCCATGCTCCAACTTAACGCCAACCACCCGCAGATGTCATACTATTTCGCGTTTGTGATGTTTGCCCTTGTGATTGCATGGCTCGTAGAGGCTATTCGCAATAAAAAGCTCAAACAATGGGGCATAGCTTCAGTGGTTACTCTCGTAGCCGGAGGATTGGCCATAGGTGCCAATCTCCCTGCCATTTACAATACCTACGAATACGCCAAGGAGACTAAGCGTGCCCAAAGCGAGCTTACTCCCCTACCCTCTGCCGATGGTTCACAAGCTTCTGCGGCCAAGCCAACCGGCGGCATGCCTTACGAGCAGATTGTAGGCTGGAGCTACGGCCAAAGCGAAACATTCTCACTTCTTATCCCCAACATAAAAGGTGGAGCTACAGCCCGTCCCTTACAAGGTGGAATGGTGCATATGGGACTTGACCAATTACCGGAAGCCGCCCAATACGATAACAAGCCGGTAAAAGAACTGCTGCCATACATGACACAGTATTTCAACGACTCAGAGGGTACGAACGGGCCGGTATATGTAGGTGCAATAATCTGCGCGCTCTTCCTTTTAGGCTGTTTCATCGTGAAGGGACCTGTTAAATGGGCACTTCTCATAATGACATTATTCTCCATACTTCTGGCATGGGGCTCGAACTTTGCTGCACTGAGCGATATTTTTATTTATAACTTCCCTATGTACAACAAGTTCCGAGCAGTCGAAAGCATATTGGTAATTGCCGAATTTACCATGCCTCTGCTTGCAATAATGGCACTTAAGGAACTGTTTACCACTCCCGACTCGCTCAAGCTTTACGCTAAGCCAATCTATATTTCGTTTGGTGTATGTGCCCTCTTCGCACTCATCGCATGGATGTCGCCCGGCATATTCGGTGACGCTATCACTTCAACCGACCGTATGTATGCCGAACAGATTTCACAGCAAGTGGCTCTTCAGGGACAACAATACGGATATCAGCCCGCGCAAATTCAGCAGATGGTATATGAATACTCTCTTTCCAATCCTGAAAATGTACGTGCTATCGAAGACCTTCGCTACGGCATGGTCCGCGATGATGCAGGGCGCACCCTACTCTTCCTCGTTTTAGCCTTCGGTCTGATATTCTGTGCAATACGAGGATGGCTCAAATATACTTGGAGCATAGCCGGAATAGGAGTACTGATACTTATCGACCTCTATGGTGCCGACAAGCGATATGTGGCTCACGACAGCTTCATTGCCGTAGCCGCCGACACCCCGGAATTCACACCTGATGCGGTAGACAATATCATACTGCAAGATACAAGCAATTATCGTGTAATGGACATTCCAGGATTCTGGCGTGCCGACCGTTCATATTTCCACCATACAATCGGCGGCTATCATGCAGCGAAGCTCAACCGATACGAAGACCTCATACAACGCATTCTCAACCCTGCCGTGCAGATAGGCTATCTGCCCGAACTGCGCGAAGATTCTATTCGTGCGCAATACGATGGTGACCAACGCCTTATGGCGGACCGCCTTGCAGCTGCTTACCGCATTCTCGATATGCTCAACGCCCGTTACATCATAACAGGACAGAAAGATGCACCTGTGCTGATGAACACCCACGCAATGGGCAATGCATGGCTTGTAGGCAAACTGAGCTATGTTGACAATGCTGATGCCGAAATGAAGGCTCTCGAATCGCTTGACCCGCGCCGCGAGGCCGTGGCCGACAGACGTTTTGCCGAAACACTTGGGGCGGAAGATGCCTCATTGGCCCCCGGCGACACAATAATGCTAACCGGCTATACACCCAACCGACTCACATATACTTCCATTTCTTCTGTACCTGCTACAGGTGTGTTCTCTGAAGTATGGTTCCCGTGGGGTTGGAAAGCTACTATTGATGGACAGTCCGCACCGCTTGCCCGTGTCAACTATGTTCTCCGCGCCATGCATATCCCGGCCGGCAAACACGAGATTGTAATGACATTCGACCCCGACTCAATACACTACACAAGCGGCATAGCATACGCTTCGGTATCAATCATCTATATCCTGATACTGCTCGCTATCTTTGTAGAATACCGCAGGCTCTACAGCAACGTTTCGAAGAAATAATGTCCCGATTCTCTGATTGGTACAAGCGCTGGCGTCATGGTCACGGCTTCGGAGTACACTCACCCTTCGCTTATAGAATGGTACGTGAGGTACTACGGCCGTCCCATGAGACCGGCTATTATGCTTATGACGACCTTGCACGTGCACGCCGGCATCATCCGGCTTTGATTTCCGCACGCGAAACCGAGCTGCTATATCGTATACTTGTCGACCTACGGCCTGCAAGCGTGGGTATTGCATCCGATGAACCGACAAGTTTAATAGAATATATTGTCAGACTCGCACTACCCTACTCCGCCATTACAAATTGTTGCGAAGCCGAGATGCTGATATGCTGTGGAAAAATCATTCCCGCTGACGCCACACCCAAAATTGCCTATTTTACAGACAGTAAGAATCCTCTTATTGCCAATTTATGGCAATTGTCATCAAACTGTCAGCTTTATCTTAACCCGTCGCGTGCATTGCTTATCAGCAATCCATCTATAGCAAAACAACGTTTCGATATCAAGTTCTAAAATATTGTGAAATATTTATACAATCTTTCCTTTTCCCAACGTTATTTTTTATATCTTTGCGGTTACTCGTAATTTCTTAATATATGGACACTAAGACTCTTGAATTTGTAACGTATTGTATTAGCAAGCTTGCACAAGTATTACAGATTAGTCAGCGTGAAGTTTACCGACGGTTAAAAGAATCGGGTATACTCTACGGATATATTATACCATCGTATGATGTATTACATACTTTTAGTTCACACTATTTAGTAGAAGATATTACCGATTATATGAGAGAGAAAGGGGTGCTACCACAATGAGACTTTACCATTCATCATATGTTTCGGTTACAAAACCGGATACTAATCATTCACGTGACTATCTTGATTTCGGCAAAGGCTTCTATCTTACATCAATTCATGAGCAAGCCGTTAGATATGCACAAAGGTTTCTTCGCCGTCAAAAGGATGCTTGGCTTAATACTTATGAATTCACGTTCCAACCATCTGAATGGAATATACTAAGCTTAGAGAACTATAACAAAGAATGGCTCGACTTTGTAGCCAATTGTAGAGCCGGTAAAGATGAAACTAATTTTGACCTTGTTATGGGTGGAATTGCCAATGACAAAGTGATACAAACCCTTGACCGTTATTTTACCGGAGAATTATCTGAGGACGATACTTTAGGATTGCTTAAATATGAAAAACCTAATATCCAGTACTGTATCCGTTCCCAAAGGATGCTTAATGAGTGTCTAAAACATATAGAAAGCAAACAACTATGACCGAAGAAAGCAAATTGGCTTTTCAGGCCCAAAAAAGTGCAAATATCATAAAGAGTTTACATGAACTATACGGAATTCCGCTTCTTGAAGCGGCCAATGTGTATTATCAATCCGATACATCGGAATTGATAGAAGAAGGTATAAGCGACTTACAATGTCGCAGCGATAAATATCTTGCCTCTCTTATTTGGGATGAATATAAGGAGTCTATAAAAGAAAAAGATATTTATAACGATTCCAAATTATAATAACTATTCCATCAGAAATTACTTCCAATAAAAAAGAGTCCCGTATTCAGCTTGGAACACGGGACTCTCTATTTAGAGAAACATGAGAAGTTATTTGATGTAGAGTTTCTGTGTTGTACCGTCGGGCAAAACTACTATGTTAAAGCCATTATAAGGCACCTCTGAGGCAATTCCTTCGAGGTTATAGTATATCGCTCCATCAAGACTGTCAGACGCGATATTTTCAATTCCTGATGACTGATTTGCATATTCGCCTGTAGCCGGGTCATAGATTACTTTCATACCACCGAGTACGGGATATTCGTCAACTCCTATTTGCTGACCGAAAGCATAGCCTAACTTATAAGCTATCTCACCCGAGCGCATCTGTTCCCAGCTAACAAGGGTTTGACCAAGTATGTTGTCATATTCAGCCACTGCAAATATATTAAGTAGATTTGTCGGAACGGTTGTGCCTCCGAAACAAGCGCCGGTACGAGTGCCGGATATAATTCCTACGTTAAATACATTTTCTACAGTGGAGGTAGCGACCGCCATACCTGCTATACCACCGGCATTCGTACCGCTCACATTGCCGGTATTATACGAATTCAACACTTTTGATGTCGCCTGGCCTATAGAGCTTGTTATACCGCCGGCATATGATGAAGCGCTCTTTACATCTGCATGGTTGGCACAGCGGTCTACTGTTGTATTCTGATGCATATAACCTGCAATACCTGCAACATTCTGCTTGCCGTACACTTCGCCATATACACTCACACCGCTCACTGAAGCATCTTTCAGATAACCGAACAGACCCAAATAGCGACCATTGGGATTATTGATATACAGACCTTTGACTGCAAATTCCTGACCAATAAACTCACCTGCAAAAGGATGCTGTGCTGTTCCGATAGGAGTCCAGTCAAAGTCACCGAGGTCAATATCATTCATCATCCAAGCCAAGGATACCGGCTTTCCGGCATTAACGTTTGCAGCGAGCCATGCAAGTTCTGCTCCATTTGTGATAACATAACCTTCACCTGACATAGCTGGCTCGGTAATAGTCTTTCCGTCCCATGCACCTGGAGCGGCGACCATTTCAATATTGAAAGTCTGTAGCCCCTCGGCATCATCGCCAATTGTAAATGTATGACGATAGCAGCGATAACCGTCTTTTACCGCCGTGACAGCATAGGCACCATATGTTCCGGAATAGAGACCATCCTCGCCGGCTGTAAGTTCTTTGCCATCAAACGACACATTGATATCGGCGTTTTTAACATTGCAGACCAACTTGATGTCAAATTTTTTGATTGGCGTCAACTTAATACGCACTTCGGGAATTGCTCCAAAATAGGTCTTATGGGCTATGGCGGTGAAGTTTGGCGAACGTCCGGCCAAGTGACTGATAGAACGGTGATTTCCTATCGGGTCACCATAGCCGTTAACCTGGAGCACGCCCTTGTCCATCACAAGTTCCGGATTAGTCTCTATATCGTAGTTTTCAGGAATATCCACTGTCACAGCCTGAGCTGAAGCGGCAGAACCAAAGGTGTATTGGCCTGAGCCGAGAATGAGCGATGAACCGTTGGGTATGCCATTATATGTTACATAAGCCGACATATTGTAGATACCGGCAAGCTTGTTGGCCGGATGGAACAGCCCTGAGTACTGGATTTTAATACGGTCGCCGGGCTGGAATATCTCACTGCCTTCGCGGGTAGCGTTCACAATCTCACGATGGCACGATTTAGCTGTAAGTACTTGATATACCGACTTACCGGCTGCGTCAGTCATCCTTACAATCTGACGTCCTTCCTTGAGCAGGAGGGTATATGAACCGTCGTCATTCTTGGTTACACCTTCTGTTCCAAAACCGGTATAAGATGCACTCTGCTCTCCGATAACGGGGTAGGCGATAGTGATACTTTCGACATCCTCGGGAGTAAAGGTATATGATGCTCCTTCTTCTGTATCGAGATAGTAGAACACATCGTGTTCGGCATCGACATATTTACCTGCCATCTTTGACAGACCTGCGTTATAGTCTTCATTTATAAGCATGTTAGGAACGACGGCCGATTCTCCTTCACCTACAGTCACCACATATACACCTGTGTTCTGAGGCCATATAGCGCCCCAGAATTCGCCGCCCATATAGGGACGTTTTTCAGCACCGCTGTAATAATTAAGTCCTATGGCATCGTAGCTTACAAGTACAATGGCAGTACCATTGCCTACTGCCTTTATTGTAGACCACGGCGAAACACTCGTATTGGCATTGTTTATTTCTATAACACCATTGCTCGGTTTTCCGTCAAGCCCGACAACAGTATAATGGAAATCAGGCTCGATAAAGTAGTTGTTTGTAGAATTGTCTGTCAATTCCCATGTGCGCATAGCGTGAGCATCGAAAGTATCGCCTACATTGAGCTTCAATTGGCCCTGAGGATTGATATTCACAAAAATATCACCTGTTTCGTACCCATCATTGCTCTTTGCGTCGTGATTTACCTTTTTTGGGTCGAAAGCAGTATAATCGCTTTCACTGAAACTGATTACAGGGCGTTTGGCCTTGTCTGCACCCATGGTGAAGTAGCCCCCTTGTGTCAGACCGCCTTCTTTCCATGTACGGTAGTTGTAAACCTGGCCAAGTGCAAGACGGTATTTAAGGCTCTTCACATTACCGTTCACCTCAGTTGATTCAGGTTCAACAGGAGTGAAATCAGTGAAATGGGTAAATTTCATACCCAACTGAAAATCCGCCTTGGCAGGAAGGGTTATAGTATAGTCCTCACCCATAGGAATAGCACCGTTAACATTGACATTAGCGGTAAGGGTTCCAACCTTATAGAAAGTCATATAGCCTTCTGCCTGATGTGTCTCGCTTGGTATAAAGGCCACACGATAGCTGTTACCGTTCAAGGCGAGGAAGGTGTTTCGACCGGCTGTGACGCTTTTTCCCACGGTTATAGCTTTGGCTACACCTTCGCGTGTATTGACGACAACGTCAAGTACATAGTCTCCGTTGTCTACTGTCCAGGTGGTACCGTCATCGGTTTTGTTAGTCACATATACAGTGTTGGTGATTATCTTGAACTCTTGTTCATCTTCGGTATCAGCCACTTCGAGAACAATGGTTCCGTTCACAACATTGTCTTTTGTTCCATATGCAGTGAGAATGTACTCTCCCGCAGGGACATCGAAGGAATATACCCGGTTATTCGGCTCACCGGTTTCCATAGTTTCTTCCGACCCGATTCTTGTCAAGGACATCGTGGTGGATACATTGTTCATGGTCACCTTTAGAGGCACGGCATAAGCCGTTGTCCCGCAGGCAAGTGCCATGATACAGGAAAATAAATGTCTTGCTTTCATAAATAATGATAATAGATTTATTTAAACATAAATTTCTTTCCCTTCTGTATGTATATAGTTCCGGGCTGCAGGTATGTTACCCGTATTCCCTGAAGATTATATATAGGAGCTTCTTCTTCACGATTTTCTTCTATTACCGGACTTGTTATTCCCGAATATCCGTCAGGCTTCAGAGCAAGAAAATGTGCCGAATTGATATATACCCTGTGCTTGCCGAGCAGTTCTCCGACCGGTGACCATTGGTACAATGCCCCGGCAGCCGCAAACGACCCTGCATCCGTGGCATAAATATATCCTGAGTACGGATTTACATAGATTCCATAAGGCATTGTCATAGATTTTATATCGCTTAGGAGCGTACCGGGAAAGTCTTCGCTTATTCCTTCAGCGCCTTTGCTCTCCATAACCTCCGTAGGATTGATTATTACATAGTTAAAAGTATATTCGCCGGTATAATATGAGTATCTTGAACCGATAGCATAGAAATTTCCGTCAGCCGTCACACAGTTGTAGGTAGCTGCATAGGGCAGGGTGGTGCAGCACTCGTCGTCAGGACGCTCTTCGAGGGCGGCATCACAATCGAATATTATAGTAGCTGCCTGAATATCATAATAATCGCCCGGCGAATTAATGCACAGATATTTACCACTCTGTGACATCTTTCCGTACAGATTTATCTGATGTGTGTCAACCGTTCGCACCACCTGCATTGTCTCGGCATTTATTATGCTTACCGTAGTTTCATATTCGTGGTCTTCCTGAAAGGCATAGCCACCTGTATTCGCCACAAAAAGATGGCCTTTATAGTATGCAATTCCCTCCGGTTCATACCCGACTTCACAGGCTGACACCACTTTGAATGTCTTGGCATCAATCTTTGCGACAAATCCCTTGGTAAATTCTACATAACTTCCATTTATCCCGCATTCATGGCCGTAAGACGAAATGTAAACATAATTGCCGTCGGAGGCAAGCTTGCGATTATTGGGCACATCTTCTGTAGCAGCTACCGCCTTACCGTCAGGCTTGATAAACTGTACAATGTTCGACCAGTTGATTGCGATAGCTATCAGGCTGTCGTTCACTGCTATTATATCGTTTGGTGTATCACCAAGCTTATATCCGTTCACATCGCGAAACCACTGATTGCTGACAATCTTTCCGTCCTCGAAATAGGTAATGCGGCCATTGTCGGCCTGCCAGTTACCTTCGTTCAGCAGAATGATGCGCTCTTGCGTGTAAGCCGGCGCAGCGACCATAAATGCGAGCATTATGGCCAGAAATTTGATTTTTTTTATCATATTTAGAGATTTAGAGAGTATATGTCAGCGTAAGTCTGAAATTCCGTCCCGGCATAGGATAGCGCGGTATGTGTTCATATTGCACATCGAAAAGGTCGTTAACCTCCAAGGAGGCCAATACCGCTCCTAAATTGGCCGAAAACTTAAGGTCTACATTATTGTAAGGCTTAAGAATGTCGTCCGGGTCGGCATATGACCACATACGTTTCCCTACGTGGAGGTCGGAGATTGTAAGAGAGATGTGTCGCCATGCAGCTATGGCCGTTATACCATACGACAGGGTAGGGGAATAACAGATTGGTTTATTGTAAGTTTCTTCATCAGACGGGTCTGTGCGGTTAAGGTCGCGTTGCCATGTCAGGGAAGTAAGCAACGAGAATTGCCAAGGGCCGGTGGAATACCGTCCGGAAGCTGTCATATTAAGACCGCGGCAGTAGGTCTCGCCATAATTCATCATTGACCATGTGTATGTGCCCTTAAGCGGCAGGCATACTATACGGTTTTCAATACGATTGATATACCCGTCGGCCTGGACCGAAACCATCCACGACGGTGTATAAAGGTGATATTCAACACCTAAATCGAACTGCTTGGTATATTCAGGCTTAAGATTACGGTTGCCTGTCTGGGTATAATAAAGGTCGTTGAGGGTAGGGGCTCGGAATATGCTCTTGTACCATGTCCTGAAAGTAAAATTACGGAAAGAATACCCGAGTGATATTGCCGGTGTAAAGCGGCTCAGAGGGTCGGCTGCACCGGTCTTCAAATCAGTATGGTCTTTATAGTGCTGATAGAGTATGGAGGCCGCGAGTCTGAACGAACGGTAATTAGCCTGTGTAGCCACCACCGCCTTTTGGTCAAGACGCCTTACAGGATGGAATCTTTTCAAATCAGCCTCAAGCCACGACATACGTGCATCGTAACCGAGGTTAAAAGAAAGCCACTTAAAGGGGAAATATGCGCCCGACACGGCAGCATAGGCATCGTGCTGATAATAATGATTGTTTACTTTGGCGGTATTCTGATTTTCGGGATAGTCGGTGCAATAACGCAAATACTCATAGGCATACCTCGTATTTGTCATTAAATGAAACTTCTCACCGAACGAATGATTGTATGATGTCTGTACAAAAAGGTCTCTATCCCATTCACGTCCTACATTTGTGTATTTGTCTGACAAACGGCGCACTATGCCGCCGGGACATCCTCGCTCCGACTGGTAATAATAAAGGTGCGATGAAAAGCCGTTTTTGAACAATGCTGCTTCTACACGGCCGTACTCTATATCTGAATTCTTTCTCTTGCCTACAGTATCTTCATACTCCGATTTATACCTGAATTTATAGTCTCCCTTTGAGTTAAGATACTCTCCGTCAATAAAACCGCTCCATCCATTGCGACTGAACTGTACATTCGCCCTTCCCATATAGGTATGGAACGACGCCCACCGGGCTGTAAGCGACAGCGAGTCGCTCGTAGGCTTGCGGGTACGCAGATACACCGTAGCCCCCGATGCATACTCGGAGGCCGACTGACATTTATCAAGTTTGTTGGCGTTGTAAAGCGAGACGGATTCAAGAGTGGAAAGTGAAAACTTGCCCAAATCGACTGTACCGTTCTGCGCATTTGTTATACGCACACCGTCAATATATACCCCTACGTGCTGCGCACCTAACGAACGGACATTTATGGTCTTAAGACCTCCCAAGCCTCCATAGTCCTTTATCTGTACACCTGCAAAATATTTCAGTGCGTCAGCTATAGTTGTAGTTGACAGCGACTGTAATTCCACTCCTGACAATTCCTGAACCGTTGCAAGCTTTCGCGGAGCTGCAGACACAGCCACTTCTTTCAGCTTTACAACGCTATCCTCCGGCTCTTCCGCATGAGCGGTAAAGCCGGCTGTCAGAAAGCCCGGCAACACAAGCAGGCACAGACATACAAACAGAAGCTTCAAAGAGCTTGTTTTCATTTTTCCAATATGTTAACCGCTGCGTTTAACCTCGTACGCAATAAGTGCGGAATCAATAATATTGGCAGGTCTTCTGACTTGTTCCTTCACCTACCGCCTTCCCAACCGACGCACTCTTGCTTGGTCAGTGGCATAATGGTAGCTGAAAACCGGAATTTACAGCAGCGGGTCTGTTCGAGATTTTCACTCGATTCCCATTTTAATCGCGTTTATAGCGAACCAACTTGTTTTAAATATCGTGGCAAAATTACTAATTATTTTCCAATCACACAATACTCTATCTGCAGATTGTAGACCCTAACTAATTTAACGAACGTTTTTTAGCATCAGGACGTTATATTTCAAATAAAATAATTATCTTTGCACCTGTAATATTACCGATGTTTTCATTTTCTCTGTTATCATATTTTGAGCAATTTTGCTAACTAAACCAAATTCATCGCGTTATGATTAGACTTACATCAAAAACAGCAAAGATACTTTATTCTATTTTAGCCAGCGTTATTATTGCGCTATTATGGAATAATGCCTGGAAGATAACATCTTTGCTTGGTATAACACCAGGTAGTCTATTGAATAAAGTTATCAGGGATTTAATTGTCATAATCCCGGTTCTTATACTAACTGCCCTTGTCATAAAGCCAAAAGAAATATTTTCCTTTCTCGGACTAAATAAAAATATACTCAAGGGATTAGGAGTAGCATTTTTATGTGTAGCTCCACTATATATTATCTTCCCATTTTTCGGAGGAATAAATTCTGATTTGACCTTTTTCCTTACTTCTACAGAAAAGTATTCTGCCGGGGTTTAAGGAAGAATTTATATGCCGTGCCTTTATGTTCGGATTACTCTTCCGATATGCAAAGACCGGATTCAGTTGGGCTGTAATCCTCCCTGCTCTATATTTTGGTTCAGTACATATTTACCAAGGACATGATGCACTTTCAGCTTTAGCCGCTTTTGGGGTCACGTTTATTGGTGCTTTATATTTCAGTTGGATGTATGTAGAATGGAATTTCAATCTATGGATTCCGGTAGGACTACATATGTTCATGAATGGTGCATGGGTTATATTCTCAATGGAGGGTACAGAAGTGGCTGCCGGAGGGCTTATTTCAAATATAGCACGTGTGTTAAGCATTCTATCGGCTGTTGCAATAACTATATGGTATAAGCGAAGAAACGAAACAAAGATTTTTAGCTATCCCGTCTGGCAATTCTAAGAGAGTGAGAAACTATTTTTCTCACTCCGATTTCCAGCCACCGCCAAGAACCTTATATAGATTTATCAGTGCCTGATACTCACTGTGAACGGCGTTGTTTACACCTGTCTGGGCGTTAAAATACCGGCGTTGCGCATCCAGTACGTCTATATAGTTGAGTGTACCTCCACGATATTGCAGACGGGCCAGTTGTACATACTTTTCAGCAGCATCACATAAATCCACCATAAGCTCACGGTTTTCGCGATAGTGATTATATGCGGTTACGGTGGTGTTAACCTCTGTAAATGCACTTATCACAGCTTTCTCATAGTCAAGACGGGCCTGTTCATACACAGCTATCGATGCCTTGTAGCGACGTTTGCGACGTCCGAAATCGAAAATAGGACCGGTTACCGAACCTACGACATATGTAAACGGCGACTTAAAGAAACTGCTTAGCTCATCGTTTTCCCAACCCGGGGTAAAACCGATACGTAGCGAAGGAAAACGGTCGGCATAATTCATACCGACATCCGCCATTGCAGCCTTCAGCCTAAGTTCCGCGGCCCTGAGGTCGGGGCGGCGCTTAAGAAGGTCGGACGGTACACCAACCGGCAGACGCTCAGACATCTTGGCATTAAAAGCAATAGTATGTCCCTTCAATACATCATGGGGATATTCTCCCATCAACATAGTCAAGGTATTGCGGGCTGTTGCTATCTGCAGTTCCAAATTCGGTACGAGCGAGGCGGCTGTAGAATATTCAACCTTAGCTTGCTGATATACTGTTTCCGAAGTCAGACCGCCTTCAAAGCGTATGCGTGCCTGTTCAAGCGATTCAAGGCGTGTCTGAAGGGTCTGACGCACTATTGACAATTCATTTTCCAGAAACATCAATCTGAAATATACAGTCGCCGTTTCCGCAATCAGTTCCATCCTCATTGCCCGGTAGTCCTCCTCCGAGGCAAGATAGCGTGCCTTACCGGCATTTTTTGCATGGTTTAGCGAGCCCCAGAGATTCATCTCCCACGTTACCGGAAATTTAAGGTCATATTCCGGATCCTTGGTAGTGCCTGAGCCATGATAGTCGTTTGTTTCGTGAGAATACTCTACATTCATTCCTATTTGCGGCAACATATTGGCCTTATTTATACCATATTGTTCACGCATTTGGTCAATGCGGGCAGCGGCTTTCAGCAGGTCCTTGTTGTTATCGAGAACCACGCGCATTATTCCCGTCAGGGTAGTATCGGTGTAGAATTCCCACCAGTTAAGGTCGGCAATTGAGAGCGAATCGGTTCCCGACCCGGTATAATAGTCGGCAGGCATATCAACCTTGGCAGGACTCAGGTTCCGTGTACCTGAACAACTGCCCAAAGTCAAGGCTGACAGAAGTATTATTGAAGAAAACAAATATTTCATGAGTTAAGCTTATTTTGTTTTTTACGACGGTCGGTAAGTTTATGAACCGCCACAAAAAAGAATGGAACAAATACAATGCCTATGGTTATAGCCACTACCATGCCGAAGAACACGCCTGTGCCGATATCGCGACGCGCTGCAGAACCGGGGCCTGTAGCGAAGAGCAGTGGCAGCAAACCGAGCATGAAAGCCAATGAAGTCATCACTATAGGACGGAAGCGCAACCGGGCAGCCGTCAGTGTTGCCTTGACGGCATCATAGCCCTTGTCAGTGGCTTCCTTAGCAAACTCCACAATAAGAATTGCATTCTTGGCTACAAGGCCCACAAGCATTACAAGACCAATTTGGAAATAGATATTGTTCTCAAGACCACAAATCCAGATGCCAAGATAAGCACCAACGCCGGCTATTGGCAACGATAGAATCACAGCAAGGGGAACAGTCCAACTTTCATACAGAGCGGCAAGGAACAGGAATACGAACAAGAACGCCAGCCCAAGCACCAAACCTGAATTTCCGCTCTCATGGCGTTGCTGATACGACAGACCGCTCCATTCCACGCCTATGTTGTCGGGAAGTTTCTCGCTCACTATCTTCTCCAAGGCATCCATTGCCTCTCCGGTACTGTAGCCGTGTGCGGCTTCGCCGGAGACGGTCGCACTGTTGAACATATTAAATCGTCCGATAGTGCCTGGGCCGGTGGTAAGATAGCTTGTTCCGAGCGATGATACGGGCACCATCGTGCCGTCCGCACTCTTTACGAAGAACAGATTGATATTCTCACGCCTCAGACGGTAGGGAGCATCGGCCTGTACATATACACGATATATGCGGTTGAACATATTGAAATCGTTAACATATATAGAGCCTGTAAACGCTTTCATTGTCGAGAATATATCGCTCACGGGAATACCGAGCATCTTGGCACGGTCGCGGTCAACATCAAAGTAAAGTTGCGGAATATCAGTCTGCATTGAAGTCGACAGTCCCGATATCATCGGCAAACGGGCGGCGTATGTCCGTATGGTGTCAACGGCCTGCTGCAGGTCGGTATATGTAGCATCGCCTCTGGCTTCAAGCACCATCTCAAAGCCACCCGACGAACCCAAGCCGGGAATAATGGCCGGAGTGAACACGTAGGCCCGGCTTTCGGGATAGGTATTGAGCACGTCAAGTATGCGGCTTCTCACTTTAGCAATATCAGATGTCTTTCGTTCGTTCCACGGCTTCAAAATCACGGTAAGCTGCGAATGGGCCTGATTGGTTCCCACACGTGGTGATGAACCGGTGACATTGAGCACGTATTCCACATCTTCATCTGCCATAAGCATCGCCATTGCACGTTCTGTCACCTCGCGTGTGCGTTCTATTGTCGCACCTTCCGGCAGTTCAAGCTCGATGGTGAAATAGCCCTGGTCTTCCTGCGACATAAAGCTGCGCGGCATCATTTCGTTCATCATATATATGAACACGAGCGCCAATGCGAATGCCACATACATACGCCGTGGATGCCCCAGCGCACGCTTGATTGTGCGGCAATAGAAATGATTACCACGTCCGAGCCAAACGTTAATCAGCCTGAATATGCGAGCCTTACGCCTACGTGCCTCAGGCTTAAGCAATTTAGCACACATCACCGGCGACAAGGTCAATGCCACTATAGTCGAGATGATCACCGACACGGCTATGGTTATCGTGAACTGGCGGTAAAGCTGTCCCGTGATACCTGGAAGGAAACTTACAGGCACAAACACGGCACACAATACCAGCGACATCGCTATCAACGCGCTACCGAGATTGTTCATTGCCTTGGCCGTAGCTTCTTTGGGCGACAGATGCTCCGTATTCATGATACGGTCAACGTTCTCTACCACCACAATGGCGTCATCCACAACGATACCGATAGCCAATATCAGACCAAGCAACGTCAGCATATTCAGAGAGAATCCGAACAGCAGCATCACACCGAAAGTTCCCACAAGAGAAATAGGAACCGCAATCACCGGAATGAGAGTCGAACGCCAGTTCTGAAGCGAAAGGAACACAACTATAATAACCAGTATCAGAGCTTCGAAAAAGGTGCGGTACACATGATGTATCGACTCCTTGATATAAGTGGTCATATCAAAGGGTATCTCATAACTTATACCGGCAGGAAAGTTGGCGGCAAGCGTCTTCATCTCGCGCTTAACGGCATCGGCAACTTCTATGGAGTTGGAACCGGGCAGCATATTGATGTTTACAACAGCAGCGTTGCCTCCGTTAATGCCGCTCTCCGTAGAATAGCTCTGTGCCTCAAGAGATATGCGTGCCACATCCTTCAATCTTATGATTGAGCCGTTTGCTCCGGCACGCAGCACTATTTCTTCAAATTCCTCTACTGTCGACAGGCGTCCGCGGGCAATGATAGGCATAGTTATGTCGATGTCTGTCACCGGTGCCTGTCCCAGCGTACCGGCTGCCGATTCGCGGTTCTGGTCTTTAAGGGCATTCTGTATGTCCTTCACCGTAAGCCCGAGGTCGGCGAGTTTGTCGGGCTGAAGCCATATCTGCATGGCATAGTAACGTCCTCCCACACTGCCTACACTGCCCACGCCGGGAATTCGGCGTATAGGGTCTATGACATTAAGGGTGGTGTAGTTGCTGAGATATACTTCGTCATACTTCGGGTCGTCTGACAAGATTGTTATTGTCATCAGGCGGCTTGCGGTCTCCTTAGACACCGATATGCCGTTCTGCACCACTTCGGCCGGAAGACGGGCCTCGGCCTTCTTGATACGGTTCTGTATGTCGACGGCGGCCAATTCCGGGTCTGTGTCGATATCGAATGTCACCAAAGCCGAAAAGCCACCCGAGTTGCTGCTCGTCGACGACATATAAATCATGCCCGGAGTACCGTTGAGTTCCTGTTCTATGGGAGTTGCAACAGCCTGAGTCACCGTAGTGGCATCTGCCCCCGGATAAGAGGCCGTTATCTTAACCACCGGAGGCACTATCTGAGGATACTGGTCAACCGGCAGCAGCATAAGTCCTATACCGCCGACAATAAATATAACGATTGAAATGACAATCGAGAATACCGGATGCTCCAGAAAAAAATTCTTGCGCATAGGTTCAGTTGTTTATTGACGATGCCGCCGTGTTGTTAGTATTGCTCTCTTCTTTCTTATCTTCTTCGGGCTTGGCCAATACAGGGAGTACCTTCATGCCATGTGTGAGTTTATGAAAACCTTCTACAACAATCTCCTCACCCTTTTCAAGGCCACGCTCTACAATTGTATTGTTGCCTACTTCAGGACCGGTCTGTATGAACCGTTTTTCTACCACACTGTCAGGACGGACAACATATATAAGCACCGTTTTTCTCTACTACGAGAGCCTTTGAAGGTACTTCCACAGCCTGCTCTCTCACGTCGAGGAGTACCTTTACCCTTGTTACTTCGCCGGGAAGCAGTGTACGTTCCGGATTAGGCATCTCGGCACGCACAGAGAATGTACCTGTTTTAGGGTCGACCTGCGGGTCGGCAAAGTCCACAATGCCTTTATACGGATATTCAGAGCCATCGGCCAATGTTATATTGACATAAGCCTTCAGTTTTCGCTCGCCTTTGGTGCCGTCCTCGCTGCCCAGACTCACATTGCGGTCCTTGCCGCGCAGGTAGTCGAGTGCGGTCATTGAGAAGTCTACTCTAACTGTATCGCTTTTCACAACCGTGGCCAGCAGCGACTTGCCTCCCGACGGACCCACAAGCGTACCTATATCGGCAACTCGCTCTGAAATATATCCTGATATAGGGGATGTTACCTGTGTATAACCTAATGTAAGCTCAGCCTGTGTGAGGTCGGCTCGGCTCACGGTAACTTCGGCTTTTGCGCTCTCGTAGGCAGCGGTAGCATTGTCAAGGTCAAGCTGCGAGGCCGCGTTCTGTTCATAAAGCGGCTTTATGCGGTCGAGGTCATGCTTGGCTTTACGTTCCTGAGCTTCAGCCTTATTTAGTTGCGCCCTGGCCTTATTTACATGCGCTCTGTATAACTTGGGGTCTATAATAAACAGTGTCTGTCCCTTTTGAATATACGACCCTTCCTTAAAGCACATACGTTCTAGATAACCTTCCACACGGGCATGTACCTCTACAAATTGCTGTGCGCGTATGCGCCCTACATATTCACCATAAATATTTACATCGGTTGTAGTCACTTTTTCCACTTCAACCGTAGGGAGTGAAGCTACTTTGGTTCGCGGACGCATAAAGAAATAAATACCGGCTCCGGCAATAAGGGCAGTCAACACTATTACAAGCCAAGCTTTATGGTTCTTAGGATTGTACCATTTAGTATTCTTATGCTGATTGCTTTCCTGTAATTGGCCGGAAGCATTGCTTTTAGTGAGCTTCATTGTGATATTAAAGGGTTAATTTGTGATGAAATACAATTGATAATTACTTATTTGTAACAAAATGATTATTGCAATTGTTTAGAGTGAATCAGTATGTAATAAAATGTGTGTACTTATAAAAATCATTTCATAATCTGTTGAGATATGCAAAGTTAATGTTTTTCAATAAATACACCTCGCAATTGTAAACAGACGCACTAAATCTGCTAATAAATGTCATCTCCGATTAATGGCGCCATCCGTGAAAGTGATAACGCCGTATCTCAAAATGTTATCTAGGATAACAACGGCACAGAAGTTCCCATCCTGGTGAAGTTCAACGGACAGAAGCGCACCTTAGGTATCGATACAATCACCACAGAAGAAAACGCACCCGCTGAATATTACAACCTGCAGGGCGTACGCATAACAAACCCGACCGCAGGGCTCTATATCGTTAAGCAAGGTAAAAAAGTAAGCAAACAGCTTATACAATAAACATGAGGTTGGATATAGAATAAACATTATAAAGCAATATGCTGTGTCTATTCTGACACAGCATATTGCTTTATAATGTTTAATGAATCGTTTGTTGGCTTTTAATTATTTACGCATGATATAGACTGTCACAATTTTGGTTCTAAGGGGGGATATGTATTTTTCTTAGTATCAGATTTAGTATGTAAGAGCATCTACAATTCCTCAACGATAGTCGGCGAAACGTTCCTGAAGTTTTTTGCGAGCGAAGAAGATACGGCTTTTAACTGTACCGAGCGGGAGATTCATGTGTTCGGCGATTTCGTTGTATTTGTAACCTGCCACGTGCATCGAGAAAGGCACACGGTATTCATCGGGAAAAGATTCGATAGCATCGGTGATTTCGCCGGCGTGGAACGAACCTTCAGGAGCCTCAAGGCCGCTGTCCTGGCTAAGATTGAGATGATACAGGTTCTCGGTAGTATCAACAATTGTTGCAGAGCGCTGTGTGCGACGGTAGTTATTGATGAAGATGTTGCGCATAATTGTGAACACCCATCCTTTGAAGTTAGTGCCTTCGGCATATTTCTCTTCGTTGTCGAGAACCTTGAGAGTAGTATCCTGCAGCAAATCGTAAGCGTCGTCGCGGTTTGATGTAAGCATGTATGCAAAGTTAAGCAGGTTGCCCTGAAGTTGCATAAGGTTTGATTGGAATTTTTCGCTCTTCATAATTGTAGGTTTTTGAGGTTGAGATTTTATTGTTTTTGTCTGATGACATTGCAAAGTTGGGGGTAAAACTTAGTTTTGTCAAGTCTTTTATAGTTAATAAGTGTTAATACGAATAATTTTATTAAAACAATACTGTAATATATTGATATTTAATAATTTATAATGGATATTAATTGTTACATAGTTGTTACATATATAGTTGTTATGCTATTGTGTATAATTTGTAACACCATAGTAACAATTTTAACAAGGAAATATTGAACAATTTTTAGTGTATTTTTCACCCTTATTATTTATAATTAATTTTGTGAATAAAATATATATTTGCGATACAAAGGTAGTTTTATAAATAAGCAGGCTCTATAAGAATCTTTAAACGGACATCAAGGTATGCTAACAATCTCAAATAAATACCCGGGCACGGCCCTTCGACGGCATATTTTGCCTTGTTCTTCGGTCATTATGGAACCCCATAACTCCCTCATCACAAGCAAAAATCTGCTCAACGACTGATTCCCCGTCTGTAACATTTATTTTTAAACAAGCTCTAATAAAAAATGTGGCGTGCCGGAAAAAGCACGCCACATTTATTATTTATGTCTGTTAAGACTTAGCGGACTACAGTCTTTGACGCTTTCATTGTACCGTCAGCATAACGTGTTATCTTTATATAGATTCCGTTTTCAGGATGGTTCACCTTCTGACCATTAAGATTGATATATTCTTCCGACACAGGAACCGATGTACCTTCAGGAGAAACGATACCTGCATTTCTGAAAACATAAGTTGCTGTTTCGGAATAGGTAGTTGTATCTCCGTCTTTGTACACAGCCCTTACACCGATAGAATCCATGTCCTCAAGGAAGAACACAAAGAAGTAGCCATACGCCGACATGATAAGGTCGCTCTGGAAGTCATAAGGAACATCTACCATATCTTCCTCCAGGCCATAGAGGTCCTTATCGAATGTATATAACTCTCCGTTTTTGAAAACATTATAATACAGTTTAGACTGGTCAAGAGGATTGCCTTCAGTGTCAACAGCATCTAAGGTAAATACGAGAGCACCCATGCCTTCTTCCTCAATGAAAGCTTCAGTTCCTTCCTCTGATGTATCAATTACGGGAGTTGCTGGTGTCTTGTTGCCTTCGACATAAGGAGTCAGAACTACGTTATTGTAAATACGGTTATCATTAAGGTCTACCTTCTCATCGCCGATATTGACAAAAACAGTCGCATTAGCTACATACTTGTCATCTGTCTTAGTGAAGGTTAGAGGATTTACCAACTGTGTCTTATCTTCCGATAGAGCGGTTACATAGGTAAGATAGCCTTGAACGATACCGGTAAATGTTGAAGGCACGGTCACTACACCGTTGCTGAGTGAACCCTTGACCCATGCTTCGGGAATAAAGGTATTGAGACCCTGGAACCATACATCATCTCCGGACGTTCCTACAGTTATGACGGTTGTCTTTGCATTGTTGCTGCCATCAACATAGTCATACACATAACGTGAGGTCTGCAGGTCGGCGGGAGCCTCGAGAGGCTTGATTTCTGAAGTTTTATAAGAAATCCCTTGTTCGCCATAGCCTAAGAAATCTCCATCATTGTCAATAAGACCTACAATTCCTTCAAACTTATCCAGATTGGGGTCAGATGATTCAGGTTTTACCTGCACAAGTCTGTCGCCTTCCCATTTCATGTGAAGGTCACAGGCGCCTTCTTCAGCTTTAAGGCTTACACTTGTTCCGGCCAAGTGGGGAGTCATGACTGCGACATACCGGTTCTTCGAAGCATCCGTGGAATTCTGAGATATTAGCTGAGGAAACCTGAAAGTAACCGAGCCGTCAGCCTCAACATCTCCTTTTACCCAGTAGGTAGAAGCTTCATATTGACTGATGATATTGCGGATGTATACCGCATTCTCAGTGCGAACCATTGCTCCGGCATAGCCGTTGTTTGACATTGTTGCCAAGGCCCCGCTATAAACCAGGTACGAAGCATCTGACGAACAATAAAGTGGGTCGATTAGAGTTCCCTCAGGAGTGGAGCTTATTACTTCCTGATTGGTTGCCGTTAACTTTTGTACTGGAGCCGAGATAATCTTGGCAGTGACCGGGATTATATCGCCGGCCTTCAGCATCGGAAATATTGCTGCGAGCAATATTGCTAAAGTAAAGATTTTTTTCATACGCTTTAGATTGGTTTATTCCGGTGTTTTTTAAGTCACTCAGATTACTGAGCCTTTTTTATTAAATAATCGCAAATTTAATTAAATTCTTTCAATTATGCAACATTACAAAACAACTACATCAGGATAAAGCGTAATTGACGTTTTTTTCGTAAATTTGCACACGAATAAAAGCTTTTATGAACAAAAATATCTCAAACAAGCCCGATAAGGGTATCACCATATACTGCGGTTCGTCGGAAGGCAATGACTTACGCTTTGCCGAAGCGGCCACCATAGTCGGTACCGAGATAGCACACCGGGGTCTCACCCTCTATTACGGAGGTGGCAGAATGGGACTCATGGGCGTCGCCGGCCGAGCTTGCCGTGGCGCCGGAGGATACACCTGCGCAATAATTCCGCAATTTATGGTGGAAAGAGGCTGGAATGACCCGGAATCCTCAGAAACCGTTATCACAACCGGTATGCACGAGCGCAAGGAACTCATGGCTGCAAAGGCAATAGGCGCAATAGCCATGCCAGGCGGAGTAGGAACCTTTGAAGAACTTACGGAGCTGATTACTTGGCGCCAACTCGGGCTGTTCTCAGGCAATATCGTAATCCTCAACATAGCCCGCTACTACGACTCAATGCTCAATCAGTTTGACGCTGCCATAGAAGCAGGATTCCTGCCGGACGACCATCGTCAGCTGTTCACCGTAACCGAAAACCCGGCAGTCGCGGTAGCCATCGCTTCTGCCGAGCCACAATCGCTGAACCTGCACCGTAAATTCTGAGTATGCCCACAGCAAACGACACCGAAGCACTCGATACCGCTCTCCATCTTGCTGAAGAGTCAGCAGACTCTGCAGCAGTCCTCACCATGCCACGTAGCTTCGATGAGACAATGCACCCTTTCGACCCTCTACTCGATACTGCACGGCTACAAGCCCTGATACCGGTAGACACCTGCAACATTGCCGTCGACACTATGGCCACCGCTGCAGAGCCGCCGGCATGGCAGGAAGGACTTGAACCTGCCATACGTGCATCGCAACCCGGTAACCGCACAGGTTTCCTTGTTGTCATCGCCATTATATTCGTTCTGATGGCATATAATTTCCGCCATCTAAAACGATTGTTCAAGACCTACGTTGAAGAACTCGTCAAGATACGCCGAGGACGCGACAATGTATTCGACGAACGTCCGGCCGCCGACACCCCAATACTCATTCTGCTGCTTCTCCAGTTTGTAATCTGCGGAGGCATACTCCTCACTGCCGGCATCAGAATCAATACCGGCCACATCTACGAGCCCATGCCCGTGCCGCTTGCCGCCAAGGTTATAGGCATAGTGGGCATATATTATATTTTCCAGCTCGTGGCCTACCAGACCGTAGGCTATACTTTCACCACCAATGAAGGCCGGCGCGAATGGATTAGAGGATTCAATTCCTCTCAGGCGCTGCTCGGACTCTTGCTTGCTATTCCAGCCATAATCACCATTTTCTATCCGTCCACAATGCAGTGGACTATCCTGATTGGACTTTTTGTCTATTTATTGGCACGAATTCTCTTTATTTTGAAAGGTTTTAGAATTTTTTATGACAAAATTTCCGGTTTGCTTTATTTTATTTTGTACCTTTGCACCTTAGAAATTATACCCTTGATTTGGGTGTACATCTGCTCTGTTTATGAGTTTGTCTGACAACGGGAAAACGCACACCGATTCATGCACGTGAATCGGCAATTACCCGTCTAAATTTTATAAGAGTGAAAGTAAAGAAAATTTTAGTATCCCAGCCTAAACCTTCGTCTGAAAAATCTCCTTACTTTGAACTGGCGGAGAAATATGGAGTCGACGTTGTTTTTCGTCCCTTTATTAAGGTCGAAGGACTTTCTGCCAAGGAATTCCGTACACAGAAGGTCTCTATACCCGAGCATACAGCTATTATTTTCACGGCCAAGACTGCTATTGACCATTTCTTCCGTCTCTGCGAGGAAATGCGCTACAATGTGCCCGATACACAGAAGTACTTCTGTACCTCGGAAACAATTGGCAAATATCTTCAGAAATACATAGTTTACCGCAAGCGCAAAATCTTCAATTCGCCCACCGGCAAACTCGCCGACCTTCTCCCTTATATGCTTAAGCATAAAGACGAGAAATATCTTCTCGCCGTTTCCGATGTAAACAACGGCAACGAGAGCGAGATTCTCGGCGAAAAAATCAAGTTCGACCGTGCCGTCATGTACCGTACAGTGAGCAACGATTTCGGAGCGGACGAACCCCTTGACTACGATATGCTCGTATTTTTCTCACCTCAAGGAATCGACTCATTGCTCAAGAACTTCCCCGATTTCAAGCAGGGCGATATAGCCATAGCGACCTTCGGGCCCTCTACCACACAGGCTGCCAAAGATGCCGGACTACGCGTTGACATCGAAGCTCCATCGCCTGCTTACCCCTCTATGACTGCCGCTATCGACCACTACCTTGCCGAGCACAACCCACGGGTTGACCAGCTTCAGGATCAGGCAGTGTAAACCCTGCGGAATTACTCAAGAAAAAACATAAAACAGTGAAGATATATGTAGTGAAAATTCCACATTTATCTTCACTTTTTATAAATAGCTTGTTTATAATAAATGAAAGGTCTGCGTCTCTACAAGAAAGAAAAACTCTGTTCGCCCGTAGCTATCGAACAGCTTTTCTCGCGCTCAATGGGCGCGGAGGCTGCCTTATGCTATCCTTTGAGAGCCGTGTGGCGCAATAATCCACACCGCAAGAGCGACGCACCTGTGGCCTTTGTGATTTCTGTACCTAAACGACGTCTGCATCATGCAGTCGACCGTGTGGCTATGCGCCGACGTATTCGCGAGGCTTATCGCCTCGCCCGACCTCTCTTCCCGATGCCCGAAGGCTGCCGCCTTGACCTGGCATTCATTTATGTGGCCGACAAACAGCGCCAATACAGCGATGTGGAACGTGCCATGCACAAACTACTCGCCAAAGTTCAGGAAAGCGATGCTGTCAAGAACGCTTAGCTTTTTGCTTTCACTCCCGATTTATTTCTATCGGGCATGCATATCCCCGATGTTTCCCCCTTCGTGCCGTTTCACGCCCACCTGCAGCCAATACGCCCTCGAAGCACTTAAAAAGCACGGCCCCATAAAGGGTTTGTACCTTACTGTGCGCAGGCTGCTGCGCTGCCATCCATGGGGAGGCAGCGGATACGACCCTGTGCCATGACACATCCTCTACATAAATATTCCGATATTCACAGCCACGACCGTTCACAGGCTCTCACCGGCCACACCGTGGTAAACATTACCCCGAATGACCACATGCTGCCCGATGGAACTTACAGCGTGGGCATACATCCCTGGGACACAGACACTCCTGTCAGTCTTGGCACATTGCGCCGCCTTGTGGCTATGGCACATGATTCTCGTGTGGCTGCAATAGGCGAGGCAGGCTTCGACCGGATGCGGGGTGGGGATATAGCCGCACAGACCGCCGTGTTTCATTTTCAGGCGCGCTTGGCCGCACGCTTAGGCAAACCACTCATAATACATTGTGTACGCGCCTACGACCTGCTTTTGGCAGAAGCACGACTATTTCGTCCCGTTGCCGGAATGTGGATAGTACACGGCTTCAACCGCAACGAGACACTTGCACGGCAGCTTCTTGACGCGGGAATCGACCTATCTATGCCTGCCGAACGCCTTGGCTCACCTCGCTACGCAGCCCTCCCCAAGGAGCGCCTCCATACAGAGACAGACAGCCCTGATACCACACAATAAACCACATAAAATCAACAACCCTCGGAGCCGAAGCAGCCCGAGGGTTGTCATTTAGTATAGTTCTAAAGTTTCAGCTTACTTGATGTAAACCTTGCTTGATTTCTTGCCTTGAACCTTGATGTAGAGACCGTTTTCAGGATTCTCTACACGAACACCCTGCAGGTTGTAGTAAACAGCGGGAGCATCTTCTACAACTTCTACATCAGCCACACCCTGCGACTTATCGCCGGTCACAACAAATTCTTTGATTTCCCATGTACCGGCACGTTCAGTGCTTGAAGTATAAAGGAACTGTACCTTAATCTTCTTGCCCTCGTATGCCTTGAGGTCAGCTGTAGATTCCACCCAAGGAGTCCAGCCGTCGGCAGTAGGCCAAGGAGCTACTGTAAGTTCTGTAAAGTTTGCACCGTCTACGCTTACAAGTACCTTGACATCTGTCTGCATATTACCCTTGAAGAAGTTGCCGACTTGGCTGAAAGATAGGGCGGCATTTGTAACACCGGTAAGGTCGATTTCGGGAGAGGTAACAGTTGCAGAGCTTGCGAAGTTACCACCTTTATAGGCAGAAGCTTTAAGATACTTATAGCTCTTATCCCATGACCAGATGTATGTAAGACCTTCGGGAAGAGTACCGTTGTCAATGGTCCAGTCATCAGCATTATCTGTAAGACCTGAGTAGATTGCGTTTGCAACAGCAGGATCTTCAACTGTGAGAAGATAAGAAGCTTCACCGGACTTGTATTCGTCGTTAGCCTCAGCCTTAGCAGTAATGCGGGCTGTACCGACACCTACAACAGTAACTGCACCTGTAGCAGCATCTACAGTAGCCACAGTTTCCTTGTCTGAACTATAAGTTACTGTGGCAGTAGTTTCTTTAGTGAGAACGGGAGCTGTGAAAGCTTCGCCCATAATTACGTTATAGTGTTCTTCGGGGAAAGACAGTCCGGCAGGTTTACGGGTGTCAGCTGCACCACCGTAAGAAACGACCATGTTATTAAGATTAACAGCGCCTGTAGTAGTGAAAGTAACGGCAGCAGCATCGCCTGTCCAAGTCTTAGCATCTAAAGTTCCAGGAGCAGCAGTCACATTGAGGTTTTTACCATCAAAAACAATTGAAGTAATATTTTGACCATCAACTGTTTCTACAGTAAATTTATGCCCTTTCGCACCACCTTTTGCCGATGTACGGAAATCAACGACACCTGAGGCATTTGTAAAGAAACGGAGTTCTTGATTAGAAGCGAGGTCCTGTCCCTGTACGATGGTAACCTTAATATTTTGATAGGTAAAACCTTCTGATACCGTCGCTTCATTAGGAGCGGCTTTTGTAACACCGAGTGCTTCAGGATTGGTAAAATCCACAGTCACTTCAGTTGCCTGTGCGAAACCGAAAACGGCGGCACAAGCCATTGTGAGTAATAGTTTTTTCATAAGCTTTTTAATTAGGTTATTTTGATAGTTGCGTTTCTCATTACTATATATAGCCAGGTACCCCATGACGGACGCCTGGCTATGGTAGGGCAAAGGATATTTATTTGCGTTCTACTTTGCGCACAAGTATGACTTCAGTGGGGAAGTGGTCGGAATATCCGTTAAGATACGAACCTGATGCAAAGGTTCTCTTAGGATAACCCTGACGTGTTCCTTCTGTGTCGCGCAAGAAGTCATGATTGTGGACAATAAAGCGTTGATAGTGCCATTTTGTATCGGCTGTATGAACGAGATTGCCAGACAGAATTATTTGGTCAAACAGATTCCATGAACTCTTATAGGCGAGTGTGCCTATACCGCTGTCGAGCATCTTCCATGCGGGATTGAAGAACTGATGTTCTCCCACACCCTTTGAATCCTTGGCTGCACCAAGCACCTTGGCACACGACTTATCCTGAGGGTCGTCGTTGAGGTCACCCATTATTATCACCCCTATATTGGGGTCTACGCGCCACAGCGAGTCGGCTATTTCAAGACACAGTTCAGCGGCAGCCTCGCGCGATGGCGATGACTTTTCCTGACCGCCGAGGCGTGACGGCCAGTGATTAACTATCACGGCTATGCGCTCACCCATAAGCTGGCCTACCACACACATTTGGTCGCGGGTGGCAAAGGGCACTGCCGTCAGGCGGTGGTTGGTTACATTCTCAAGCTTGAAATAACGGGGATTGTATAGAAGACCGACGTCAACACCACGCTTGTCGGGTGAATCGTGATGACATATCTGAAGATTCCAAGCCTTGAGGGCCGGAGCGGCCACGAGGTCTTCGAGTACTGAACGATTTTCAATCTCGCTCACACCCAAGATAGCCGGCCCCATCGGGGTTGTCTTGGTAGTGAGCTGCGATATGGCATACGACAGATTGGCAATCTTGTTGTTATACTTGCGGCTGTCCCATTGGTTCTTGCCATTGGGAGTATACTCAAGGTCACGTCCAAGAGGATTGTTGGGTATGGTATCGAAAAGGTTTTCCAAATTATAAAACGCGATGCCCGCAACCTGAACCTGCGCAGAAGCAAACGCGGCGCCCATTACGGCCGCTAAGGCTATCAGAAGTATTCTCTTGAACATACTCTTGTGTGTGTTAGGTTAATTTGCCCCAAAGGTACAAATAAAATTTAGAAAAAATATTAGGTATTTGTTAAATTATCACGTTATTTAGAATTTTTAGATATTGGCAACTACATCTTGCGT
>PPYF01670628.1_pt1 | contig 30765 bp, 20 predicted proteins | sample 1559871 | NCBI WGS metagenome assembly PPYF01 (sample SAMN08240021, study PRJNA423297) | Human gut metagenome, whole genome shotgun sequencing project.
ACGGAAACCGCACGGTCGCTCGGTACTTGAATTGCAGCGGTATGCTTCATTTATCGGTACAAGCAATCAGAAGGATTTGCTGACTGATCCTTCGGGAAGCCGCCGTGTCATTTGTATTGAAGTGACGGGAAACATCGACACTACACAGCCGATAGATTATGAACAGCTTTATGCACAAGCCATGCACGAGATTCATCATGGCGAACGCTACTGGTTTGACAGTGAGGATGAGCAGATTATGACGGAAAACAACCGTGAGTTTGAGCAGACACCGGCTATGCTGCAATTGTTTTATCAGTATTTTAAAGCTGCGCAAACGAAAGAGGAAGGAGAATTTCTTACTCCGGTCGAAATACTAAATTATCTGAAAAAGAAAAGCGGTATATCATTGTCTGATAACAAAGTATATCACTTCGGGAGATTGCTGCAAAAATGCGGTATTCCTTCGAAGCATACTTATAAAGGTACTGTTTATCAGGTTATAAAGGTATTATAAGAGATAAAAGTAAGGCTGACAATAAAAGTCGGGATATTTTATTGTCAGCCTATTATCAATGGTTATTGTCAGGTGACAGAGTGCTGATATTCATCTACTTGAATGTATCCCTGACAGTATGACAATAAAACAGGTACAAATCTAATATGAGTAGTAACATACGAATCATAAGAGCCCCTCTCACATTCCCTGTTTAGAATAAATCCATTGCAAAGCCTGTGACCAATGTTCCGGATAAGCATAGTGCTCGGCTTCCTCCATTATCACAATCTCTTTAGGGGAAGTAATTACGTTATATACAGAAAATGTGGAAGTAGGAGGACATACCATGTCGTTATATCCTAAATAGAAGAAGACCGGGACTTTCAGCTGCTTTGCGAAATTAGCCACATCATAATAAGAAGATACTTCCAATTTCTTCTTTCTGATTTCGACAGCATCGGTGGAGTCTCTGAATAAATGCGGCCATCCACCTGCCCGTCCTTTCTCATAGCCGCTCAAATCGCTAAGTGCCGGAAAGAAGCTAACGACTCCTGTCACACGCGGATTAAGAACCGCCGTGACGATGGCCAACGCACCTCCCTGACTACCTCCCTGCACCAAGAGGTTGCTGCCATCAAATTCTTTCATAGAACAAAGATAATCTACCGCACGTACACATCCCATATAGACGCGTTTATAATAAACTTCATCACGATTGTCCCAATTCTGATATTGATATCGATAAAGTCCTCCCTGGCTCAAACTAGCATAAACGGACGGTTCTAATGTTACCGGAATACCATGGATGCCAATCTCCAACGTAATCATACCTTTTTCCGCTTCTACAATCGCACCGGCATATCCCCGTACTCCCGCTCCCGGTACCCGCAATAAAGCAGGATACTTTCCGGGCTTTACCGGCACACAAAGAATACCATATACCCGGCTGTTCAAACGGTAGTTCTGTACATTCCATTCATAAACATTCACCTTCTCGGTACAACGTTCGGGCAGTAAACGCAATTTCACATTCATAGGAATTCGAACATTCTCCTGTTTGGCACTTTCCCAGAAAGTATTGAAATCGTTTGGCAAAACAGCTGTCGGTTTTATCTTCTCAGGTTCAAAGGCAGCCGTAGCCCGTCCTTCAACAGTTCTACCGTCATATTTTGTCCAGACACGACAACGCAAAAAGCCAGGAGTTTTCATGGTTCCGGCATCCAATGTCAGCACACCATTTTCCAAGACAATGGTATCTTTGAGTAATGGATGCATCATATCCTGAGCAACTTCATACCATACAGTCACATTTTCTTGAGGTACACGATTCTTTGTCACCACAACGTTGAATTTCACCTTCTCACCCAGTTCGTACTTCCAATCGACATGATCAGGTACAACATTCACTTTAACCATTCTTTCCTGCAATTGGGCGGACAGAGCCGCCGCCATGCAGAAAGAAATGAATATAAAAAACAGTCTTTTCATAAACTACTATTCAAAACCTTCGCTACAATACAGAAAAGTCCCATACCCCAAATGAGCAATATCAGTACCGGCGTTTTCAGGACGAACCTTTGTTTCTAAGACTTCTTTCACATAAGGCATTCCCAATCCTAAACGTGTCGCATAATGATTGTACACCCGCTCATAGACAGGAGCAAATTTACCACGTCTTGATTCAGGTCTCTGACCACTGGCTACCTCTTTCTTGTCTACTTCGTCTATTTCATACCAATTATACTTCCCGGTGAGTTCCGGCATATACTTGAATGGCACATCATACCCTAAATTATATTTAGCTGTATATTCATAGCCTTTCGGCAAGCGGTTGTCTAACACACCGTAGAGATCAGTACCTTGTTTCCAGGCCGTCTCACAAAGCATGGACATCATACCTAATCCCAACTGTGCATGTGTTTGGTCACGACCACTTTCCTGACATTGTCCAGTTTCTCCATCTATATAATAACGTATAGAACCATTTTCATATCCGTAAAGATAAATATCTATAGCTTTCTTATACATTTCCATATCATCCAATACAATCGCCATGGCCATGTAACAGTTAATGGCAGATACGCCAAAGTTACCGACTGCCTTATTCTTAGGCTCTGTGATAGAGAAGAAATCATCTAATACGGGAATAAAACACCGCTTAAACATATCACATGCTCCCTGAAAGTCCTCATTCGTCATCCCGGAACCATCAAGATATCGCATAAGCTCAACAGCATAAACTAGTTTTATGCATAAGTTACCCACCATCAATACATGATCCAAACCGGCTTGTCTCGCACTATAGACAGGCTTTTTAAGGCTGGCGGAATAGCCACGTATTATCTCCATTGACTTATCAGCATAGCCTTTTTGTTGTGTAGCAGCAAACATAATGGCATTCTGACAAGCTGCCGCAAAATCGTTTCCAAATTGATTCATGATGTTCGGATGAGAAGCATCTTCACCGGCATAAATTTCATCATAAGGACCATTCATTATATATGTACTTTGAGAGAGTTTATCCGCGCTCAATAATTCATAACCCGCATATTGTGGTTGTATCTGTTGGGTAGCAATCTTACGAAAACGCTCGATGTCTTCTACAGTAAAAACAACTCCCGGGTGTTCAAATTCCGTAGGGTAGGTCACTTCTATGCGAGGCAACGGCCAACTATCTATATCGGTCGTCCCATCTTCTATTTCACTGTTACACGAGCATAGTGAGGTGCAGGCAATCACCATGCCTGCTACCTTTATCTGATTCTTTATATAATCTATCTTCATAATCATTTAACTATAAGGTGAATATAAGTCCATATTATTTCCCAGCCTCAACCTCTGAAAACGTCATCATTTCTTCTACACTCTTAAATGTACGTATCCAGTCTGCCGAGAATGAAGGAATATCGACTTTTAATATCTTGAACATAAAGGCTCTAATCGGAACAACCCCTTCTGTATTGGTAAACTGTGCTAAGGAAGATGCGTCATAATAAACCAGTTGTGTACCATCTGACAATTTCTCAACTTTCATAGCCGGTGCGATATTTACGGTATTTCCCAAGTTAGCAAGATTAAGAGTATATTGTGCACCCGATGGTATATCTGTGCATTTCATGGCAATCACCGGATAATCTTTAAAATTCATATCCATCTGATTAGCTACCGTACTATAGACTCTTTGCATATACACGCGCTTATTATTATCAGCAGTCACGGTCATAACCAGTTTTCCGTCTTTACGCTCCATAGAGCCAATATTACTATTGATAGCCCATCCCTCAAAGTCTGTTGTGGCATCCCATACATAAAAACCTGAGGCTACAGTCAAGTCGATAGTCGATTTATTGCCAGTCTCTATACAAGTGGCAGTAACAGTGGCTGCTCCGAAGCCCATGGCTTTCACTTTTCCTCCTTCCACAGTCAATACCTTCTCATCGCTTGATGTCCATTCCACAGAACTTACAGTAGCTACTTCCGGTGTTAGTGTAAAGTCTAAATCAAGTTGCTGTTTCCAGTAGAGAACATCCGTATGAGGAACAATCTCAACATTCGTCGCAGGTTCATATTTCATCACTTTCAATGAATATTCTCCTCTTACATTACTGCCATCGTGCGTATATGCATAGATAGTCACATCTCCGGCTTTTATCCCCGTCACTACTCCATTCTTATCTACCGTCGCAATATTTTCATTGCTACTTGCCCAAGTCAAATAAGAATAAGTATGGTCAGCAGGCAATATATCATATTTCAACTGTAATTTATCAGTTTCGTAAACTCCTTCCTCAATGTTTGTAAACTGAATCCCGGTAGTCTTGATTACTTCCGGAATCACTGTTACCTCGATAGTCCGTACAGTGGATGCTGTTCCAAATCCTACCGATGGAGTTACGGTAATCATCGTTTTTCCCAACGATTTAGCAGAAATCGTTCCATCTTGTGATACTGTAGCTACCAATTCGTTAGTAGTCGTCCACTTCAACTCTGTATGATCCGCATTTTCGGGAGTAATATGATAGACAATAGTTGTATCTGTTCCCAACTGCACAGGCAGTTCACTACTCACTTCCAATGAAATAGCTGTAATCAACTTGTTCTCGGGCATGTCAGTAGTAAATTCCTTCTCTCCGCAGGAAGCTATTAACAGACATAAGCCAAGTAATACACCAGCCTCCCAATATCCTTTCTTAAACAATGAATATCTGTTTTTCATGTCACTTACAATTATTTGTTTTTATTATTATTCCCATCCGGGATTCTGTTGCAAATTAGGATTCAACTGCAACTGGTCACTCGGCAACGGGAACAGATAGTTCTTTTCTTCCCATTTACGCCCCTTTTCAATAATGATACAACCTTCAGCATTGGTCTCATAAGGACAATTCGCCCACACTTTTTCATACTCCGTACCTTTCCACTGAATTCCTACAATATCCATCGGCATTTCTGTTTCTGCTGTCTTCCAACGTTTCAGGTCATCTAAGCGGAAGCCTTCATTGAATAGTTCAATGGTACGCTCACGGCGGATTTCTGTCCGCATATCCATACCCGCATTTTGGGTAATCAGTTCATTAGTCAATGGAGTCATAGCCGGATTAACACGGAGACGCACCAAATTCAAGGAAATATTCAGGTCAGTATTCGAGATCTTGTCGTCCCGTTCATACACTGCCTCTGCATAATTCAACAAAACTTCAGCATAACGGATTATAGGAAAATCATAACCTTCTTTTTTATCTTCCACCTTACGCTCTGTTGCCCATTTCTGATTGTGATATCCGGTCCCCGTCTTCGGCACAAAATTAGATATATATGGGTTCTTATCCTTTCCATCCCAAGAAGTACGTGGTTTCTGATTGTTCCAAAAGTTATCGTGAGGACGCATCATTGTATAACGCATACGATTGTCACGATCCTGAAATTCATCATCTATTTTCATATACCCTTTGAATTGAGGGTTTGTTTTTCCTCCATAAGTGATGGGAAGTCCATTTTGACAAAGATACATATTGGCGAATTTACGACTAATCCATATTGCATTATATAATGAACTTTGTGTAATATTCCAGTTGATAGGTGCCAATATTTCATCAAAGCGCCGAGCAAATATATATTCTTTATTAGCACTTTTCTGTAATCCGGCAGGATTAGACTTCGCATCCTCCAAGATGAACATATATTTCTGTGCACTGTCACCCAATGCTTCCGGTTTGAACAAACTGAATGTTTTGCTATCGATCACGTCTTTGGCAGCTTTCGCCGCAATATCCAGCAGTTCTTTTCCACGTTCTACGTTACCACGACTTTTTTGCCAGGTACCTTCGTACAACGCCACTCGTGACAAGAATGCCTGACATCCTTCCCGACTTATGCGCCCATACTCTTGTATTTCGGAGAACTTCGGTAACAGAGGAACGGCTTCTTTCAAATCTTTAATGATGAAATCAGCCACTTCACTACGATCATTCTGCTTGACATACATTCGCGCATCAGTTACCTCCATAGGTTCCTTCACCAAAATAGCATTGCCATATAGTTGCAATAAATCGAAATAAGAATAAGCACGAAAGAATTTTGCTTCACCCACATACTGGGCTATGTCACTCGGAGTGGCATATGACTCTGCATTTTTCAATAACAGATTCGTACGGCGGATGTGCGAGTAATTGCTGGTATAGTTAGCATCCGCAGGCTGTACAGCATTGCTTCCATTGCTAAATAAATTACGTTCATCTTTATTGGTAAACAGATCTGAAGTATAATCAGAATGTACCGGTTTTGTCGACTTATATTCCATTGCTCCTGAAAAGTGACGTGTCCAGCCATAGAATTGATTGGCAAATAGCAGATAGTCATCCGGTGTGTTCCAGTAGTTCGTTTCCGCCAACTGTTCTTGCGGCTCGAGATCAAGGCAAGAGTGTGTGGACAGTCCCAAGGTTAAAACGACAAACAGATTTTTTATTTTATTTAATCTCATACTATTTAATATTTAAAAGGTCAAGTTTAATCCTACCGTCAGGTTTCTCGTAAAAGGATAGCGGCCAAATGTCTCTACTTTGCGCGACGCTTCCGGATCCCATCCATCCTTGATTTTACTATTCTCCCACAAATCAGCTCCCGATACATAAATACGGGCATAGCTTATGAATTTAGTCTTCGAAAGCACATTTGCCGGAAACGTGTAGCCTAACGTAACATTCTTCAGACGAAGATAAGCACCATCTTCCACTGACCAGGAAGAACAAATATAGTTATACAGATTGATCTGTGTCTGATGTGTGTAAGTGGGATAATGGGCGTTCGGCGTTTCTGCCGACCATACATTACCAACCGACTGATTCGTTGAATTATTATACCAAGACATCATCGGTATCCGCCAATTGTCATTCTTTCCCTTTTGATTATTTTCGCCACCACGCCATACTGTGCGTTTACCGGCTCCTTGGAAAATAACCGAGACATCGAAGCCTTTCCACGATAATCCGGCATTAAAAGAGAAAGACACCTTCGGATCGTCAGTTCCCAAATATACATAGTCAGCTTCTGTCAATTTACCATCTTTATTGACATCTTCATACATATTATCTCCCAAACGCAAGTTACCAGGCATAGCAATATTGTTATTGCCATTGGCATATTGATTAATATATTTATCCAACTGATCTTGCGTTTGTATCTTACCGCAATATTTCAAACCGAACACGGAATTCAACGGATAGCCTTCACGATTTGAAACTACACCGGATTTAATCACAGCGTCACCCCCATTATCTACCAATTTGTTAGTGGTATAGGTGAAAGTCCCCCCCAGATGATAGGAAATTTCTCCTATTTTATCCGACCAGTTAATCGTGCCTTCCCAACCGTTTGCCTTAAAACTACCTCTATTAGCGGTAGGAGCTTTATCCCCCAATGTTCCAGGATAGGTGACATCAATCAACATATTGTTACACTTCTTCCAAAAAAGTTCGGCAGTACCTGTCAGTCGATTATCCAGGAAACCGAAATCCAAACCGATATTGTAGTTCTTGATGACTTCCCATGTACGGTCTGTACTCAACAGCTTACCGTTTGTATCCACATAGGAAAGTAAACCACTCCCCACTAATGCACCTCCATTCTGTTTGAAATCGTATAGCTGCACACCATCGTATCGATCAATACCTCCCTGATTACCCACTGTACCATAAGAAAGACGTAGTTTCAAATCATCGAAAACACCCAGCCCTTTCACAAACTCTTCTTCACTGATACGCCATCCTCCGGATACACCTCCAAAGAAAGCCCAACGATTCTCCGGCTGAAATTTAGAAGAACCGTCATAACGGAAATTTCCTTCAAGCAAGTATTTGGATTTATAGTTATAGTTCAAACGTGCAAAATAAGAAAGCAATGCTTCCTGATATCTGGAAGGTCCTTCATTCTTTGTGTTGCGTAATGTTATCTCTCCTATTCCGTTGATAATATTCAGTGAAGGTAAAATATTCAAAGCCTTAGTTGCAGTATAATCATATTCTTTCATGCTATATTGCGTACCAAGCATCATTCCGAGGTTATGACTACCGAATGTCCGCTTCCAGTTCAAATAGAAATTTAACGTATACAGATTGGTTCGTGCAGTTGTTTTAATATAATAAGTATCCTCTTGCCTGGGTTCCACACGCGTTTCCCGTTTTGTACCAGTGTAGTCATAATAATCTACTGTTTGGTTTTTCACGTCCCGAATGGCAGTAGAGGTGTTATACCCCAAAGTGGCTACTGCATCAAAATGCTCGTCAAAACGATATTTAAATGTCTCACTGATATTGATACCGGAAGTGTTGAGTTTGTTGTCTCCTCCCAATTCACAACGCCAGTTGGGCGTAGCCCAGTTACCCCACGCATAAGGTTTCCCATCCATCGTGGAAGAAGGAAAACCCGGTTGTTGCGTTCCGGCTGTCAAAGCTTCTCCAATTTGCGTCGGTGACACTTGATCCTGACGATAATAGAAAATGATAGACTCAAGATCAAAGTTCTTTGTAAGATGGAATGTATTACTCAAACGAAAATTATAACGTTGATTCTTATTGTTACCCCATTTCAAATTACTATCATCATACATATATCGTCCGGAAAGACGGAAGACAGACCTTTCGTTACCACCCGATACGCTCAGTTCATGTGAAGTGGAAGCTGCTGTCCCCCACATGATATCTTGCCAATCGGTATCAAAAAAGACGAAGTCGTATAAACCTTGGAAAGAATCCGGGAAAGGATTACCCGACTGCTCCACATTAATATAATGTCCCTTATTCTGACGAGCCAAAGCTACGTATTGCAGCCATTGATCGTCTGCCAGCTTTTTGTTATCATTCAAACGAGCTTGTTCCATAGCATCACACCACTCATCCAATGTCATCAGTGTAGGCTGCAACCCTACGAATTTAGCAGTTACCGAACCACTATATTCCACCTTTACCTTACCTTCTTTGGCCTTTTTAGTCTGTACCAGAACAACACCTCCGGCAGCTTTACTACCATAGATAGCTGCAGAAGCGTCTTTAAGGAAATTGATGGACTCTATATCACCCGGATTTAATTGGGAAAAATCGTCAGACTCCACACCATCAATAATCACCAACGGAGCTGAATTATTCTTCGAGAATGAACCGCGTAATTTCATATTCCAGCTCTCATCTCCCGGAGCAGCCGAGTTACGGGTTATAATGACTCCCGGCACTTGTCCTTGCAAAGCCTGTGCAGGATTAGAGAGAGCTCCCTTATCCTTTAACATCTTGTCACTAACTACGGTCACCGCACCTGTTAGTGTTTCTTTCTTCTGTGCGCCATATCCTACAACTACCACTTCTTCGAGCACTTCAGTACTCTCCTTCATTGTCACATTTAGTACCGCTTTTACACCTGCATCAATTATTTGGTCTTCGTAACCGATATAACTAAATTTCAATTTAGCACCCGCAGGAACATCTAGCGAATAGTTACCATCAATGTCGGTAATCGTACCACCCGTTTGTCCGACTACACTCACATTGACGCCGATAAGCGGCTCACCTAACACGTCAATCACTTTTCCTTTAATTTTCTTCAGGGTTTGTGCTACCGACTGCTGTTCACCGACAGCCGCTTGTATCCCAGCAACGGGATACACCACACACACCAAACAAGCAAAGATTGTTATCTTCTTCACCTGCTTTACCATACATAGCATTTTCTTTCGGAGTTTCATGAAATTAAATCTGAGGTTTTTACATTATTATTTTTATTCTCAAGACTCGGCAAGATGTGCAGACATCCCGTCATTTTACTTTTTCTGCTTTTTTTCTTCATTGGCTTCACTTCTATTTATTGATTCAGTTCATATTAAATGCAATTCTTCATATATCGGCGCATGTCACGACGTCCTAAAAATAAATGATAATCTACCGTACGCTGACTAAGATTCAACATATTGGCTATCTCTTCCGTATCTTTTTCTTCATAACGGCTCAACGCATACACCGTACGCCGTTGTACAGGAAAGGCAGCAAGTATCCGTTGTTCTGTCTTACACAAGTCATCGGCAATAATCTTCTCTTCTGTTTCATTAGTAAAAGAAGGGATCATATCATAGATATAATTATTCACTTCTTGTTTTTTGTAGTATCTGCGTAAATAATCGGTTACGATGTTACGGGCAATGGTAAACAAGAAATACTTTACAGTATCCGGACGAAGCATTTGTTTATAATCCAATAAACGTACAAATACATCTTGAGCCAAATCTTCTGCCTCACAACGATGAGTGATGCGATAGGTTATGTAATTGAGAATTATCTGGTGATACTCTTTATAAGAGCAAGTTATGATATCATCAAAAGTATTAGCCATCATTGTTATTTTAAAGTTCTCTATAATATTGAATAAAGGCAGCAAGAGGAATTCCCATTGTCGGATAATTAGGATATGGATGGGGATTTCCGGTCTGTATTCCGTCACGATTCCGGTTGTACCCTTTTTCATTATCAATGGTAATGCCTATGTCAACGACATAGTATCCTTCACTTTCCCTACCATCAAATGTATCAATGATATTTTTTCGCAGTTGCCACATGGATGCATTCTGCCGTAACGTAAAATCTCCTCTGACATTGTTGAGCGAACCACAGGTTGTACACGGGATCAGAATTATAAATTTACCATCGGGCACAGCTTTGTAATATGACTCTTTCATCTCGGCAATCTTTTTATTCCATTCCCGATAATCGGCCGTCAAACTGTCGCGATAATCATTGAGCCCCAACATCTGTGCAAAGAACTTAGGTGCATCAAGATTCCACATATCCAGATATTTTCTATAATTGAAAGCCCATTTTCTCTCATCAACCTCAACATTCTTCCACTTCTTTCCTGTATAAACCATGTAGCTTCCACGTGCATTATCATACATTAAATCGTTTTTCTTCGGAGCTGCCAAATAACCTGTCTCCTTATCGAATTTAGTTATGCATTGATCGTATCTCCCACAGTTATAGACTATTTCAGTATCTGTCAGTTCACCATTAATCACCTTATAACAGTTTTTCCAAAACTCACAACTCCCCCAATATCTATATTCACCCACAGGTTGCATATATCCATGATATGATGTCATCTCTCCTTTAGGAATCTCGAAGTATTTCTTCACTGTCCATCCACCCCGCCCTTCATCATATTGTCCTTCTTCATTCTTTATATTCCTTAGTCCGACCAGTTTTATACCGGGAATATAATTCTTCGACAGCAACGCGTCCCTGAAAAAAGCTCCGTTGACAAAACTGTCCCCCAGTATCTGAACAGTAACTTCCTGAGTTCCTATTCCTTTTTTCCCTACGCATATAGAAATTGCTTTTTCTTTTATTATTTCAAACTCATCCGAATTGACCAATTCGATTTTCATATTCGATCCATCCACAGGAGTATCGACAGAAGCTACACGATTCAGTTTTCTCGAATAAACACAGTCACCCGAAAATCTCACAAAGTCATTGTAAGGTCTCCATCTTTTAATTAGTGCTTCGACAAAAACATCATTCCTTATATCCGAAAGCATATACAGTTTGCCCGGAATACAAATGTCATTTTTAAAGTTACTTTTCTGTCCCCAAAGCGGATGAAGTGAAAAAAGAAATAGTGGTAATACAATAAATGTTCTTTTAGATAGAATATTCTTCATGGTTCCATCATTTTGCAGTTCATAGTTATTTTTAATCACACTGCAAAAATAGACGAATCCAATCGACACCATTGAGATAATTTGTCCCGATTATTAGGTTAGTTTGTCTCATTATACCCTTTTTAGGGCATTTTCAGTATATAAATGGGAATGGAGAGACTTTTTATTTAGTCTCTCCACTACCATTCGAACGATATTGCGTCGGAGTGAATCCGAACTCTTCTTTAAAGTATTTATTGAAATATTTAATGGAATTGAATCCGACCCTGTCCGAAATCTCCGAAATATTATATGAACTGCCCCGAAGCAACTGGGCAGCTCGTTTCAATCGGACAGAACGAATAAAATCATTCGGTGTCAATCCTGTAATGGACTCAAATTTACGGTATAGCTGACTACGACTCATCCCCAAGTCATCACACAAGTTATTAACCGAGAACTCCGGATTTTCCATATTCTCTTCCACCAACCGTAAGGCTTTCTCCACAAATTCTTCATCTAAAGAAGTAATAGTGATATTCTGAGGAGAGATTTCTATTTCTTTATGAAATATTTCCTTACGCTTTTCCTGCTGTTCTAAAAGCATATTAATACGCGTCAGTAATATGTCATAATTGAAAGGTTTCGATATATAAGAATCAGCACCAGCTTTATAACTTTCTATCCGAGCTTCGTCTGAAATACGTGCCGTGAGCAAGATAATCGGGATATGTGAGGTCTGAATATTGTTTTTAATCCGGACACACATTTCCAGACCATCCACTTTCGGCATCATCATATCGGATATTATCAGGTCCGGCGACTTATGTATGGCAACTTCTTCGCCTTCGGCTCCGTCTCCAGCCTCCAGAATATTAAATTGACCTATCAATTGTTCCACCAAAAAACGACGGAATTCTACATTGTCTTCCACTATCAAAATAGTTTTCCTGTCCGAATATACCACCTTTTCTTCCACATCGGGAGACATAGCCGGAATTTTGGATTCACTGTCGTCTCCTTTCAAGTCGGATGGAATATATATCAAAAATGTTGTTCCTACTCCTATTTTGCTATGCACTTCTATCTTTCCGTTATGCAAAGAGACATATTCTTTGACCATATGCAAACCAATACCGGAACCTGTCACACCAGGAATTGGCTCCGACTGATAAAAGCGGTCAAATATCACATTCAAGTCTTTTTCACTGATTCCACATCCTGTATCGGATATTTCGATTCTTACGAATATCTTTTCATCTTTTTTCTCCGTCGCTACAATCGTTGAGATAAGCCCTCCATCAGGAGTGAATTTAAATGCATTGGAATAAATATTATTCAGAATCCGTTGCATTTTCGTATCATCAAACCAGATATTCATGCCAGGACATTCACTCTCTATCGAAAACTTTATAGATCGATTTGTCGCCAGTTCTTTAAACCCTGAACCAATGTACCGCACAAACTCTACGATGTCAGCCTGATGTAATTTCAGACTTTCACCTCCCATCTCCAGTTTCCGAAAATCAAGCAGTTGATTAATCAACTCCAACAAATTACCGGCATGGTTATAGATTGACTTCAATTTGTCCTTCATTGGATTCTCCGCTTGTTGAATAAGGATACCTAAAGGCGTCATTATCAAAGTAAGCGGAGTACGGAATTCGTGACTGATATTGGTGAAAAAGCGGAACTTCATCTGATTAAGCTCTTCTTTCTGCTGTTCACGTTTCAATGCCTCTTGTTCGAACTGCTTTTTAAGTTTTTTCTTCCTATAAGCTTTTAAAAACAAATAGATGACTCCACCTGCAATCAATATGTAAAATATGTAAGCAGGAACAGTTGCCCAAAAAGGCGGAGAAACGACAATAGTCATTTCTGCGGCCTGTTCTCCCCAACTTCTGTCATTATTGGCTGTGTATACCACTAATTTATATTTCCCCGGATGTAAACCGGTATAGGTAGCCACTCCCAGACCATTGGTCTTTATTTCATTCCAGTCCGGATCAAAATTCTCGAGTTTATACCTATAGTAGGTTTGCAAAGTATTCACATAGTTAAGCCCGGCAAATTCGAAAGTAACAAAGTTCTCATTATACTTCAAATGAATCTCACGAGTATTATTTATCGGATATTCAAGAATAACACGCCCTTTATATTCTGTGTGTTCCTTAACAGGAGAATTGAACAGACGGAATGCAGTGAATATAGGTTTATTGTGGACATGATTATAATAAATCTTTTGAGGTTGAAACGAATTAATGCCATGATGACCGCCAAAATACAGTTCTCCATCACGGGTTTTTAACGATGAATTCTCATAGAACTTTCCTCCCTGCAATCCGTCTTCTGAACTGAAGTTGACTATGAGAAAATCATATCCTTCAGAAGTCTCTTTTAATTCAATTCGTGAGATACCACTTACCGTTGATACCCAATAAATACCGCTATCATCCTCAATGATTGACGATATAGAATTGTTAGCCAATCCGGTCTCTGTAGTTATCGTATGAGCTTTCTTCTTTTGTTCGTCCCATACACGAATTCCAATATCCGTCCCAAACCATTCTAGCGAATGGCTATCTTTGTACACACAATTATAGCTTACCTGAGGCCCCATAAATTTAGGATTATCCGGATCGTCTATTTCAGGAACAAAGATTTTATCTTTATGAGTATCATAGTAGTAAATACCATTTTCCCCAAACACCGCAAAAGTAGAATTGCTGACAGGATAAAAACCATAATCGCGTTTATGAAAGCTAATCTTCGGATGTTTATCCCGCAACAATCGTATTTTTCCCGTTGAGGTGTCTAGCTCACCTACTCCTTCATTACTGACACTGACCCAGTAACGCCCATCCGGATCTTCATAAACTGCTCGGGAGATATTCTGCTCCGGGAATAACTCTGTATTAACTAATTGTTTATTGTAATATCTCACATTTTTTCCATCTATGCAGCAAAATCCATTCAAATACGTTCCAACCCACAATCTCTTTTTACTGTCTCTATAAAGAGTCAGACAAAGATCACCGGACAGAATATCTTTGAATGCCCTGCTGACTTCTCCCGTAGAAGGAGAGTAACGCATCAATCCGTATGCAGTAGTACCAATGAGTATCGTTCCGTCTTCGTCTTCCAACAAACAACGCACCGATTCGTTGGTAATCATTGTTTTATTCTGAACAGTCTGAATTAGCTTGAACTTATACATACTCGGATTATAGTAACAGATACCTTGCCACAAAGTGCCTACCCAAATTCCGCCATTATTATCGGCAAAGATGCACTGTATGTCATTACTTAACACACTGCCGTCACCTAATTTCAATCCGGGCATTGTTTCAATTCTATGTGTAGAGTTTTCAATTTTCCGCAATCCAGACCACGAAGAACCGACCCATGCGTTTCCTTGCTTGTCCAAATCCATACAGGTAAAGAAGTTGGACATACCTTTAATGGTGCTTATCTCTTGCCAACCTTTATCAGTTTTATCACGATAGCAAACAGCCTGATTATACATCAGCCATAGATTCCCATCGGAGGTAGATTGTATTTTTAACCGGTCTGTAGCTTCAGAGATACGTCCTACAAAAAAAGTATCCTGACCGGTGTAATCTCGCAAGGTTTTGTCCCAACGACGAATTAGCCCGCTCGAATATACGATATAATAAGTATTCTTATATTGAGCTAACTCGTACGGAATACCGTGCCGATATGTAAAGTCACTGTTCCCCTTTTCGATTATCTGTAATTCTCCTGCGGATATATCAAAAAAATAGAATGTATTATCTTCGGTAAGAAACCAATAGTTCTTGCTCTCATCAATAAACAAATTCTTCAATTTTCCACTTACTCCCATCCGGCGTAATTCGGAATCAATATCATAAATAAACTGATTGGTATTCAAATCGAATAATAACAAATATCCCGGAGATTTCATCCATATCCGTCCGTAAGCATCGTGATAATCTTTAAATATTTGATTCCGGTTGAAATCCCATTTATAGATTTTCCGCCTATCGTGATAAAAATATTCGAATGTAGCACCATTGTAGATGTTTAAAATAGAAGCTGTTCGAATGACCATACGACCATCCGGTGCCATTGTAAAATATCGTATTTGATTATCCGACATCCCATCAACCACATCCCAATGCCGAAACATATATTGTGAGTATACCTTAAAAATGCTTAGCAGGAGAACGAGTGTGATAATGCTTGTACGCTTTGTATTTTTCATAAGCCAGCCTAATTTGCCAGACAAAAATAGAGATTAAACATCAATACAACAAGGGTATACATTATAATTTTCGAAAAAACACAAATGATTAAGCGAGATAGACGTTTCATTCGTATTTCATTTAAATAAGGAACCAATTTATGCAAAATGTAATATGAAACGAATTCTTTTATGTCTTTCAGCAGCTTTATATTTACTTTTTATCCATGCAGAAAAAATAAAGCATCCAGCCTTACTTTATACCCCTCAACGAATTGAGCAGGCAAAAATAAGTGTCAGACAGGATACACGAATGCCTGAAGCTTGGAATTCAATCAGGAAAACTGCCGATAACCTATTGCAGAAAACTCAATTGAATAAGATAGACTATTTAGCACTCTCATTTCTAATGACGGATGAAAAGAAGTATGCTGATAAAATAAAAGAGATTTTGCTGGATGTCACTGAGGACGAAACTTGGGGCAATCAAGAAATGATGGCTCGTACCCCAGCCTGGAACGCCGACCTTGAGATTGCACATAAAGCTTTTTATGCAGCAATAGCTTATGACGCCATCTATCAAGAACTTTCTCAATCTGAAAGAAGAAAAATAGCTCACGGATTAAAACGTCTGGCAATGGACCCGCTATTAGGTGACTGGATCTTGGAGCCAACACGTATTCATTCACTAAACTCAATGGGGCACAACTGGTGGACTTCTTGTACGTGTATGGGTGGTCTACTTGCACTAAGCTTACAGAATGAATTGGAAGAAGCAAGAGATGCTGTAAAGATTATCAACGAAGTCCTTCCCGAATGGTTTGAGTTTGCAGGAGATGTGCTTCATCAAAAGCCAAAGACCTTTGATGAGACCGGTGGAATGTATGAATGTCTGAACTATGCAAACTACGGGATTCAAGAGGCTTTATTATTCCGCTTAGCTTGGATGAATACTCACAAGGAAGATAAAGCAATAGAGATACCCCAACTGGAGAAGTTATCAGATTTTTTTGTACATATCTGTTATCCACGTACAGGTATGCTTTATAATATAAACTTCGGGGACAGTCATAAAAACACGGCTGCCGAAAGTAGTCTGATGTTATTATATGCAATGGGGATTCAAAATGATGATATGCTTTGGTATATGAATCAGATAGAGCAAGGGCAACACCGTGATGGATATTTTATCGACCGCCCGATAGGATTTCTCTATACTCCCGATTTGAGTAAAGCACCCAAGGTTCCTAAACTAAAGAAATCACAATTATTCAAAGACTTCGGTTGGGCAACCATGCGCAACTCTTGGGAGAAAGATGCCACAATGTTAGCCGTCAAGTCCGGATATACCTGGAATCATTCTCATGCCGATGCCAATTCATTCATAGTCTTTCATAAAGGAGAGGATATTATCAAAGATGGAGGACGATGTTGGTATGCGAATCCCGAATACCGCAACTACTTCTTTCAAAGCGAGGCACATAATGTCGTATTATTCAATGGCAAAGGGCAAAGACGAGAACAGCAATATTATGGTTCTACCTTAAGAGGATATCTGCATTATCTGTTGGATGCCGGAAATATAAAATATGTGTTGGCAAATGGTACAGGTCCTTATTCGGACCAGTTTAGCCGCAACTTCCGTCACTTTTTGTGGATAGACAACGTCATCTATATCATTGATGATTTAAAAACCTATGAAACCGGTCATTTTGAATGGTTGTGGCATCCGGGAGGAATAACTGAGAAAAAAGGGACAGATCTAAACATTACAAATGGAAATTCTTCAGTAATAGTCCGTCCATTATATCCTCGCACGTTGGCACGATCTAATTTTGTGCATGATTATCCGGACAATTTGTATTGGGAAGTAATAGAAGTACCGACTGAAGATTTGAAAAGTAAAGATAGTTATTATTCTTTTCACTTGCCTGACGAAGTCAATAGAGTGAAAGGTGTGACTGCTATTATTTTAAAAGAGACTCCCGATGAAAAAGAGCTTCCTGAGATTGAGAAACGTGAAGGTAAAAACTGGATTGGTTTACGCATCCGCAATAAGGGTAAGATTACAGATATTTATATTAATCAGTTAGCAGACGGACGATTAATGCATAGCAATTCATGGATTGAAGCCGATGGCTGGTCTACAGATGCTTATATGTTTATAGTTACATATCCGGAAAAGAGCGCTCCGGCAGATGCTAAAGAGTATTTTATTGGTTATGGCAGTTCATTAAAAAGAGGAACTACCTCTTATTTCTCCTCGCTGGCAAAACTATTTATTATTCAGAAAGAAGAAAATAGACGCATGCAGCTATGGATTGATGGCTCCACCAAAGTCAAAGCCTATATCAGAAGTTTACAATGCCCGGTATCTGTGTCTGTTAATGGGGAAAGTATTCCCATAGTCTATGATCATTCAAATCTAAAAATCGAATTATAAAGCGCGAACCAAGTGGAATGAAATGATAGCATCGAGACTATATTTCATTATCAGCCTATTATCAGAGGTTATTATCAAGAGAGCATTGATATTCATTTATTTGAATGTTATACTAACTGTTTGACAATAAAAATAGGTGCAAGCTACAAATACATTCAGTGTGTCGGAATTTCCGACACACTGAATGTATTTAGAAAACATATCAAACAGTCAAAGATGGCATCTCCTATTTTATAGCTACTTTCGTCTGTAATCTTATGTCATCGGAAGCAGCACCAATCATTATCTGAAAAGTTCCCGGCTCCACAATCCTCTTTAAATTCCGATCGACAAGCGAGAAATCCTCTTCGGACAAAATAAACTTCACTTCCCGTTCTTCACCACGCTTCAAAAACATTTAGATGGAAAAGATATAAACAGGATAAATAGTAACTTCTTCATAAAACAAACATAAATAAAAGAAACCTGCTTACCAAAAGAATATTATCTTTTCAGTAAGCAGGCTTTCACTCATATTCAAAAATGCAAAGAGCAAAAACTCTCACAAATTTGTGTGTTCCATTAATTGATAGCTATCGGAGCATCCAACGTCTTAATAGTAATTCCATTTGTAGTACCGTTTATACGCCCTGTGGCATCTTTGATAACTCCACCTTCCTGAGTCTCTGATCCGTCTAGTTTATAATAAAGTGCCAAGCCTTCTGAAGCAGGGTCAACACCCAGCATATTCTGCTTAAGTTGATTTTCCGTACGGGCTACACTCCAAACACGGACTTCACTCATTTTACCATGGAATGGACGTTCACCCCATTTAAAACCATAGATTCTACCAATATAAAAACCCATGTCCGAATTCGGATCAAAACCGTCAATACCCCAATCTGAACCAGCCCATTTCTCACCATTTACATAAATACCTGTTTTTCCTGTCGGTTGATCATAAGTCAACGCTACATGATACCAACGATTTGTTAACAACGGTTTCGTTACACGGTAGTTCTGTCCTCCGGCCACTTCCAAATAATCTTTAGGAGTAATTCCTCCTCCTGCATCACCGATACGGAGAATCATCACACCTTCGGTTCCCATAATCGTATTATTATCGAGGAAATAATCCACATTAATCAATGCTTCGTAAGTGAATGACGAGAAGAAAGTACCGACAGGGAACTTCACAGAAATATAGTGGTTACTGAAATTACCAGCTTTGGTAATTTTCAACGGTTTGGAGAAAAAGAAATATGCAATGTTTGTTCCGGAAAGAGTCGACACCGAAGACGAATGCACCCGCATAGGCAAAACATATGAGTTCCCGGCTTTCAAGGCTTCTAACCCGGAAAGTTCGACTTCTATATTATCCGCATACAATTTTCCACTCGAAATAGAAGATGTCGTACTGCTTAGCTTTACCTGCGAAACATCAAGCATCTCATAATTTGTGCCATACTTTGCATTGTATTCGTCTACTACACTTGGTTCGGCTACACTATATGATACGTCTACCTGAGAGGAAGTTGCTGACGAGAGTCTTGAAACCAGATCAAATGTCATTACATCCATTTCATCTTCCACCGAGAAATTATATTCCTTGCTTTCGAAATAAACCTTAGGCTCCAGCAGGTCATTCATGCTGTCGTTGCAAGCGCCCAACAATAACGCCATACTACCTACCATCAAATAATAGAATATATGTTTATTCATCATCTTTTTACTGTTTTAGAATTTTATAAGTCCACTTATTTCTGCGGTTTATTTTCCGCTTCGTTTTGTTTCGCTTTCCATTCATTGAAAACCCGCTGATTGATTTGAATAGCCTGACGCATCCATTTATAATTTGGCGTATTGTCATAATCATTATCGAAGCGATAAGCTCCTACTCCACCTTTATAACCTTCTTGCGGCATAGCAGCAGCCTGCTTCAGCAATTGACCTCCATTAGTGGCATACTTTTCAAAGTTCTCTGTGCAGATTATTTTTTTAGGATCAACGCCATAACCATCAAAACCGGGATTGGAGCTACCATAACTTTGTATAATCCAATAATCGACATACTCATCCAATTCATGGGTAAGCCCATAAATATTTCCATCAATACAGATCATTTTATGTCCTTTACCTTCCGGATCGCTTTTCGGACCAATGTAATTGTTCATCTCTTTAACCAAATGAATCAAATGCTTATTCTGACTCAATGTGCCATCCATATCAAACACACCACTACCGATTTCCCAGTCTACATCATAACCGTCCCATTCGTTTGCATACAAAGAATCACACAGAGCTTTGGCAAACTTCGCCAGACATGCATAATGGTTTTCACTTTCAAACTGACCTTCAAATCCCCAATATTTCCAACGGGCTTGTTTCTTCGCCGTTTCCAATTGAGCCGCCGACCAGCCTTCTTCCTCCGCTTGTTTTTCCACTTCGAGGTATACCGAATTTGGTGTCGCACCCTTACCAAGATAAGAAAGCAGACTTACCTGCAACAGTTTCGTTCCTTTCACCTTTTGCACAAACTCTTTATCTGCCTTCTGCTCCGGAGTGATTTCATAACGTCCTGGAGCGCCACTCCACATAGAAACAAAATCCATACTATCGGGCATAGCAGAGAGATATCCTCTTCGATAAGCTCCAGCAGGCGCCCAATTGGAATACCATCCGAAAGCTACGGGACGATTGTAATTCCAAGCAGTCGCCTTATAGGCGCGCAGATTGGCATAATATGCCTCACTCTCCGCATTGTTCATTGTGGCATACCCGCCTATATGGTCTATCTCAATATTCTCCACATCCATGCAAGAAGTTACCATCATGCCTGTCAATGGAATAATATATAACAATTTTCTTAATGATTTCATATTCTTCATCTGTATTAAAATGATACATGTAGGTTATCTCTTACAATCCCACCACAAACGGGTAGAAGACTTATCTTCGCCACCTGCACCGTTATTGAACAACTTCAAGGCTGCTTCATAAATAGCCTTTCCCTCGTTAGTCTGAGAAAAACTGGTGGGATAAATCATACGGCGAATACCGCCCTCAAGAGTTGCGCCTTGCACTGCTCCTTTCAAAGTCTTAATGACATTCAACTTCGGATAACCGGTTCTTCTCCATTCCGTCCACGCTTCCTGTCCGTTAGGAAACAAAGCAATCCACTTCTGAATCATAATTTTTTCCAACTTCTGCTCAGTTGTCCCTTCAAACTTGACAGTAGTCTCACACGGAGCAGAAAGTGTTTGCCCATACTGATAATGGGAAAGAACATATGCCCGAGGTGACAAATTGGAATTCATATAATCGTCTACAGGTTCGGTCACACCATTCTCCTGAAAAGACATATCAATGCCCTGTTTATACCATGAATCCGCACTGCCGAAACCTTCCCACACTAAAGCTGCTTCCGCACGCAAAAAATAAACTTCCGATGCACGCAGCCAATATGTAGGAGTTCCACTTTGAATATTGGGCTTTGAGCAAGATTTATAGATATCATTCTGCGCATTGGCATGCCCTGCCGGCACCGCTTGATATGTTTTTCCGTTGAAAGCCTCAACACCATAAGAGGCATTACCATCCATCGGCAAAAAATAAACGTTCAAACGCGGGTCTTCATATCCCATCAGATAAGAAAAGATAGAAGAACCCATACGAGCTTCATTATAGTTGCCTGCCAGCCATTCAATGTTGTTGCGAAAAGTCATACCTGCTCCTTGACTCATTTGAGCCGCATCATCCTTAGCCGTCATCACGCCGATAGAATGATTTACTGCTTGAGTAGCAAACTTTTTCGCCAGTTCCGCATCAGCGAAGCGGACACGCATAGCCAAACGAAGCATCAGCGAATTGCCGTATTTCACCCATTTGGTAGCATCTCCGGCATATACCGCATCATAAGCGCCCATTACATTCACCCCATTTTCCGCCTTTTCTGTTAATTCTTCAATGGCTGCGGTCAATTCTTCAAACATCGCCGTATACACCTCTTTCTCCGAATCGAACGGAATGTTCATTGTAGCGTCCGCCGCATGAGAATAAGGCATCGGACCGAAACTTTCAAGTGTCTTGTGCCAAGCGGAAATCTTCAGAATTTGAGCCAAAGCAAAGACTTCGGGCGTACCATTTTTCTCGGACGCTATTTTCAATTTCTTCCAAGGATCAAGAGCATTGGTATAAGACTGTGTATAGGTCGCTTTTATCCAATTGTCCAACAAATAATAAGTAGTATTGTTACTACCTGCGTTCCAACCGTTACTGTTGTTCTCGCCAAAAAATCCACTCCAATTATCGGCCGATAGATGATAAGCTATTTGATACTCATTGATAACATCTGTATCATCAGCCTGTGTGCCTACGGGAATCACTGTCCGTTGCATAGCTGTAATCAGCCCTCCGACTTCAAAACCATCCATCGCACCTTCTCCATCGCTCATCTCAAATTGGTTGGTATTGATTTCTTCAAAATTGCATGAGGCAAATAGCGTCATTGCGCATATCACCGCTAATAGTTTAAAATGATTCATTTTTCTCATAATAAAGAAGGTGTATTATAATTTAAATTTAATACCGAAGCCAAAGCTACGAACACTCGGTTGCATAAAATAATCATTACCTTGTCCGTAAGTACTAGTGGAAGGAGTCAGTTCCGGATCGAACGGAGCTTCGCAATACAACATCCAAGGATTGTTGGCTATAAACGAAACTGTAACATCTTTCAACACGTTACCAAACCACTTATTAGGCATAGTATAGCTAAAGGTAAGTTCTTGCAAACGAATATTGGTGGCACTGTATACATAGTAACCGGAAGTTTCATAATTTCCCGTACCTGTCATCTGATAATAAGACTTCGCATCTACCAGACCTTGTCCCTTCAACAATACGCCTCCCGCTTCACGAGCCTCAGCCGAACGTTTGGATACACCGAAACGATCAAGCAATGCCTCTGTAGAAGAGGTCACCACGCCTCCAAAACGTCCGTTGATCTGGAATCCGAGCCCAAAGCCTTTGTATGTCAACATATTACTCCATCCCATATTGAAATCAGGAGAAGTTTTTCCCAAATAAACGGGTTCCCCCTTTTCCATTCCAAAGGTTCCGTCGCTCTTTACCTCAACATATCCCAAGTGGTCTTTCTTCAAGAAGGTGTTGGCATAAATATCGTGGATACTTCCGCCTTCTTTCAAGATGACACGACCACCATCCTTCAAAACCTCCGGAATATTAATCGGTTCATCCATCAAATCCGTATGATAGTTTTCAACCATCTCCTTAATCTCGTTTATATTACGAGAGAATGTCAATGTTGAAGAGATTCCTAATCCGAACTTAAACTGATCGGAATAGCTTAATGAAGCCTCCCAACCACGATTTTCCACATTACCGGCCTGCAAATAAATCTGCTTGTATCCGGTAAATTCCGGAAGATCACCCAAGAAAGTCTGATTGTATGTATTAGAATGATAGTAGGTTACCTCCGCACTTAATTTATTCCACAACTTCAGACTTAATCCAAATTCGTATGACTTTGTACGTTCTGCCTTGAAATCAGTAAACGGATAGATACCGGTAGGATCTAATGCACCACCCACAATAGGGGTAGTTACCGTACCCGGAGTCAGTCCCGAACGGGATACAGGCGCACCGACTTCCGTATACGAACCGCGAACTTTCAGGTAAGAGATAAATTCGGGCAATTTGACCATCTCGGAAATAATCCCGGACAGACCGATTGAGGGATAGAAGAAAGATTCTTCATCGGTATTCACCAAACGTGAATTCCAGTCATTACGTCCGGTCAGCGTCAAATAAAGCATACTCTTCCAACCAAGTTCCAAATTGGCAAAAACAGCATGATTACGTACACGACTATCACCACCCTTTTCTGAGATACGACCATTAGCCGGATCGATATTAGAAGCCGCAAATTTATTGGGCACTCCCAATAATGTCCCTTTGTATCCTCTCTCCAATGCCCAATAGTTAGAATAGTTCCAACCCGCATTGGCAGAAATACTGAAATCAGCTATATGTTTGTTTACGTTCAACATAAAGTCGGCATATTCCTGACGGTCTTCATAGTTATTGTATCCATACAGTCCTTTCTTTCCTTCCGCAAATTTATCGTCGGATGAAGCGTAAATCTTGCGTTCAAACAATACATGTGTGTCATCCATTCTGAAACGGGCTGTCGCATTCAACCAATCGGTAATATTATAAGTCAACCCTACGTTGAACATATAACGACTCTTTTCATTCGTAGCTACATTGCGATAAGCAGTCCAGTAAGGGTTCTGTGAAGCATATACCGGATCTGCCACCGGCCAATACTGAACCGGAAGTTGGCGACTTTCATCGAAATGTTCGAATGACTTAATTCCATCAAAGTCTTCACCACGAGGGAACAAATAGGCGGCCATCACCGGATTCCAATATTGTCCTTGCGATACCATATTCTTGTCTTTCTGTTTCACATACGACGCACCTAAATCGAGTTGTAATTTATCATTAAGGAAAGTTGCCGTATTACGGATTGTGAAATTCAAACGTTCATATTCATTATTAGGCACAATACCTTTGGAATTGGTAGAAGAAACAGAAGCAAAAGTCTGATTCGATTTCGTACCGGTGGTCAACGTAACCGAATTAATAAAGTTTGTTCCGGTATTAAAGAAATCCTTCTTAGGATCATAACTTGTAGGAGTCAACAGTTTCTCACCCCAGCTTTCATACATATCTTTTTTGTTACCATACGTATTTTGAAACTCAGGAGTCATATAAGCTTTGCTGAACTCTGAAGAAGAAGAGAACTGCACTGAAAGTTTTCCTTCTTTTCCTTTTTTAGTGGTAATCAAAATTACACCGTTAGCGGCACTACTACCATACAACGCAGCAGCCGAAGGACCACTCAAAACAGAAAGACTTTCAATATCTTCGGGATTGAAGTCGGCGATTCCTTCTGTTCCGGCCTTACCTTCACCCATAATACCACTGTCGGTATTTCCCATATTGGTATTGAACAAAGGAATACCGTCCACCACATACAAAGCATTGTTATCACCTTCGATAGATTTTGCACCACGCATTACAACACGTGTCGCACCACCAACTCCACTAGCACTTTTGTTAATACTCACTCCGGCTATCTTACCGTTCAGCGAGTTTACGAAGTTAGCATCTTTTACCGTAGTCAGTGCATCTCCCTTGACTTGTTGTACATTGTAAGACAACGCCTTTTCTGCACGTTTGATACCCAATGCCGTTACAACAACTTCATCGAGCACTTCTGTATCCTGCTTCATTACAACCGGATAGAAATCTTTCTTGGAAACAGGAATTATCTGTGCAGCATATCCGATATAAGATACTTTGAGAATAGATTTCTCTGCTGCCTTGATCGTAAAGTTACCATCGAAATCGGTAATCGTACCTGTAGAACTACCATCCACAGATATATTTACTCCAATCAACGGTTCACCGCTCTCATCAGTAACCTTTCCTTTGATATTTTTAAGGATTTGTGCAACTACAGGCTTCTTTTCAGCTATTATAATGTAGTTACCTTGTATTTGGAATGAAAAGCCCGTCCCTTTTAAGATGGTATCAAGTGCGGTTTCGAGGGATGCGTTCTGCAAATTTAACTGGGCTATTACTTTTCCTGTCAATTCGGAATCACTATAATTTATAGACATTTTAGACTGTTTTTCCACAGTCTTTAAGGCATCAATGACAGTAATATTCTTTTGTTGGATAGTTATTTTACTATCATTTTGAGCCAAAGCGAAAGTCTGTATAAGAATAAGACTTAAAAAAGTGAGAAAGACCCGCTTATGAGCTATTTTTTCTGCTATTTTTTCGTAGATTTGTAGCATCTTTAGTATTAGTTAATTGGTTATTATTCTAGGATCATTCAGAATAGCGTCAATATTACGCTAATATTAAAAGAGATTGATTTCATATCCGGGAGGAACGGCCATTCCTTCCGGGTATTTTTTTGCATTACGTATTAAATTTAAAAGGTTCTACAATATATTCATTCTTTACTAGTTACATAACACTTATTTCCCTTGATAACATAGTTTACATTTCCAACAACTTGCGATATAATCTTCATAACTTCCTCCAGATTCGCCTGTTTGGAGAAGCGGAAACTATATGTATTCTTTTTCAAGCTATGAAGGCTATATACAAAAGCATAAGGAAATTTGCGTTCAAGACTTGTAAAAATATCCTCCAGATACATATTACTAAAAACCAATTCCCCACGTTGCCATGCCGTCACATCATCTATCTCCGGCATCCGCAGGTTGTGCGCTTTCGTATGTTTGTCATATACCAACTGTTCATTAGGCTTTAAAATAATATTGGACAGCAAGTTATTGAATTCAACTTTCACACTACCTTCCAGCAAAGTAGCCATCAGTTCGCTATTTTCCGGATAAGCATTTACATTAAATTCAGTACCTAAAGCAGTAACTTGATAATCATTGGCCTTTACAATGAAAGGATGCTTCTTATCCGGTTTCACTTTAAAGTTGGCCTCACCAATCAAATATACACTTCTAGTCTCTCCTGTAAATTTTTCCGGATATAGTAGTATACTCTTCGAATTCAACATGACATATGTACCATCCGGTAATGTAAGTTCACGAATTTCCGCTGTCGGTATATAGCATTCAACTAAATCTTTTTCCGGCCGTTCCTTTTCCAACATCAAATAAATAGAAACAGATGAGACTGCTAACAATAAAATAGCTGCAGCTCTCCATATAAGCAACTGGTAATTTCTACGTGAAGTGATAGACTGCATTCCCAGATTCTGCCGCATTCGTTGTATTGATTGTTGCATGCCATCAGGCACTTTCTGTTCTCCTGCTTGTTTCCAAAGCTCACGAAGAGCCTCACTCTTTTCATCAACATGCTCCTCATCAGCCAACCACTGTTGCACTTTCTTATGCGTATCGGCTGAATAGTTATTATGGCCGAACAATTCTATGAGTTGTTGAATATAATCTTTCATGAATCTTTTTCTTTCTTTTTGGGCTTTATACACTAAATACAACTACTACATACATACTACTTAAAAATATCAGAGAAAAAAATAAAAAAGAGGAGTACCTTCTTTAATTCGATCAATGCCAAATAAACCTGATGCTCTATTGTTCGGATAGAAACATCGAGTTTATCAGCTATTTCTTTATGACTTAATCCCCTGAAACGACTCTTCTGCATCACTTTCAGATTTAAGCAGCATTTGAGCAAAGTTCTTTACTTTCGGAAAATTCACAGTAAAAAACCTCTGAAACTTTAATTCAATCTGCTTGTCGTTATTTTCCATCTCTCTAGTATTTTTCAGCGTTAACGGTTAAATTAAATGTACCATGTATAAGGTTAAAGAAGCGGTAATATAATAATTCATTATAAACTTATAATCTGAAAGCAAAATAAAAGATTAATAACACAATAAAAAAATATTATTACTGTTTTTTGATTTTTTTTCAAGTAGCCATTACTACAAAGCTCCCTCAAACAAAACAAATGTATATTACACACCCATAAAAATAAAAAAGGCTTCATGAATCAATGATTCATAAAGCCTATAAAGAATACTCGTACTCGAAGCGGGACTTGAACCCGCACAGCCGCAATGGCCAAAGGATTTTAAGTCCTTCGTGCCGGGTCACCATTCGAGCATCCTAATGGCTATAAATCAACACATTACCTAATTTACATCTATCAATGTACCCATGTGGTTTACATATTGGTTTACATCAACCATGTAAAACAAGATAAGTTATTCAATACGTTAATAATCCCTTTGCAGTATAATACTGCACTACAAAAGTAATGAAATTATTTGTTCCAATAGTCAAATTACAGCATATTGATAATAAAAAAACAGCAAATGAATTTCTTCAAATGCTGTTTCTTATCATCTCATTTACTTTTCTACTATGTTTTTGAAAAGTCCCCAAATATCACCTTTCCAATATTCAGTAAAACTACCTTGTGGCACATATAATACACCTTCGTTTAAAACACGGTTTTCAAAAATTACATTGTATCCATTATACATATCTGCTCTAGGAGGAGTAGAGCTTTCAATATAAATCTCCCTTAAGCTTCCTGTAAAAAAGAACGAAAACGGACTTACTTCTGATACAGAACTAGGAATAATTATTTTTTTAAGTTGACAACTCCTAAAAGTATGTGCAGCTATATTTTGTACTCCATGAGGAATTTCTATTGAATTTAAACTTTCACAGTGTCTAAAAGCACCAGCACCTATACTTTTGACATTAGACAAATCTATGGCATATAATTTTTTACAACCATAAAAAGCTCCCGAATAAATTTGTACAATGGATTCTGGTATATTAAGTAATTGCATTGATAAACTTGAGGGATAACAGATTAGCTTTTTCCTACCACTATCATACAAAATGCCATTATCTACTACAAAATATGTATTTTCTTTAGATATAATTATTTCTTCTAAAGCTGTACATATATTAAAGGCATAAGGTTCTATCGATATTGTATTTTTAGGCAATGTAATTCTCTTCAAATTATATAGTCCTGCGAACATATATCCTCCTATCGTATTATCTTTAGCATAATACTGGATATTCTCTAGTGGATAAGTTTCCGAATGAGTATAGTAACTACCACCACCAACAATACTTACATCTTCAAGATTTAGTTCTTCTAATTGCTTCATTTTTCGAATTGAAATAATATCGCTAGCATTTATAGTTCCAGATATAGACAAACTCGTTATTTTATTAATTTTATTCCCAAGTACATTTACCAATGTTCCTGCGTCTACTAGATGAATACTTACAGATTTAATCCCTGTTTGTATTATTTTTAAAATCTCATATTTGATAGGTCTCTCCTTATTGAAAAATATTATTTCAGCTTCTCTATCATCACAAGTTTCATTAGGACTGATAGTATAATATATAGTATTAGTTGCTATTTTCCGTGTCTTCGTTGTGGGTTCTATCCAATCTACATCTGGCATCTGAACATCAAAATTAAAATTGCTTTTAATTTCTACTCTTATAGTTCCTCCTTTTTCACTAACTGAATATTCATTTGGGCTAAGTATCAATATTCCTCCACCTGTTTGGTAAATGTGTACAGTTTCCGAAATATCTTTACTTTGAAATATAATTTCTCCTTCACGTTTATCATACTCATCACTAGAAGCAATACTGAATGATATTTTTTTCTTTTCTAAAGAACGAGATTTATTATTTTGAGTAATCCAACTTTGACATGCTGACGGAATAATGATTTCATATTCTATATTCGATTTTACTTCAATATCAATTATATGGCTTGATTTATCCAATTCAAACCTATTTGATGACACTAAAAGTGCATCTTGTTGTTTTTGAGTAACCCTTATTCTTTTTTCAATTTCTCCGACTTTCAACGTCAATACAGCATTACGTTCATCATAAAATGTGTTCTCTGTTACTTTTATCGTCAGTGATACAGCGCCTGCTACTCCATTATTAGACGAAACAGTACACCATTCTATATTAGTTGGTATAGCAATATTCCATTTCTTGTTAGTCTCGAAAGTTAAAGTTTTCTCCTCATTATTTGAGGTAAAACAGATTCCTTTTTCAAAATACCCTTCACTTTCTCCCAAAGGTGTTAATATAGTCTCAACATCATGGCTTTCTTCCTCTCTTGAATCGTTGACAGGATTATCATCTCCACAACCTATCAATACAAGAAGCGCATATACAATGCTACTAATAAATACAATATAATTATTTCTCATTATTTCATTCATTAAAAAACAGTAAAGGAGTAAATGCTAGCCTAATAAGACTAGCACTGTACTGTTAAATCCCAATTATTGTTTAATAAAGGTTTCTGTATGCCCTCCTTCTTCGATTAACTTCAAGCTGTTATCGGAAATTTCAACTGTATAAGTTTCAGGGTCATCATCTCCCCAATCAAGAACCAACTTAGTACTACCGTCAAATGTATAAGAGAATGATTCTGTACTAGACTCATCATCATACACATCATAAGATTCCCAAGTTCCTTTACCGTCTGATTTAAAAGTAACAATTTCTTTGTTTCCACCTCCCCACGTATAAGACCAAACACCTACTAACGGATTTTCATCATCATCATCGCTACAAGAAGTAAAACCTGCACATAAAGCAATAACCAATAAAGTCGCAAAAAATCTAAATGTTTTCATATTCTGTAAATAATCTTTTTGTTAATAATTTAATTTGTAGTATAAGCTGCTCAAAAATTGAGTTGGCTACTTGAAAGATAGTAGCAAAAGTTGTTTCTTAATGTCTGATTCGTAGTTATTTCACTTTAGGTATCTTGTTCCCTTTAGATACTGTTATACAATAAAAAAGGTGTGGAACGTATTGTCTTATCTCATTCTCTGGCTCTCGCATTGC
>PPYF01507024.1_pt1 | contig 30764 bp, 18 predicted proteins | sample 1559871 | NCBI WGS metagenome assembly PPYF01 (sample SAMN08240021, study PRJNA423297) | Human gut metagenome, whole genome shotgun sequencing project.
TCAAGAGAGAGCAAAATAGAGTTCGATCAGTGCGATGAAGAGCTTTATGTATATCTCTGTGTGAATGTTTATATTGGCTGAAAGAGTTTGACGCTTTAACGAGAACAGAAGAATCTCCGGAGGAATGACAGCATAGTCAGCACTTCGGAGATTCTCGTTTTTTATCCTTTTTCTGCTTTATGTATCTTCCTTTCAATGGATTTCCGGAAATAATTCTGTTACTTTGCATCACGAATTAAAATGTAAGAAACAATGAGAAGTTTTGCCTCCGACAATAATTCCGGTGTGCATCCGTTGGTAATGGAAGCATTGAACCGGGCTAATATAGACCATTCTTTAGGATATGGCGATGATAAATGGACAGAAGAAGCCGTAGCGAAGATAAAGGAAACCTTTACGCCCAACTGTGTCCCCTTGTTTGTATTTAACGGAACGGGTAGCAACGTGGTAGCATTGCAGCTGATGACCCGTCCGTATCATTCCATCTTTTGTGCGGAAACGGCTCATATCTATGTAGATGAATGCGGCTCTCCTGTGAAAATGACAGGTTGTCAGATTCGCCCGATTGCCACTCCTGACGGTAAACTTACCCCGGAATTGATGCAATCTTATCTGCATGGTTTCGGCGATCAGCACCATTCACAACCCAGAGCCCTCTACATCTCCCAATGTACCGAACTTGGCACCATCTATACTCCCGAAGAATTGAAACGTCTGACAGACTTTGCCCATCTGAATGGTATGTATGTACACATGGACGGAGCCAGAATAGCCAACGCCTGTGCCGCTTTGAATCTTTCCTTAAAAGAACTGACAGTAGACTGCGGAGTCGATATTCTTAGTTTTGGCGGAACGAAGAACGGACTGATGATGGGAGAGTGCGTGATTGTATTTAATAAAGACCTGCAACCGGAAGCCCGCTTCATCCGTAAGCAATCCGCCCAGCTCGCTTCGAAGATGCGTTACCTCTCTTGCCAGTTTACGGCATACCTCACAGATAACCTCTGGCTGAAGAATGCCAACCATGCCAATGCAATGGCTGCCAAACTTTACACTGAATTGAAGAAACTGCCCGAAGTAACTTTCACTCAAAGAGCCGAAAGTAACCAGTTATTCCTCACCATGCCCCGCCCGGTTATCGACCGGATGCTAGAGTCTTACTTCTTTTATTTTTGGGACGAAGAGAAGAATGAAATCCGTCTGGTGACTTCTTTTGATACCACAGAGGAGGATGTAGACGAGTTTATAAGACTTTTAAAACGTTAAAAAGGAAATTCGGAACAACAAAAGCGCCTGAATATCTGTTTTTATAGGAAGTTTGAAACTAACTTTGTCCGCAAAGTTTTCTACTTCTTATGATTATGAATACTAGACAGAACAGGCTAATCATATTCGCGCTTTTGTTGTTGACACAAACCCCGTTGGGCGCACAGCTGCATTCTACTAAAATTGAACTGCCGGAGGGTTCTATATCTGCAACCATGGAAGATTCCATTCCGGCAAAGCGCAGTTTCTTTAAAAAGTTTCTTGATTACTTCAATGACGCCAATAAGGAAAAAAAGAATAAAAAGTTTGATTTCAGTGTGATAGGCGGCCCACATTATTCCAGTGACACCAAGTTCGGACTCGGACTGGTGGCAGCCGGACTATATCGAACCGATCGGATTGATACGCTTCTTCCTCCCTCCAATGTCTCTCTTTACGGAGATGTGTCGACTGTCGGCTTCTATCTGTTGGGAGTCCGCGGAAATCATCTGTTTCCAAAAGATAAATACCGCTTGAATTACAATCTCTATTTCTATTCTTTTCCCAGTCTGTATTGGGGACGGGGATATGACAATGGAGCGAACTCTGATAACGAAAGCGATTATAAACGTTTTCAGGCACAGGTGAAAGTCGATTTTATGTTTCGGCTGGCAAAGAACTTCTACATCGGCCCGATGGCCGTATTCGATTATATCGACGGACGGAACTTTGAGAAACCGGAACTATGGGAAGGAATGGCCGCGCGAACCACTAATACCAGCCTGGGACTTTCCCTCCTTTACGATTCACGTGATTTCCTGACAAATGCATATCATGGCTATTATTTGCGGATAGACCAGCGGTTCAGTCCGGCTTTTCTCGGCAATAAATATGCGTTTAGCAGTACAGAACTGACTACCAGTTATTATCAGCCGGTATGGAAAGGTGGAGTGCTGGCAGGGCAATTCCACACATTGCTTACCTATGGCGATACCCCTTGGGGATTGATGGCAACGTTGGGAAGTTCTTACTCCATGCGCGGATATTACGAAGGACGCTATCGGGACAAGGGAGCAATGGACGCGCAAATAGAACTCCGGCAACACGTCTGGAAACGGAATGGAGTAGCTGTATGGGTAGGAGCGGGAACGATTTTTCCACGACTTTCCGAGTTCACCCCGAAACACATTCTGCCTAATTATGGCTTCGGGTATCGTTGGGAATTTAAGAAGAGAGTAAATGTACGTTTGGATTTAGGGTTTGGCAAACACCAGACCGGATTTATTTTTAACATCAATGAAGCTTTTTAAAAATATAAAGAATTGGTTGGAAAATCAGGAACATCTGTTTTATCTGTTCCTGTTTATCTTGATAGTACCTAATATGGTACTCTGTTTTACAGAACCTTTACCATTTATGGCAAAAGTCGCCAATGTGTTGTTACCTTTCGGTTGCTATTACCTGTTGATGACTTTGTCGAGGAATTGCGGCAAGATGCTGTGGATTTTATTCCTGTTCCTGTTCTTCGGAGCCTTTCAGATCGTGTTGCTTTATTTATTCGGCCAGTCCATTATCGCTGTCGATATGTTTTTGAATCTGGTCACCACCAATTCGAGTGAGGCATTGGAACTGCTCGATAATCTCACACCTGCCATTATTGCTGTAATCATACTCTATGTACCTGCCCTGATATTAGGGACGATTTCAATTATACGTAAACGGAAACTTACGGTAGAGTTCATTCGCAGGGAACGGAAGAGAGCCTTCCTGGTCTTTGGAATCTCCCTCCTTAGTCTTGTCGGAGCCTATGTGCAGGATTCGGGATATGAGTTGAAATCTGATTTATACCCGCTAAACGTATGCTACAACGTAGGTCTTGCCTTTCAAAGAACAGCTCTGACACAGGATTACCACCGTACATCCAAAGACTTTACTTTCCATGCCCGGCCTACTCATCCGGAGGGAAAACGGGAAGTATATGTAATGGTCATAGGAGAAACCTCTCGTGCCCTAAACTGGCAATTGTATGGTTACGAACGTGAAACGAACCCGCTCTTATCCCGGCAAACGGGTCTGATTGCTTTCCCAAAAGTGTTGACAGAGTCGAATACGACACATAAAAGTGTCCCCATGCTGATGTCGGATGCTACTGCCTGCAACTACGACTCTATCTACCATCAAAAAGGAATCATCACCGCTTTCAAAGAGGCAGGATTCCGGACGGCTTTTTTCTCCAACCAACGTTACAACCATTCATTTATCGACTTCTTCGGAATGGAAGCCGATACGTATGATTTTATAAAAGAAGATTCGGTCAGTTCTACCTATAATCCTTCTGACGACGAACTTCTGAAATTGGTGGAGGAGGAACTGGCGAAAGGTGCAACGAAACAATTCATCGTACTTCACACCTACGGTTCCCACTTTAACTATCGCGAACGTTACCCGTCGGAAGATGCCGCCATGCTCTACACTTCCGATCATGGAGAGGACATTTTCGACGATTCCCGTCATCTGTTCCTCCACGCTTCTCCCGTACCTTCTTATTATCAGCTTCATGTGCCATTCCTGATTTGGATGTCCGATGACTACCGCGAAACGTATCCCGAACGTTGGAATACCGCTATTGAAAATAAGGATAAGAATGTTTCTTCCAGCAGCTCTTTCTTCCCGACCATGCTGTCTTTAGGCGGAATAGAAACTCCTTACCGGGATGATTCGCAGGCTGTGACGGCTTCGCACTACGTCCTGAAACCGAGGGTTTATCTGAACGATCACAATGATCCCCGTCCGTTGGATGATTTGGGCATGAAGAAGCAAGACTTCCAGATGCTGGAAAAGAGGAATATCAAGTATTAAGTATTAGGTATTAATCCTTGTTAATTTTTGCATCCAAAAATGGGATTGGCGTGTTATTTGCCGTATGATGTATGAACGATTAAATTCATAAAACATGGCCTATATAGATTATTACAAGATTCTTGGAGTAGACAAAAGTGCTTCTCAGGATGATATCAAAAAGGCTTTTCGTAAGTTGGCCCGGAAATATCACCCTGATTTGAATCCTAATGACCCTAGTGCAAAGGATAAATTTCAGGAAATCAACGAAGCCAATGAAGTACTGAGTGACCCCGAGAAACGTAAAAAGTATGATGAGTACGGAGAACATTGGAAGCATGCCGATGAATTCGAAGCGCAGAAACGTGCACAGCAACAAGCCGGAGGCTTTGGCGGTGCAGGAGGTTTCGGCGGATTCGGCGGTGCGGGTCAGGGTTTCTCCGACGGTAACGGAACCTATTGGTATAGTTCCGATGGAGAAGGATTTTCCGGTGGCAACGCTAGTGGATTTTCCGATTTCTTCGAATCAATGTTCGGACATCGGGGAGGAAGAGGACAAAGTTCTGCGGGATTCCGCGGACAGGACTTTAATGCCGAACTTCATCTTTCCCTTCGTGATGCTGCTCAAACGCATAAGCAGATATTGACTGTAAATGGTAAACAGGTACGTATCACTATCCCTGCCGGTGTAGCCGACGGACAGGTTATTAAACTGAAAGGCTACGGAGCCGAAGGTGTCAACGGAGGACCTGCGGGCGACTTATACATTACGTTCGTTATAGCCGAAGACCCGGTGTTCAAACGCCTGGGCGACGATCTGTACGTAGATGTGGAGGTAGATCTTTACTCTGCCGTATTGGGAGGCGAGAAAGTAGTCGACACGCTGGACGGTAAAGTGAAACTGAAGATAAAACCGGAAACGCAGAACGGTACGAAAGTCCGTCTGAAAGGTAAAGGATTCCCGGTTTATAAGAAGGAAGGACAATTCGGTGACTTGATTGTGACCTATTCTGTCAAGATTCCTACGAACTTGACCGACAAACAGAAAGAGTTGTTCCGTCAATTACAGAGTATGAACTAAAATGAATGAGTACTATGCAGACCGAATTAATAATTGTCAGTGAATACTGTCACAAATGTCATATTGAGCCTTCATTCATCGAAATGTTGGAAGAGGGCGGTTTGATTAACGTGCATACCGAAGGCGGTGAACATTATCTGCTTTTGTCGGAACTCCCGAACGTGGAACGTTATAGCAGAATGTACTATGACTTATCCATCAACATGGAAGGTATCGATGCCATTCATCATTTGCTGGAAAGGATGGAAGATATGAGGCACGAAATGCGTTCGCTTCGCAAACAACTTTTGCTGTACCGGGAACGGGAAATAGAAGATATGGACTGGTAAAAAAATAGAGCCTCTGTTTGATTCGAACAGAGGCTCTATTTATAGTAAACGGAGGCTCTGATTCATTCAATCAGAGCCTCCGTTTTTTCAGGATGTTTATGCCGTTTTTTTATAATACAATATACGTGCAAATCTCTTCCAGATAGCGTGCGTCGATAGTGTCGAAGCTATCCAATGTATCACTGTCGATATCCAGCACCCCGGCAACTTTCCCCTGCTTGAGGATCGGTACTACTATTTCCGATTTCGAGTCCGAACTACAGGCTATGTGTCCGGGAAACTGCTCTACATCAGGAACAATCAGTGTACGGGCTTCTTTCCAAGCGGTTCCGCAAACTCCTCTGCCAAAGCGGATGCGAGTGCAGGCAATGGGGCCTTGAAACGGACCCAGTACGAGTTCTTCCTCTTTCACAAGGTAAAAGCCTACCCAGAAGAAACCGAAAGTCTGCTTTAAGGCTGCTGCCATGTTGGCAAGATTGGCAATGAGATCTGCTTCCGTACTTACCAAAGCATGCAGTTGCGGAAGTAACTCCCGATACTTTTCTTCCTTGCTTCCTGTGTGGATGATTAAATTTTCTGCCATCTCTTTACTATTTGATTTGGTTCAGAATGCTCGGATCTTTTATCTTATCGTCTTCTGCAAAGAAGATAATCTTAGTCAGTATCTCGGCAGTCTTCGGATCTTCATCTACGAAAGGCAGGAACAGGCGTCCGCGATTTTGCGAATGTACCGGAAGAACGGCTATCTGTGCACCACCTTCCTGATGGATCACACCGCTGCCCAGATGGATATTATACTTACCCAGTTTGCCTTCAATGTGAGCGAAACTTCCTTTTATCGTCACGTTCTTGAAATGGAACAACGGCATTGTCAGTTCCACCAGCACGCTGCGTATCTCGATGGTAGAGTGGCTGGTTTCCGGATCGACGCTTCCGGCATGAGCTACACTTACTGCCAGGTCTACGTCCCTCATCACTTCCGAGAAGATGACAGGAGGAATCTCCGAGATTTTCATCAGCTTGTAGTCCTTGCGGTTGTGGAAGCAGACATATTCCAATGTCGGAGCTTCGATGTCGGCAGGAGAGAACCAGTCTGCCATCGCATAGATGGTGGCGATGATGTTCTCTTTGTAATAGATCTTTTGGAGACCGTCTTCATAGTCGGCTACCCAGCGACGGCCTTTCAGTACGGCAACCGTTTTCTGCGGTTGGATCTGGTTGCCGGCATAGCGGCGGGATTGAGTGGCTTCTATTTCTTCCGGAGTCGGAACGTAAAGTTCGCGGAATACCTGTTTGAAAGGTTGGCGGATTGATTTATCGAACAGGAATTTTTGATAAGCATGCCAGTCTCCGCTTGTATACAGGTCTGTGGGGTGCGCGATGCGTAACTCGTCTTTCGGTTTTAACGGGAGGCAAACGGCATTCACTGTAATCAGTAATCCATCGGTGTAGAAGCCCGTCTGTCCGTTGCAGATGAAGACGAGATGTTTCAGTAATGGCCAGATAACAGGATTCTGCATCAGCTTGCGCAATTCGTTTTCTTCAAAATGGGTGCAGTCTTCCATCGCCTGTTCCAGCATGATGCGCGAACGGGTGTACTGGTCTTTCAGCTTTTTGTGTACTGCTTTCAGTTCTTCTATATACGGATGCTTTTTCAGCTTGGCAGGCATGCTGTTGAGCTCTTTGCCGTCTTTGATTTGCTTAATCTCCGATTTACCTTCCTCGTTGATTTGTACATACACTTCTACGCCGTCTATCTCTTTGGGGGACAGGTAGGGAAGAAGTTCTTTAATCAGTTCGGTTTCCATGCTCCAGGTCAGGCGGGTAACGTCTCCGTAACCGGAGTTGCGTGCCAGGTTTTGCAGAGCGATGTTTACCGCTTTCTTTTCGCTTTCCTGTCTTTGAGCACCGAATTCCTTGCTCTCTTTCAGGAACTTTTGCAGGTATTGATAACGATCCAGCAGTTCTTTATCCGGCTTCCGTCCCAATGGGATGAGGCCGTAGCTCATCAATAAGTCTTTGTTGCGCTTGGCTATTATTTCTTTCTTTATATCTGCCGCCTTCACTGCACCGTTGGTAGCATCGGCAAACTTACGGGCACGGGTATGGCTGTTGCTGCATGAAATATATTTGGCGGCATTGTAGACCACTTCGAAGCGTTGCTTGCCAATTGTCTTAAATGCATCTTTGAACCAGTCGATGTCAAAAGCACCTTCCCGCAGGTCATCTACGTCGATGGGGGTGTAGCGGGCGATAATCGCTTTCTTCTTGTCGTCACACGTTTCATTGGTGTGGGCGTGGAAATAATAGGCTGCACTTGTCAGTCCTTTCCAGCCTATTGCCTTTTCAGTCAGTTCAATCCATTGTGGGGCGAACATGGCGGCTTCTACCAGTCGCTCGTCGCTGATTTCGGCTTGTTTCGCCAGTTTCTTCAGATTCTCGCTGGTGTCCGTAGGCAGGGGATGGCAAGCATGGAGCAGACTGCTCAATACACCCCGTTTGGTGCTGCCCCAGTTGTAACTGTCACGTATGAAAGTATCTTTGCCGAATGCTTGCAGAATACGGATAAATGTTTCAGCTCCATAGACGTAGCTTAGTTCTTCTGCAAGGGAGGTGACTTGTGTCTCGGAGTCTCCACGTTTTAATTCAATTTCAAGAATCCGGTCTACCACCTTTTGGGCGAGGGAACGGAAGAGGGAGAAGTCGATGTTTTTGATATCGGCGTATCTTTCTTTTTCCTTGTTGAAACGAACGTTGTCGTTCAATACCATGGTGATTGCTTTGATCTGGCTGGGAGAGCTGATGCGTCCCATCATTTCACGGTATACTTCCTCTGTCGGGATGATTCCCAGCATCCAGGCACGGGCGAAGTCTGTGGCATGAAGATAAGAGTCTGTTTCCTCTAGTTCGGGGGTGTGCTCCATGTAGTTGGTGAGCTTATAAAGCTGATAGCGCACTGTGAAGTAACGGATAAATAGATCATCATTCATGGGCTTTTGAGGCATTTCGAGCCAGAAGTTCACGAATTTGTTGTTATGTATCGGATAAACGACCTGTTTTTCTCCGTATTCCAGTTTGTCCCGAAGCCATGCATGCTTACTGGTGTACTGGCGGAAAATGTTTTTGGTATTTAGCAAAGGCAACAGTTGGAGTAGCATATTGACGGCCAGTCGTTGGTAGACGGCTTCATCTTTGTACTCGTATGCTAGTGCTTCGATGATGTCGCTCATCTGTTCATAGTACGGCATCTTGCGGAGGTCTTTCTGCAATCCGCGGTAAGTGATGCCGGCATACATCCGGTTGACAAGCGGCTCAAAAGTATTACTTGATTTCTGGTCTGCTTTGATGTCCTCTTCATCTTCCTCGTCGGAGTCGTCTTCGTCTTTAGTAGTACCTGTCGATGCAAGCATGAAACTCATCATCAGCAGTTTGTCATAGCTTCCTATCTCTTCTTCGTAGAAGGCTTGCCACAGTTCCGGGAATCCGAGTCCGCTCAATCCTCCGTAGTTACTCCAGTTTATCAGGACACTGTTGCCTACCAGGCGTGCCTCTCCATAACTATTCTTGAATTCTTCATTCTTATAGGCTTCGATGTATTTGCTTAGTTTCTTAAATACGAGTTTAGCCCTTCCGAAGCAAATAAACTCAAATGCTTTTTTCACGTTGAACCCTTTATCCTGGGTAATCTCCGGCAGATTGACTTCAAGAGCCGGGTCGTACAGACCGAAACCGTTATCTTTGGTATAATGTTGTGTGACGCTCTCTTCTGTTCCATCGCCAATCAGAGATTCTATCAATACTTTTTCTTTCGGGTTCGGCTTCTGAATCTCTTTAACTGTCGGGATCAATTCCTGATAGATATCTTGCAGGAATTCTACATTGTGTATGGTCTTCATCATGTCCAATCCTGCCAGGCGGCGTTCGGCAACCTTGTCTGTTAGCAAGCGGCGGATGCTGTCGGCTAGCTGTTCTTTGGGCTGTTTCATCAGCAGATTGATAGCATGGATACGCATTTCGCTGTATTTGAAGCGCAGTAACTCTTCTACTTTCTGGTTTTGTTCGGGCGATAAGGTCATCTCGGACAATGCTTTATATGCTTCTTCACGCACATCTTGCGAACGGTCTCCCAGTGATTGCAGTACATATTCTTCCTGTAGCGGACTGGTCGGTGGAGCTAATACAACACCGATATAGCCTGCCCGCATATAAGTATCCAGAGAGGGCAGATAGCTGCAAAGATCGTCTTTCAATGCAGAATTATTAGTCATCCAGGTGATATATGCCATTTTGAGAACGATTTCCGAACGGGTGAGTTCTGTGCTTTCCCAAGGGAATACATAAGGAGAATAAATTTCTTTGGCAGAGATGGACTGATAGATTTGCTTCAGATATTCATAATGGCGGACCGCCTCTTCTTTGCTATCAAAATAGTCGTGGAGTGACGGGGCGTCTTTGTGCCCTCCGTACCGGCTAAGATAGAGACCGGACAGATACAACGGTAAGATAGCCGCCACCACCGACGGTTCCTTATACCATCTTTCAAAGGCATTTTTACTGATGCGGTGGTTCATGCCGGAGTATTGCGTACAGCGTAAGAAATAAAGTAATGTCTGTACCTGGTATTTAGCACCTTTCTTGATAATTTCCGGTACGAGCGTCTGAATCTCTTCCGTATTATAGAATCCGATGCTCCATAAAGCCAGATAGAGTTCGATTGTATCTTTGCTTTGAAGAGCACTGTGTGCTTGTTTCCGGTCGTTCAGAAAACGATGGATCAGTTCTACATATTTATTGGTGATACGTTCGCTGCTGTCTTGTTCTCCGATACCCGTACTGACTGCAATACCGCGTTTCACGGAAGCAAATCGTTGCAGGCCGTTGTCGCAGATGACCGAGAAAAGATGGAGATAACTTTCGGGACAACCTTCGTCCATCGTTTCCACGATAGCTTGGCGGAGACCCTCCTGTAACTTGGCTGCCAGAAGTAACTTCCCTTCCAGTTCCAGCAAGGGGCGGTATCCACTTACTGCGATAGCCTGGAGATGTCCCTGGTTGAGGCGGTTGGCGTTATTCTCACTGGTCAGCACATTGTTGAGGTATTCAATGACAGTCTGGTTGCCTTCTGCTATTTGGGCGGCCATCCAGTTTTGGCAGTTCATCGAATCCTTGTATGCTTCTATTTCTTCCGGAGTGTTTCCTCCGTTCAGTATGGCTTGAACCGTAAATCCGGTGGCGCGCAGTTTCAGAAACTGGGTCAGTGCATCTATAACGTGGCCGATATGCAGAAGAGGATTTGCCGACCGTTGTGACCGGCGCGAGTATCCGTGAGTGTACGGGCACCGTGCTTTGAGCTTCAGATAGGTGTGGAACAGGTGGGCGTACTCGTCTCCCAATAGATAGCGGAGTAGCTTGTTCAATTTACCATCGAAAAGATTGGCAACGCTTTTAATCTTCTCTTCTTGGATAATATAGATGATGCAAGGCTCTAATTTATCGCTGTATGCACCATACCGGGTATCCATGTTGAAGTATTGCATAAATACATCCAACAGTGCCATTGTCTCTTTGTCTAAACTGGTTCTCTTTTTCGTTAACCTTTCCAGGTACGGAGCAATCCGTTTATTTAATGCGTCATTGTAAATCAGTCTCATGATTCTTTTCGTTTTAAATGTGTTTTATAGGATAATGATTACCATAATCTTCCCGACAGCATAGCGAGCCGGATGAAGGTTAAGGTAGATTCTTCTTTAAGTTGGATGGGAGAGGATAGGTCTCCGGTTTCCGTATCATCCATGAAGATACGGAAAATTCCGTCCTCATAGGATTGCAAAGCATTGGTGATGGCTTCGACTTCTGCGGCAGGTTTGCCATTATAGTTTACTGCAAACCCTACTTTGCCGGAAGCTGTTTTATTTTCCACTTCTTCCTGTGTGAGGTATTTCAGCACTTCGCTCTGTTGCAAGCGTTCATTGTATTCGCAGACTTGCCAACTGACGATGGCTTCGATCAACCCCTGTACATTGACAGGCGGAACAGGAAAATCGATAGGAATCTTTTCGATACTGCACTTTCGCTTTCCTAACTGTTTGATTTGGATATATACTCTCATATTCTCTTTATTGGGTGATCTGGATACTTGATGTAATGGCATTCAGATCGGTTTCAGCTTCTTCGTCATAGACAAGCATGACAATAGCAAAAGATCGTTTCTTGCTCTCTTGAAAGTAATGCAACGCTATTTGTTTTACATCCTCTCCCGGTTCATCAGGAGCCCCGATGTGCAGGGGATTCGTGATCTTTGTCATGGGGAGTCCGTTGATGTTGACATTGCTTAGTTGGTAATCTTCTGACGGTTCCCCTTGTGCATTTCTTGGGAGAGTGAGTGATAACTCTTTCATGTGTTCAAACTCCTTCTGCGTGTCGTAGGTGAGGGCGGTAATCGTTAATTGATTCCCTCCGTTGACCAGCATGAGTAATGGAGGTTCCGCACCATCAATAATTCCTTTTGCTCCTGCTATTTTTATCCAGTTGGTAGGATACTGGCAACTGAATTTGGTGGCTGCATCATAATAAGATAGCCACGTATCGTCATTGCTGACAGGCGTATATGCCGGAACTTTCCTGCTGGAAAGATTGTCCGTAGCATTCACAGCGGAATGATTACTGTTCTCGTTTTCCTCTTCCAGTTCACCATTCAGATAGGCTTCCACAATGCCGCTTTCCCATTCATTGCGTATCTCCGGGTAAAGAGGAGGAACGTTTTTGCACAGGATCATGAAGCTGAACAGGAATATACAGAATATACCAAGCTCCCCGATGATGGAGACAGTCCGCTGTGCATCGGGTTTCTCGAACTTGTAGCCGACCACGTATATAATTCCCAGAACAAACCCGCTTAACAACCCGCCAATATGGGCGGCATTATCAATGCCAGCTTTCATCCCGTAAACCAGATTATACCCCACAAAAATGAGGATGCTGGTTAACAATGCCTTTCGTTGTTCTTTGGCGATGCGATGAAAGAGGAGGAATGCAAGGAATATACCGTAAAGTCCGAAGATAGATCCGGAAGCTCCGGCGCTGATTGTCTCACCGTGCATATACAGGCTGAATGCAGCCGAACATAATCCGGTTAGCAGGTATGAAACGAACATACGGCGTCCTCCTATCAGTTCTTCTAACAGAAGTCCTACATACATGAAAGCATACATGTTCATCAGGAGATGGAAAGCTCCGATATGTATGAAGTTGCAAGTCACTGTGCGCCACCAGTCACCGGTCAGAGTCAGCGGTCCGAAGTCGGCTCCCCATTTCAGTAGTGACAGAGTGGAAGGAGACATAATACCCACTCCGGAAGCAATCATTACAATGAATACAAGAATATTGATGTCTATCAGGATGGGAGTTGCTATAAATCCTTTGCGGGGAATGAAGAAAGACAGGAAAGAGTTCCTCTTCTTTTCTTCCTCTATGTAGGCTTTTTCTTCTTCTGTGAGCGGGCGGTTGAACTCTTCTTCGAAATCTTTGGCCCTTTGGGCTAGTTCTTCCGGAGTGAGTGAGGCTTTTATTTCTTCCATTGTTTCCCGTAACTTCTGGATATTTTTTCTGTTCTTTCCATAATCAACAAATTGTACGGAAGAAGACTGACTGCGAACGGATACTTCCCCGTCACTTCCCTTTTCTATGGTAAAGGTTATTGCCTCTCCATGGGAGCGTATACTGAACGGGACTTCAAACCGGATTCCTTCCGGAGTTACTTCCTCGATATTCCACTCAAGTTTTTGAGAGGCTTCGAGAGCCAATATAAGGATTTCCGTGTTTGATAAACCTGGCAAATACAGTTTGTCATTATATGAAGGTTTGAGTGCCATATTTCTATCTCTATCTACATTCATCAATTAAAAAATTACTTATCTCACTGACAAATGTATAGAATAATAATGGAAAATAATAGAATATGACAAATAAAAAAAGCATCCATTTCGTAAGAAAGGATGCTTTTATCAGATTTAGTCGATTATTTGTTACTTTTTGTAGAACGCCAAATCTTCTTTGTCGAAGTTTTCGATGAAATTTGTATGCTTTTCTACTTCCGCTTCTGCATAGTTCAAATATACGTGTGCAGATTTGGAGAACAGTTCAGAAGACTTGCTGGCATCTTGAATCAGTAAGTGACACATGATAATATCAGCAGCCATTTCCACCAGTTTGCGAGCGGTGAAGTCAAGCAATTCCTGATCCTGTACTTCTTTCACAGCGTTGGTACTTGCTTCAAATTTGTCAGCCATCTTCTTCAGGCGAGACATCAGCGGTTCCATTTCCGGTGAACAAGGAATGGCCTCAAACTCGCGGATAGTAGCGATGTAAGAACCATTAGTCACGTAACGGATAGCGGCTACAGTCTGCAACTGGGTAGTTCCTTCGTAGATGCTGGTGATACGTGCGTCGCGATAGATGCGTTGGCAAGCATATTCCATCATGAATCCTGAACCACCGTGAATCTGGATACAGTCATAAGCGTTCTGGTTAGCATATTCAGAGTTCATACCCTTAGCCAGCGGAGTAAAGCTGTCTGCTAGTTTGGCGTATTTTTTCTGTTCCTGACGTTCTTCCGGAGTCAGTTTACGTTCGCGGGAAATATCATCCAATGCTTTGTAAATGTCTACGTAGCGAGCTGTTTGATACAGCAAAGCACGTCCGGCATCCAACTTACCTTTCATGATAGCCAGCATATCGTATACTGCCGGGAATTCGATGATTGCTTTACCGAATTGCTTACGGTCTTTAGCATAAGCCAATCCCTCATTGTAAGCAGCTTGGCTCAATCCTACAGACTGCGCAGCAATACCCAGACGGGCACCGTTCATTAAAGCCATAACGTATTTAATCAAACCGAGTTTGCGGTCACCGCAAAGTTCAGCTTTAGCATTCTTGTACACCAGTTCGCAAGTAGGAGAACCGTGGATACCGAGTTTGTTTTCGATACGACGTACGTTCACACCACCCTCATTCTTGTCATAGATGAACATAGAAAGACCACGACCGTCTCTTGTACCTTCTTCCGAACGAGCCAATACCAAGTGAAGATTAGCATCACCGTTTGTAATAAAACGTTTTACACCGTTCAGCAACCAGCAACCGTCTTTTTCGCTATAAGTTGCTTTCAGCATAACTGCCTGTAAGTCGGAACCTGCATCCGGTTCGGTCAAGTCCATAGACATCGTTTCACCTTGGCATACGCGAGGAATGAAACGGCTGTGTTGGTCAGCGTTACCGAATTCGTACAGTGTTTCAATACAGTCCTGCAAAGACCAGATATTTCCGAAACCGGCGTCGGCAGCAGCCACGATTTCTGCACACATGGTGTACGGAGTGATCGGGAAGTTCAAACCGCCGAATCTGCGTGGCATGGTCATACCGTTCAGGCCGGCTTTCACCATAGCGTCCAGGTTCTGTTTGGTTCCGGAAGCATATTCTACGCGACCGTTAGCACAGTGAGGACCTTCTTCGTCTACACCTTCTGCGTTAGCAGCAATGATTTCTCCTGTGATTTCTCCTGTAATCTCCAATACTTTGTCGTAAGAGTCTACAGCATCTTCGAAGTCCAGCGGAGCGTAGTCGAATTCATCTTTATCTCTGTAATTGCGTTCTTTGAGTTCGCAAATACGTTTCATCATCGGATTGTTCAAGTGAAACTTGAGTTCCGGTATGTCTGTATAATAATTAGCCATCTTTCCTTACTTGCTATTTTGTTTATAATACTTAATCATCTTCGGCACAACTTCTTCGATACTTCCGTTGATTACGTAATCGGCAATCGTATTGATCGGAGCATCCGGATCGTTGTTAATGGAGATGATGATACCACTTTCCTGCATACCGGCGATATGCTGAATCTGTCCGGAGATACCGCAAGCGATGTAGAGTTTTGGACGAACCGTAACACCAGTCTGACCGATCTGACGATCATGGTCTGCGAAACCAGCGTCAACAGCAGCACGGCTGGCACCTACTTCTGCGTGAAGTTCTTTAGCGAGGTCGAACAATAGGTTGAAGTTTTCTTTCGAACCTACACCGTAACCACCGGCTATGATGATCGGAGAACCTTTCAGGTTGTTCTTTGCCTTTTCTACATGGCGTTCGATGACTTTCACTACATAGTCCGTGTCGGCTACATACTTTTTCACGTCGTGACGGATTACTTCTCCCTGATAAGTCGGAGAGAGGATTTCTTTCTTCATCACACCTTCGCGAACGGTTGCCATCTGCGGGCGGTGTTCCGGGTTCACAATCGTAGCAACGATGTTACCACCGAATGCCGGACGGATTTGATATAACAGGTTCTTATAAGTCTTACCTTCTTTTTTGTCTTCGTGGTCACCGATTTCAAGTGAAGTACAGTCGGCAGTCAATCCGCTGGTCAGAGCAGAAGAAACGCGCGGACCGAGGTCACGACCGATAACGGTAGCACCCATCAAACAGATTTGCGGTTGCTCTTCTTTGAAGAGGTTTACCAGGATAGCTGTGTGAGGAAGTGATGTATAAGGGTAAAGGCCTTCACCGTCGAAAACGTGAAGTTTATCTACTCCGTAAGGAAGGATTTGTTTTTCAATATCTTTGAGGCCGCTTCCGGCAACTACAGCTTCGAGCTGACAGTTCAACTGGTTGGCTAACGAACGACCTTTGGTCAGAAGTTCGAGGCTAACGTCTGCAACGTTACCTTCTTCTATTTCGCAATATACAAATAAGTTATTCATGATTATCCGATGGTGTGGTTAGCTAATAGTTCAACAATCAGGTCTTCCACGTCACGGTCGCTACCGCTGATGGTTTTGCTCTCTTTAGCCTGGAACACGATGTTCTGGATGGCTTTCACTTTTGTCGGCGAACCGGACAGACCGCATTGTGCAAGGTCACCGTTTACGTCGGCTACACTCCATTCTACCAGATTCAAATAATCACGCTTGTCATACAAATCGGTATAATCAAGGTTACCTTGTTGTTTTTCGGTAACTGTTTTGGCGTGTTTGTATTTCTGAACCAGTTTCGCATTGCGCGGACGGCAAGGAGCGGCAGAACCGTTTACGGTAATCACGATAGGCAGCGGACCCTCTACAGTTTCTACACCACCGTCGATATGACGTTTCACCTTGATTTTACCATCGCCCACTTCCAGAATTTCTTCTGCGTATGTGATTTGCGTCAATCCTAGCTTCTCTGCTACCTGCGGACCTACTTGTGCCGTGTCACCGTCGATAGCCTGACGACCACCAATGATAATGTCGCAATCACCGATTTTGCGGATGGCAGTAGCCAGTGCGTAAGACGTAGCCAGTGTATCTGCACCAGCGAAAGCACGGTCGGTCAGCAAGTAACCGTTATCTGCGCCACGGAAAAGTCCTTCACGAATAATGTCGGCTGCCCGTCCCGGTCCCATGGTCAGGATGGTTACGGTAGAGCCTGGATGAGCATCTTTCAGTCGAAGAGCTTGCTCGAGAGCATTCAGGTCTTCGGGGTTGAAGATAGCGGGAAGTGCCGCGCGGTTAATCGTCCCGTCGGCTTTCATGGCATCTTTCCCAACATTACGTGTGTCAGGAACTTGTTTTGCCAATACAACAATTTTCAAACTCATGCTATAAATTTTAGTATTAGTATTTCTACAAGTTAGCAGCCAGTAGTCAAGTAGTAATATCTTGCTATCCAAACTATCCGGTTAACTATCAGCGTGCAAATTTACTCAAACGCTTGGTTCTGACAAGAAATCCGAGTAAAAAATGCACAGGTTTAAGATTTTTGAGCAAAAGAGGAGGGTTTTTATAGATTTAATTCAGGGTTGACAAAGCGTTTATGGGCAGTCTGCCGGATTGTCCGGCAGACTGTTGATGAATTCCGGATTATTTGATAAGTTCGTAATAATGTGCATTCGTGAAATTATCATTCTTGAAAATAGCCTTTTGCATAATTCCTACTTTCGTGAATCCCACTTTCTCTAATACCCGCATGGATGGGGAGTTATGCTCAAATACGACTGCGAATACACGTACCTTATCAGTGTGTTCGAAATAATAGTTGATGGCTTCTTTCAGGGCGTCAGTAACGATTCCCTGGTTCCAGAAAGGTTCTCCAATCCAGTAGCCTACTTCTGTACTAAAACGTTCTACATCCGTAGCGGGTACAAAACCGATACTTCCAACTGCTTCTCCGTTTACCTCAATGCAGAAATCTTGAATGTTTTCTTTCGCTTGTACCATAGAGAGAAAAACGTTAGCATCTTCCTGACTATAAGGATAGGGGAGACCGTCACGACAGTTATCCCAAATATTCTTGTTATTGAGATATTGGGCTAATGATGCTACATCTTCGGTTTGCCAGGTACGGAGAGTATAGTTTTTCTTCTGCACAATAATTCCTGTTTTTTGTACCATATCATCTATTATTGTATCCCAATTTCAGCTAACCCCATCGGTTCACCGTCATGTATCATCCGTGTTGCTTTCAACTGAATGTAGCGAGCCTTGACCGGAGTAAAGTAAACCGATTGCAAAATCGGATTGCTCTTTATATTGGAAAATTCATCTTTGGCTACTACCTGGTTGACTGCATTGCTATCCATGCCTACAGATATTTCGTAGGCCGCGATCAACCCTTTATTATATTCACTTTGGTCGGGGAGATAGTGGAATGAGGTAATCGTTCGTTCTTCTCCCAAGTCAATCAATAGTGTATTTCCATTGATGAAACAGGTGGTCTGGTCGTTTTTATCCATGCCTTTCTGTGCTTCCTCTACATCTACTCCAACAAGAGTGAACGGGTAACTTTTCAGTTCTGCAGCTTTCGCTGTGTATGTATCCGAAGTCTCTCCTGCATAATATGCTTCAATGTTATTAATACAGAGACAAGCCCGTGAATCCGTGAAGCGGACACGAATCTTATCCGTAGTGATTGTTTCGAAACGAAGGAGCCGTTTATATCCGATAGTGGTAGTCTCCTCATTGAGCTTTACTGGGAGCCATTCGCCTGCCTGGTTATATTCTACAACGAATGATTTGACACGTTGTCCGAGAGGAATATATTCCTGCAACATCATACGGTTGATCTTCTCTGCCTGAGGTAAATCGAATTCGATAGTGGCTGAAGTGACATCATCATTGGTAGCCCAATAAGTATCATAATCACCGTCGGTCACAGCTTTGGCGGAGAATGTTCTTCCACGTTCGTCCGATGCTTTGGGAGAGAGTCCCGCCAGCAGATTGTGTGCCAGTTGTTTTTGTACATTCTGGTGGAAGTTTACGGCATTGACAGAGTCAGTAGGGTGAATCAATCCGTCACGGTCTACCGGGAAGTTTAATAATAGCGTTGCGTTATGTCCTACGCTGCGGTAATATAAATCAGTCAGTTCGTCTACTGTTTTCACACGGTCGTATTCTTCCGGATGATAAAACCATCCCGGACGGATGGAAACATCACACTCGGCAGCTACCCATTGGTTACCATCGGCATGACCATATTGCAGTTCACGATACTTGGGATAGCCCGGATAAACTTCTCCTGCACGAAGAAAAGACCAGTTAGTAGCTCCGGCAAATCCGTGTTCGTTGCCTACCCAACGACAGCCCGGACCTCCATCCGAGAAGATAACAGCTTGTGGCTGTAACTCATCAATCATCTTGTAAGCTCGCGGATAGTTATAATAAGTCTTGCGGTCGATTGTACGGCTGTCTTTTGCTCCGCCATACCAGCCGTCTCCACCGTTGGCACCATCAAACCAGATTTCAAATACGTCACCGTAGTTGGTCAGCAGTTCGTTGAGTTGTTTATAGAAGTATTCTACATATTCGGGAGAACCATAATTGGCCTGATGCCTGTCCCAGGGCGAGAGATAGACTGCGAATTTAATGCCATACTTTTTGCAGGCATCCGACAGTTCGCGGACAATGTCTCCTTTTCCGTCTTTGTACGGAGTGTTGCGGATACAGTACTCTGTCAGTTGCGTAGGCCACAGACAGAATCCATCGTGATGTTTCGCTGTCAGGATCACTCCTTTCATGCCGGATTTGACAAATGTCTGTACCCATTGCTCACAGTCCAGACGGGTAGGGTTGAATGTTTTAGGATCGGAGTCTCCATATCCCCATTCACGGTCGTTGAATGTGTTAAGTCCGAAGTGTACAAACGCATACGTTTCCATTTTTTGCCATTCCACCTGTTTGGCTTCGGGAATGGGTAAGATAGCTTCCGGTGCTTTTACCGAATTACAGGCACTTAGTAGAAAAAGACCTGTTGCGAAGATAAGAAAGTGTTTTTTCATGGGGGTGTTTATTAGTTAATAATTGAATGTAAGAATCATCTACAATGTAATTCCAACTACAAAATAAAGTTGCTCTTCATAAGGGTTGGCTATTAGCTTTCCGAAGATGGGTAAAGAGAAATTGGACGTTATTTTAATATCTTTTGTTGCAGATAATCCGATATTGACTACATTGAATTTGTCGGAGTACATACTTTCCCAAGGAGTGAAACCTGCTTCGATATTCATATTTACATCCTTCACGCTGAACGGGTAACTCAACTCGCAGTAACTGGACCAGGCACGTTTCCCGTTTTCCCGGTAATCGTTTCCGGCAAAGGTCGTGTACCAGCTTACTGACAATGGGAACTTTTCGCTAAGCATATAGCCGGCTCCTACCTCGAAAGTGTGCCCGGTAGAGTGCGAACTGTAATTGAAGTATTTAAAAGGTTCCTCTTCTGTCTGGGTAAAATAGTTATTGGCGTAAAGAGTCAGGTTTTTGTATTCGTACTCTAGTGATAAATCTATTTCATTGTTCTTTTCGCGAAATTCGGTAGAACCCCATGCGTAAACGGTCAGTCCTTTCCAGTTGAGGCCGAGTGAAGGCTGTACACTTGCATTGCCGCTATCCATACCGCGCCAGATATAACTGCTTACAAAATCAGCAGTTACAAAAACTTCTTGTGCCTGTGCAAAGGCCGTACAAAACAGGATGGCAATAAGTAGGATTTGTTTTTTCATTTTATCGGTTATTTCTTCTCGTTTTCGGGGGGTAAAGATACGCAATATATAGATAAATGATGACAGATGAGGAGAAAAAAGAAAACGGCTGCATTGAGCAGCCGTTTCTTAAGTAATTGTGAATCTTGAAAGTTAGTTAGAAAGTGACGTCCATTTTCAGTACGAAAGTACGTGGAGCGGCAACTGCCATTGGGCGGTAGCTGTATTCTTTATTCAACAGGTTGTTCACCATAAACTGGAAAGCTACTTCTTTTGTGGCTTTTACTCCGAAGCGCACGTCAACAGTGGCATAGTCCGTATTATGTTTTTTCCAGTAAGTAGCCAGTGTCTCTCCTTTTGAATAACCGAAAAGGATGCCACGTACATAATCCATCAGGTCTTTCTGCTGTTTCTCGCGTTCGTCCAACATCAGATAGTCAACTGCCAGAATTTTGCTCTTCCATGCTACATTGGCACCGACATTGATACGTTTCCACTGGAAATCTACCGTAGCTTTAAAACTGTGCTTCGGGCGATATTTAAGGTACTTACCTGTGTTCGATTTCTCTTTCATCTGAAGAGGATCGGTATAAAGCCCCTCTACTGCATTACGTTCCTGATAGTCAGCATCGCGTGGCTCCGTGTATACATATCCCAAGTTATAGAACAATTTCGTGTTCTTATTGAAATTATACACGCCGTTCGTTGAGATTTCTACTCCGTAAATCTGGGCTTTCGATACATTGTGGAACTGGGCTCCGATACCGAACCCTTTGCCATCTGTCAGCATCTGGAATGCATCGCCTATGCTATTAATCATCGTGTAATTGGCATTGTTGAACAGCCCGAACTGGAATTCAACCATGTCTTTATATTGTGTATAGAATCCTGCAACATCCACAAAACCCTGGAAATTACCAACTTTATATCCTTGCTTAATTCCTAATTCCGCATTAAATCCTTTCTCCGGTTTGATGTCCAGATTAGGATAAACGCCAACTCCACCAATATCCTTGCGCAGGTATTTTTCATTGATAGACGGATTACGGTAACCCTGTCCGAAGCTGGCACGGATAAAACTGTAATCAGCCAACTGATAATTTAACCCTGCACGGAAGACCGGACGGAACGGAACTTTGGTTCCGAAGATTTTAGTTTCGGCTTCACGGTGATGATTATTCACCCGATAATATTCGGCACGTACACCGGCAGATACACTCAAACGATCCCAGAAGCGCTGATCGTATTGGAAGAAAGCAGCTATATTATCACTTTTGTATACCTCATCCATTACAGCGGAGTCATAGCGGATATGTTCCAGGGTTACTCCGGTAGTGATTTGTGCACCGCCTTCCCATTTCTTATTGAACTGGTAGTCGAGGTAGTAATCGAAGTTCTTATCAGTCTGTGTTTTTGGAGTGTTTCGTGACGGATTGATAACATTTGATAACCACGGAATCAGATCACTCGGTAACTGTCCGTTCGTAAGTCCCCCTAAGTCACTCGGCACTCCGTTGTCCATTACCCAAGAGATCAGATCGCAATAATCGGCAGTCGTCGCATTCGGGAAAATATTGCCTAATGAGGTGAACACTCCGTTCATGGCATCTTCCAGATTTCCGTTGATAAGTCCGGAACCTATACCTACCAATGCAGGATAAAGTGAACTGTAATCGCCACCGGCTATATTCTGTATCGTTTTGGCATCAGTTCCCATATTTCCCAGAAAGTCACCATATTGATTGGAAAGGAAATCGACATTGAAACCATAATTCAACAGTTTCATTCCCATATCAGGCTGATGATAAGTGAGGCTCCCTCCCATACGGAAACGTTTGTTGTATCCCTGTTGGCGGTATCCTTCGTCAGTGAAAAGATTGATTCCTCCGCTGACATCGAAATTGCCGATACGACGGGAGTGGGAGAGGTCGAATCCTTCGTAAATAGGATTCCGTATACCGCTAAGAAGACTTCCGCGCAGGATCGGTTTAACAGAATATTTATCATCTTTCCAGAAACTCTTGTCGCTCCATTGGTATTTGTCGTTTTCCGCATCACCATATACTCCCACATAAGCACTGAAACGTGTTTTCGGAGTCAGTCCCGGACGTGCAGTACGGATGTTGATAATGCCGTTCAAGGCTGATGACCCGTACAACACGGAGGAAGCTCCTTTAATAACTTCCACCTGTTCTACATTTTCTAAAGGTATGGTGTTCCAATTGATTTCACCGGTTTTTGGATTCAGGGTACTCATGCCGTCTATCAGAATCTGGCTGCGTGCACCTACACCGTAAGTCCATCCGCTGCCACCGCGCATAGAGGGCTGTTTGTCTACAATGTCTACACCGGGCAATGTACGGAGTGTGGAAGAAATATCTGTCGGTGCCTGACGGGCAATATCTCCGGCTTTCACCACATCCATGGAAACAGTAACGTCACTCAACTTCTGTTCAAAGCGTCCGGCACTAACCACCACTTCTTCCAGTAGCTTTGTGCTTTCTTTCATATAAACGTCTTTCGTGATGACTTCACGCTTATTGATAACAATTGGCATCAATACATCTTCATAGCCTACATAACTGAATACAAGATCGACTCCTCCCTCGGGCAGTTTGATTTCATATTCTCCATTGATGTTGGACACTGCTCCCTGATTGCCATGGAGTTTGTATGTGACGGCTGCGCCTACCAATGGCTCATTGGTTCTGGCGTCGTATATATGTCCTTTCAAGGTTTGGGCAAAGCTGTTTCCGAAACCGGTTAGGGATAAAAGGATTATCAGAGTATATAATTTCTTCATTGTTCTTATTCTTTAATAGTATATTAATTTTGAGGTACGAGATCGAGTCCCAAGTCAAAACTTTGAACTAGCAATGCACATTCCGGCCAAGTGATAAATAGCATATCTATTAGCGGTTCGAGAAATCCGGCAAGTCCGGCCATTTCCGGTGGTAATAAACTTGGCAGCATTTTTAATACTATGGGATGAAAATCTCCAAGAAGCTTTAATATCGGAGCTATTCCTTCTTTATCAAGGTAAATGTATGAGTGACCATTTTGTATCTTGATGTGCATAGGTATTCCGTTTGATAACCAATCAAAGAACGTTGCAAAAGATTGATCGTTCATGCTAACGATAAAACCTAGAATCTCATTTTGCAATTGACCGTTTACTGTTTTCAGAAGACTCTTAAGTTTTAAGGCATCCATGCTGAAGATGGCATCCGAGATGGAGCTTATGATGTTTTTGTCGATCACTTTTCCACTGCCGGAAGCAACCTGTGAAATGATTGCCGGCAGATCGAGCTTTATAACAATCTTGCCATCCCTTTGAAACCAGTATGCCAATCCTTTGGGAGAAGTCGTATATTGATAATCTTTAATGGCATCCGTAATCATATCCTGATCCTCTATATCCATATTTAAAAAGGCAGTCAGAACATTACCGATAAATAAATCCTTGTTTTCCTCGTTAAAAGCATCTCCCGAATAATTGGCAATGATATTTCCATCCGGTTCCAATGTTATATCTTTCAGGACGCAAGGCAACAAGTATCCTAATAATCCCTGCAGAACACTTCCCATGTTTTGACCGTTGTAGCTGGTTTCTGTGGCTTCTTCTGTTTCCGGAAATCTGAAGTAAATGGCACATGAAGTCATCTTGTCATCTTTTTCCTCCCATTGATATCCATTTCCCTCATCTGCAATAACCTTTCCTGTTCCATGCTCTACATCTGCGAAACGATAGTTCTTAGCCCATAAATTAGCATTTGCCATCGTTACGTCAGCCAGATTTAATATAAGTCTGCCTTTCACTACGCGTCCCTCATAATTAAAGGTGCTTTGGGTGGTAGTACCGATGCCTTTGCCTTGAAAAGAGTATCCCTCTGCATCTCCTGTGAGAGGTATATGAGCCAGCTTTAATGCCTTTTCTCCCGGAAGAATATCATAAAAAGTAAGATTAGCTGTCTCACCCTTTACTGTGCTGAAATCCACCGATTTCCCAGTCATATTTTCGCCGTTGTATACCAAAGTCAAGGTAGGATTCGGATTCGAAAATTTATTGGAATAATTGGCCGTTACGTCTACAGGATCGGGGCCTGGATAATCTTCACTACAAGAAGTCAGTATTCCTGTTACACTCGTGAATATAAGCGATATTATAAGTGAAATCTTTTTCATTATCATTCTCTTTTATAGTGATTGGTAATTATTTGGTCGATGGAACTAAGTCCAATCCTAAATTGAATAATTGCATGAGTTTCCATTGTTCAGCAATCATAGCCAAATCCAATGAAAGTCCTCCTAAATCGACTTTAATTCCGGATAGTATGTTGATGACAGGAGTTAATGTCTGATAGTCCAGGTATAGATAGGTATGTCCATCTTTGGTATGGGTTATATTCATGGGAATACCATTTTTGATGCAATTGAATAAAGCGGTAAAAGAGGCATCGTCCACCATTACCAAGTAACCTAATATATCATTATTCACAATTGCATTAAGAGTGGAAAGCAGACTTTTGAGGCGAATGGGGTCCGTTTTGAGAATGGCTTCAGTAATCCCGTTGATAAGCTCACCATCTATCTGTTGCTGGCTATTCTTAATGATTTCTGTAATGATTGCGGGAATATTTAGTTTTAATATTAACTTGTTATTGGCTTGTCCCCAATAAGCTAGTCCATTAGGAGATTTCTCATAAGTACGGTTTTCTATAACGGTTTGAATTTGTTTTTGAACAACTTCTGCTTCATCGCCATTCAAAGGTAAGAACAGTAACTCTTCATTTATTGGATCTGAAGAGTAATATGCTGTAATAGTACCATCCTTTTCCAGTTTGATATCTTTTATTAATTGAGGTATGAGCGTCTGAAGAATACCCGGGGCAAGGTTACCTAAGAGATACATTAATGAAGCTTCGTCAGTTCCTATCCCTTCTTTAGGTTTCATATCGAAATAACAGGCACCTTTGTACTGTACAGGATGAAATTCATTCGTAAGATCCTGAACCATTTCATAAAGAGCGAAGTCGTATTTGTTAACCAGCTTTTGGGGATCAGCCATTACCACATTCAAATCCAGCTTCATCGTTTTCGGAGTAATGCTACCGCTGTATTTCACCGTAGCTCCTCCCATCGTGATATTTGTTCCGCTGAAAGTGTAATACCCTTTCTCTTCATTCTCATACAGTTGGATATGACTGATAGGAGTTTCCTTTTCTCCGGGAATCACATCATTCAGTGTCAGTGTTCCCGTTTCACTATCTCCTGTCTTGAAACTGACAGTTTTTCCAACGAGTTTCTCTCCACTGTAGGTTAGGTCTAGCGTATATGGTTTAATATACGAGCCATATTCCTGACTAATTTCTCCCGGCCAAAATAGCTTGTCATTGTAAGTCTCTTCGCATGATGTAAAGAAAAATACCGCGCAAGCTACATAAAATAGTTTTCGTAGGTTTCTCATTTTGCTTTTTGTTTTTATTGCGTATTTAATAAAACTTTGCAAAGTTCGACTAACAATTCTTTATTGTCAAGGTCTGTTTTTTATTTTAATGTTCTATTTTTAATTGTGTATGGCGAAAGTGCTTAAAATGAGAAAATAAATGTGTTCTATTTTTAATATTGATTGTTCTTCTTTTAAGAATGGTTGTAAAAAGAGAATGAAGAGAGCTCTAAAAAAGCAAACGGTTTCCCACCTGTTTTTCACAGGTGAGAAACCGTTCGTTTTTTTCTTCTCTATTTCCGACTCTTGCGGAAAGTTTAGAATGTAATATCCATCTTTACAACAAAAGTACGTGGAGCGGCAACTGCCATCGGGCGATAGCTATATTCCTTATTCAGCAAGTTATTTACCATAAACTGGAAAGCAACCTCTTTCGTGGCTTTTACTCCAAGACGCATGTCAACGGTGGCATAGTCCGTATTGTGCTTTTTCCAGTAGCTCGCCAGACTTTCTCCTTTGGAATAGCCGAAAGCAACGCCACGAACATAATCCATCAGGTCAAGTTGTGTTTTCGGACGTTCATCCATCATCAGGTAGTCCACAGCGAGGATTTTGCTCTTCCAGGCAACGTTGGCACCCAGATTGATACGTTTCCACTGGAAATCTACCGTGGCTTTGAAGCTATGCTTCGGACGATATTTGAGATACTTACCTGTGTTCGATTTCTCTTTCATCTGAAGAGGATCGGTATAAAGTCCTTCTACCGCATTGCGCTCCTGATAATCAGCATCGCGTGGTTCAGTATATACATATCCTAAATTATAGAACAACTTCGTGTTCTTATTAAAGTTATAAACACCGTTTGTCGAGATTTCCACTCCGTAGATCTGGGCTTTCGATACGTTATGGAACTGTGCTCCAATACCGAAACCTTGACCGTCAGTTAACATTCGGACAGCATCGCCGATACTGTTAATCATCGTATAATCGGCATTATTGAAGAGGCCGAACTGGAATTCAACCATATCTTTATACTGTGTATAGAATCCGGCAACATCTACAAATCCCTGGAAATTACCGATTTTGTATCCTTGCTTAATCCCCAATTCCGCATTAAATCCTTTTTCCGGCTTAATGTCCAGATTCGGATAAACACCGACTCCACCGATATCCTTGCGCAGGTATTTTTCATTGATGGACGGATTACGGTAACCTTGACCGAAGCTGGCACGGATAAAGCTGTAATCGGCCAACTGATAATTTAATCCTGCACGGAACACCGGACGGAATGGAACCTTGGTTCCGAAGATCTTTGTTTCTGCTTCACGATGATGATTGTTCACCCGATAATATTCGGCACGTACACCGGCAGATACACTCAAGCGATCCCAGAAACGCTGGTCATACTGGAAGAAAGCGGCTATGTTATCACTTTTATAGACCTCGTCCATGATGGCGGAATCATAACGTACATGCTCATAAGTGGCTCCCGTAGTGATTTGCGCACCACTGTCCCATTTCTTGTTGAATTGATAGTCGAGATAGTAGTTCGTACTTTTGTCAGTTTGCGTTTTCGGAGTGTTTCGTGTTGGGTTGAGCATACCGGATACCCAGGGGATCAGATCACTCGGTAACTGTCCGTTCGCAAGTCCGCCCAAATCACCGGGTACCCCGTTGTCCATCACCCAAGAGATCAGATCGCAATAATCGGCAGTTGTTGCATTCGGGAAAATATTGCCCAATGAGGTAAATACTCCATTCATGGCATCTTCCAGATTTCCGTTGATAAGTCCCGAACCGATACCGATCAAGGCCGGATAGAGCGAACTGTAATCACCGCCTGCAATATTCTGAATAGTCTGGGCATCTGTTCCCATATTTCCCAGAATATCACCGATGGATGCTCCCTGGCTGGGGCGCACGATATTGTCGGCACTATAATAGAAACGGCCTTTAATCTTATGTGACGTACCATTCTCCGGATTTACGTAGTTGATAAACGGATCGATATGGAAGTTGTTGTCCTCCCGTCCCATATTGGTAAAAGGAGAGGGCTTGTACACTTCTGTCGGCGAACGCCAGATAAAGAAGTCTCCATATTGATTGGAAAGGAAATCAATATTGAAACCATAGTTCAACAGTTTCATTCCCATGTCCGGTTGATGATAGGTAAGGTTACCTCCCATACGGAAACGCTTGTTGTATCCCTGCTGACGGTATCCTTCATCGGTGAAAAGATTCATGCTCCCGCTGACATCAAAATTACCTATACGACGGGAGTGGGAGAGATCGAATCCTTCGTAAATTGGGTTTCGGACACCACTAAGAAGACTTCCGCGTAAAATAGGTTTGACCGAATATTTATCCTCTTTCCAGAAACTCTTGTCACTCCATTGGTATTCGTCATTTTCCGCATCACCATAGATACCTACGTATGCGCTGAAACGTGTTTTCGGAGTCAATCCCGGACGTGCGGTACGGATATTGATAATACCGTTCAGAGCCGACGAACCGTACAGTACGGAGGAAGCTCCTTTGATAACTTCAATCTGCTCGATATTCTCCAAAGGCACGGTGTTCCAGTTGATTTCTCCTGTTTTGGGATTTAGCGTACTCATTCCATCCACCAGAATCTGGCTGCGTGCACCCACTCCGTAAGTCCATCCGCTGCCGCCACGTATAGACGGTTGTTTGTCTACGATGTCTACGCCGGGCAATGTACGGAGTGTGGAAGAAATGTCCGTTGGTGCCTGACGGGCAATATCACCGGCTTTCACTACATCCATAGAAACGGTAACGTTACTGAGTTTCTGTTCAAAACGTCCGGCGCTGACCACTACTTCTTCCAGTAGTTTGGTGCTTTCTCTCATGTAAACGTCTTTGGTCACTACTTCACGTCTGTCGATCACAATAGGCATCAGCACATCTTCGTAGCCCACATAACTGAAGACCAGATCGACTCCGCCCTCGGGCAGTTTGATTTCATAAGCGCCGTTGATGTCCGACACGACTCCCTGATTACCTTGTAATTTGTACGTAACGGCTGCTCCTACTAATGGCTCATTGGTTTTAGCGTCATATATATGTCCTTTCAGCGTTTGAGCAAAACTGTTCCCAAAGCTGATGAAGCATAGTAGCAAAGTTAGAATATATATTTTCTTCATTGTTCTTGTATTTTCTTGTTTATAGAAAGGTGCTTCTTATTAGTTGTTGACTGTAAGGTCTATACCTATATGCAGTTTGGTGATGGTAGACCAACCCTTATAAAGCGGCATGATATAACTGTCGAACAGCATCGGACCAAAATTGGGAATACCTGCCATCAAAGGTTCCAGACTGGGGAGGAAAGGAATGAACGGAGTCAATGCATCTTTGGTTACGTACAGATAAGTGTGTCCGTCTTTCTTCTCCATTTGCATGGGGATTCCCTCTTTTATCCAGCCGAACAGCATTTGGAAAGTGGCGTTATCCAGACCTGCCAGCATGGATAATATGGAATTATCCAGTTGACCGCTGATAGTACTTAATATATTCTTGAGTTGAACCGGATCTGAATTCAGGATAGCGTCTGTCAATAAAGCCATCAGATTCTGATCGATACTTTTCCCCTGCGATTTCATGACTTGAATGATAATTGCCGGAAGATCCAGTTTCAGATAGAAATGATCGTTCTTCATATACCAGTAGGCCAGTCCTTTGGGAGATGGAGCATAAATCCGGTTTACCCCCTCCGTGGCATTGATAATATCCTGTTGCTGGAAACCTCCCATCGGATAAGGTAAGAATAACTTATACATAACGAATGTAGCGACTTTATTCATAGATTCGGGATCTTCCATGTTTATTTCACTGAACTTCTGCTCTCCCAGCATCATTTCATCCGTTGTATAATTGGCTGTGATGTATCCGTTAGGTTGTAAGGTGACGTTATCGAGAAGCTGTGCCAGAAGATAACCACCCATTCCTTTCACCAGCCCTGTCATGACCGCATAAAGGAAACTGCCATCACTGCTTAGTTCAATATCCATGTCTACATAAAGAGGTGCGGCAATCATTTTACCATCGGATTCCCCCCATTCGTACAGGCCGGTATCCGAATTGCGGATCATATCCTTTCCTCTGCCGTATATGATGTCGCTAAGTGCATAAGTGTTGGCCATTTGTGCGCTGTTCACCATCTTTATATTGGTCAGGTTCACTGTCAACTGGCCGTTTTCTACACGTCCGCTATAATTAAAGGTACTGCCGGTTAAATTTCCCGTGCCGTTGCCGGAAAAAGAGTAACCGTTAGCATCTCCGGAAATAGGTATATCAGTCAGTTTGAGTGTTTCTTCTCCGGGAAATACATTATAAAAAGTAACATTAGCCGTTTCTCCTTTCACTGTACTGAAGTCGACTGCTTTGCCAGTCATTTCATCCCCATCATAAGTTAATGTCAGGTTGGATTTGCTCAAGTATTTATTCGAGTAATTCGCTGTTACGTCCACCGGGTCCGGTCCTGGATAGTCTTCACTACATGAAGTCATCAAACCTGCCGTTCCGATGAGGCTGCTTATAAATAGTATAGATAATTTCTTCATATTCTTTATTTCTTTCATATTCGTGGTTGATGTTTATTTCGGGGGTAAAAGGCCTAGTCCCAAATCAATCGTATTGGCAGAATTCCATAGGTAAGGCAATCCATTCTCGTCATTTGCCATGAGGTATCCGAGTAGATTCTTGAAGGTCGCATTGCTCGCCATGCTTTCCGGAAGCAATCCTTCCACTATCGGCTGCAATCCGGGTAATAACTGAATGAAAGCCGTGGTCGATTCTTTG
>PPYF01208609.1_pt1 | contig 30754 bp, 47 predicted proteins | sample 1559871 | NCBI WGS metagenome assembly PPYF01 (sample SAMN08240021, study PRJNA423297) | Human gut metagenome, whole genome shotgun sequencing project.
ATCGAAGTCCTGGCCAAGTTTATCCGTCTTTTTAGAAGGGGAATTGGAATTCTGAGTTCTTTTGACTGCTGCTAATGCACTTGCAGCTATTTGCGCCCCTGCGGCTGCCGCCGCTCCTACTTTGGCAGTAATTCCATTTGCATACCCCTGCCCGAAGTTTTTTCCCAGATCAGAGCTATCTACATTCGCTCCTGCCCGGGCAGCCGTAGCAATCAAATTTCCTGCGCTTTGGGAATTTCCTTTCTTGCTGGAAATTCCAGAAGAATATTTCATTCCCACCTGCGCTCCGACACTTGCTGCATCCGCTGCGCCCATTGCAACGCTGGCAGCCGTGGCGAGCTGATTTCCTGCATTCTGGGAATTTCCTTTCTTACCGGAAATTCCAGAAGAATATTTTAATCCTACCTGTGCGCCAACACTCGCTGTATCAGCCGCTCCCATCGCAACGCTGGCAGCTGCGGCAAGCCGGTTTCCTGCTGTTTTGGCATCCCCTTCCTTAGAAGCAGTTCCTGAACCATAAGCTTTTCCACCTTTTTCTCCCTGCTTTCTTGCCTTGCCTTCAAACTTTGCCAGTTCTTTTTCCGAAAGATCGACCAGTTTTTTCATTTCTTTCACTGATTCCTTGGTAACTCCCGGAGCTCCGTCTTCTACCGCCTTCTTCAGTTCCTCATAATTTTTCTTCATATGAGCGACTTGTTTTTCCAGACTTTCCTTCGTGCCGCTTTCCGCCGTGATAAAGCTATTGAGTGCCCTCAATGAAGCCTCTTCAAGCTGATCGGCTTCTCCGGATGCGATCGCCCCAACGATCCCTTCATAATTTTCGATCGTTGTAACATAACCTATATACGTGTCCTCATTTTTTCGAAGCGTATCCTGCTGGCTCTTCTGTTTTTCTTCTAACTGGCTGACCGCTTTTTTTGCCTCCTGCAATTCATTCCCATATTCCACAAAAGCCGCTCTGGACGATGATGTATCTATTTTATCTTGAATCTCCTGCTGCTTTTTCTGGGCTCTTCTTAATTCTTCCGTTGTCTTCTCTACATTTTTCTGGGCTTCCGCATAGTTTATATAGGCTTCTGTCTGCCCATTGATAGCTTCCTCATAACCGGCCTGCATGGCGCTCTGCACTGCTTCTGCCTTTTTCTTCAAAATCACTTCGTCGATGGAGTCTTGTAATTCCTCATATTTTTGGATCACTCCATCCGTGATCTCAATCTCAATGCCCAGAGCTTCACTGAGCAGACCTGTAATAACTGCCGCACGATCCTCGTATCCCGATTTGATCTTTCCGTTTTCATCAACGATCGTCTGTAATTCATCCGCTAGCGCCTGCGTATTGGCGTATTCTGTCTGGATCTTGTTAAACTGCTGCTCCCTTTCTTCCCGGAGTTTCTGGTAGGACTCATATTGAGCATCCACCTTCTCCTTCAGCTCCTGTTCTGCCTGCGATAACTGACCGGTTTTCTCCGCCCCTTCATCAGTAACAAGACAATACGTTGCCAGCGCCGCACCAGCAGCAACCACCCCTGTAACCAATAAACCTATGGGGTTGGCATTCATTACTGCATTCCAGGCTGCTGTTGCCGCTGTTGCCAATGTAATCTTTCCTGTAACAAGACCCACGGCAATCTCCTTTAACCCCAAAGCGCCTGTAGCTGCTGCTGTCTGTAAAGCATTTGCCTGTTCCAATGCAGTGAGGGTGGCAGTTACTGTAGATAATTTTTTCATATTATCTGTTACGGAAGAAACGATACTATAGGTTTCAAACGCTGCTGCCCCAGCAGCTACAAGGGGAATCAGCACATCCAAATGATCCGCCGTCTTATCCACTATTTTTACAAACGGGGGTAAAACCGCCTTTGTTACTTTCGTCACTACCTTAAAACCATTTTCAAACATTCTTCCGAATGTTTTCAGCCCGTTTTTTATGCCCCCTCCGGTAAGACTGTCTACCAGATTATCCACCGCATCTTCTACCGGCTCCTGCAATTCCTTAGGCAACATTTTCACCGCCGCCCCTGCAATCGCTTTCACCATATCTGCACCAGCTTTTGTGAGACGTTGGTTATTCTTTTTAAGCCCTAAAACCATCTGTTCAATAAAATCCGCCGCTACATTTACCATCTCCGGCGCTTTCTCCGCCGCTTTCGTGGCAATATCCGCAAAGATCTCCCCGGCTTCCTCTACAAGACCATTAACACCTTCCGTTTCATAGGCAGCCGCCAGCTGTTCCATATAACCAATGGCTGCATTTGTAGCTGCTGATACTGCTGGCATGATATCTTCTGAAATCGGAAGAAGCAGGGAAGTTTCCGCTTTCCTCTTCAATGTCTCCAAAGCTGCGCCGGCGTCATCGTATTGCACCTTATTGATCTCTTCCATGGTTCCTTTCGCTTTGCTGTACGCCCCGTCTACGTCTGCCAGATGAGAGATTACTTCCGGTCCCAGATCTTCCCACATGGTTCCAAACAGATTGACGCCTGCAATGTTCTGCGCCTGCTTATCATCCATCTCTGAAAGGCTTTGGATCACCTTTCGGTAAGTTTCCCTTGCCGTATCACCGCCTTGGGACATTTTTTTTGCCACTTCATCTGCATTCATTCCGATCGCTTCCAGTCCTGCCGCTGTTGTATCAGAACCATCTACCAGGCGAATGTTCAGCTCTTTCACCGCATCACCGATCTTATCCAGGTTCCATGCCCCGGATTCTGCGCCGGACTGCATAATGTTGAACATATCCTCTGCGGAAAGCCCCGCTTTCCCGAACTGCACCGAGTACTCATTGATGTTATCGATCAATTCGCCGGAATAATCCAATCCATTCTGGGCTCCTTTTGCCATCAGATCATAAGCATCTTTAGCGCTGATCCCGAAATTATCCATCAAAGCCTTAGCCGCTCTTGTAGATTCCTGTACTTCGTACCCAAACGCATCTCGGAAGCCCAATGCCGCCTCCGTGGCATCCCGTATCTCTTCATCGGTACCGCCGATATTCCTTTTTACATTGGCAACGGCGTCTGCCACATCGTTCATATCCTCACCAAAATTATCGGCATAAACATCCGCCATCACATTTTTTAAGCCTTCCATCTCCGCTTTTGTAGCGCCTGTCGATGCCTGGATATGGTTAGATGCTTTTTGATACTCCGCACCAAAACTTGTAGCAGCTCCCGCCACGGCTCCCATAGCAGTAAACAATATTCCTGCTGCTATCGTTGTCCCTTTTACTGCGGTCTTAGCCACATCTCCCCAGTTCAAAAAAGATTCTCGAGATTTTTCTATTATTTGCCTTGTCTGTTCTGTTTTTTCTCCCAGATTCTCCTGTTCTCTACTGGTTTTTTCACTTTCTGTTCCCAGACTCTTTGTTTCTTCTTTAAAGTCTTCTGTACTTTCTTTCGCACTTTCCAGAGATTCTTCTATTTTCTCTGATGCCTTCCCTATCTCCTGTCCTGTCTGCCTTGTGCTTGTGCCGGTTTCTTCTATGGCGTCGGAAATATCAGCAGATACCTTAACTACAGATCTTGCGCTTTCCTTTGCCAGTCTCACAAGTTGATCGAAATCCCGGTCTACTTGATCCATATTTAAAGACACATCAATTTTTACGCTTCCATCTTTACTGTAGCCCACCGCCATTCACCTCCCGAAACCTTTGTTTTACATAATCCTGCATTTTTTGATTTCTCTGTGCAAGTGTCACTTTCGCTTCCACAGATACATCATCTTTCAGTTCAAAAGTTTTTCTAAGCTCATTAATCCTTTGTATTTCTTTTCTTGACATTCCGCTGGTATCGCAGGTACGCCAGTACATGATTTTCCGGATCTTGCAATCATCCGGAAGTGAGTCAAACAGTGCGACAAATTCCCACCAATGGAGTTCTTTACTTGGGATACGCTGTAAATTTATTTTATAAACTTCCATAAATGCAGCATAAATATAGGGTGCATCCTGTTCGAAACTGTATGACACTCTGTCTTTCCTGAATTTTTCCCTGGTTTTATTTTTTTCTGCTTCCAGGTTCTTTTCTTTTCCACAGTTATAAAACCAGAGTGCTTTTTGTATAGCCTCCTGTCTGTCGGAAGGAATAACTGGATAATATATTCTTAGTATCTGATTTAACTTCTCCCAACTGCTCAAATTGCTGCGCATCATGGTTTCAAACAAAATAGAGGTACGGAAATCAGATCGTATCTGATATTCCACACCTCTTACTATCACGGTTTTTGGCAGCCAGTCCAGGATGATATTAACGTCCATTCAAACGAGCAATATCATACTTTTCTGCCCGTTTCTCTATCATAGGTGTAACCTGCTTTGGATAAAGATTTACGTAATCCTCAAATGCATCCAGGCTTCGAATTAGTGTTTCTTCTTCTTTCGTCCCGATCATCTGTGTTGCTTTTTCCTCTCCAAAGATTTTAATAAGCGCCTCTCTGATTGCCTGGCACTGTTTTTCCATGCCCTCTGCTCCGTCCTCACAATCCCTGGACTCATGAATTTTTTTCATAACTTCTTCAATACTTTCTTCGTAATGCTTTGCCGTAATTGGATTTGTGAGACGGTCTAATTCCACCTGTACTCCTGCTACTTTCCCTTTCATCTGTTTTTCCTTTCTTTACGGTTCTTCGGCTGCGTATGTATATTCTGTTGGGATACTGCCTGATTTTTTCAGTTCAATATCTACCGCTGAAGATTCTCCTGCATTTCCAGATCCGTCTGAATTCACAATAATGGAAACTTTTCCTTTCTCTCCCTTTCCATTCAACAGGCAAAAATACACATAATCTGTCACCACTCCATTTCCTGTACCGTATTTCATCTTGTGGGCAAGCATAAAATCCTGGGCAGGATCACCCACATAACGATCTCCGGAAACTTTAAAGCTTCTTTGTGTACCTGTTTTCATTGTGGACTGTCCGGCGCGGATATATGTTTTATCCTGCGTGATCGGATTCATCTGCGAATCTAATCCGGATACTCCTACTTCCACAACTTCATAATCCCCGATTTTCGTAGCTTCTCCTGTATTGATTGCCAGTACATAATCATCATTTGTCGCAAACCCTTCATAGCTCGGATCCGGCTTTTGTCCGGTCATTAATTCACTTAATTTCATTTATATTCTCTCTCCTTTCGCAAATCTCAAAGTGCAGGATGCAGGAGTAAACCACCTGCATATCTTCCGTCCGTCCCGTTTTATGCGGACCGGACTCTTCTCCCACTGTACAAACTTGATAAGTTGTACCATTTATTTTTCGTTTCTGCCTTATTAGCGCATTACAGATATTTTGTAAGTTTTTGATACATTCCGGTTCAACCGGGGATTTACACATAAAAAGAACCGGCACTCTGTTTTTCCCAACAGGAATTCTTATGTATCTTTTAGTAGTAACCGGTCCTATTTCTGCGTAAATCCCACCGTCTTTGGAAAGTTCCGATAAGCTTACGTCTAATCCAAGTTCTTCTTTACAAAATCTCTGGATATTTTTCAGTAATTCCGTTAAATCCATATGCCCTCCTTATAAATATTCTCTGACTGCGTTTTCAAGAGCTGCTGACCAATCTGCACTGTGTTTTCGTTCCGCATACTGCTCCCACTCTTTTCTTGCCATCGGTTCCGTATATTTTAACTGTTCCGGCCCGTAGGTTCGATCTTTTGGTGTGCCATGCATCACTTTTCCTTCGTGCTGGTACTGGGCATATGGTGTATCCCATCTTACGGTCAGTGTCCCATCTTTCGCTTCCTGATCTGAATGGATTTCTGCGCTACGGCGCAAATCTCCTCCACCGCCATTTTGTGGGGAACTGCCACTTACAGGAACATAGTGGTTGATATCATCAATGATTTCATCCCTTATCATAGTAAGTCCAGAATCTCCTGCCGCTTTTATCCTTGCAAAAGCTCTTGGCTTGTTGATTTCAACTTTTACTGACATATCTCACCATCCCTATCTCATAATGATGTAGTTTTTTTCTGTCGTATAAAGGTTCCACCACTGCTACTCTGAAGAATTCCCCCTGGAAATCCACCATCTGATTTACTTCGAAATTCTGTCCCCGTGGACTACTGTTTTTACAGTCAAAAAATAAAAGGGCAGCCAATTGTAATTCTTCATTGTTTTTATCACGGATTACCTTATTCGACGGTTCTATTCGTATTCGTTCCAGTTCTCCCACTTTTTTAGGCGATTCCGTGTCCCAACTGTCTTTTATTTTTTCACGAAGAGTAGCACGATGAATCAAAATCGTCTTAGGTATTGGTTTCACTTTATCATCCCCTATATAAAAGTCCTGTTGGTATAAGAAAACGCAAAGCACGTGGCGCATAACTGCGCTGCCCCCCATTTTCATTTCCTGTGGAATAGCTGAACTTTCCGAGACTCACACTTTGGAACCCGCCACCATTATCCATTTCTCCGTCACCATTGGCATCTAAATATTCTATTTGAGCGCAGATGGCCATTTTCACCCGTTCCTGGATATAGATGTCGTATTCTTGCAGATGGTTCGGTGTTATCCGATACATACACATTTCTTCTACGATTTCACCTGCCCTTTCAAGCAGGTGTTTGAAATCTTCTTTTTCGATCAGCTCACCCTTGTACTGCTGCGTATAATAGTCGTAATCTACGTAGTCCATATATACTCCTACTCTGTTGGCACTACTTTAATGCCACTTAAAACCGCTGCGCTTTTTGTTGCTTTTACTGTCATAGCAGCAATCATTTCCACCTCTCCGGTTTTTACTGCACCCGGAAGAGACAGATTAGGTAGATACGTTTTCGGCGCTTTCTGTCCATCCGGTGTTACTGCATGGACACCATCTAATCCCAGACGGGCAAAATAAATCGGAGATGTACCTGTCTCATCCGTCTCGATGATCTGTTTCGATTTTCCAGGTTTATCTCCCATTTTCATAATTTTTGTATTCCCATACTTAACAATCTCTGATCCCAGATCATTTTTTGTTGCTGTGAACTGAGCCGAGTAATCTGCTACTGTCTGGAACACCGCAAACATATCATCATTTACCACCATAATATCTGGTGTTCCGTCCATTAATTTCAAAGTCTGCCGGATGTAATACAAGAATGCTTTCCAATTCTTTTCTATCGCTTCCGCAGAAGACATATCCAGTACCGTCTTTAATGTGTGATCTGTATTCGTGTCTTTTATCGCCTTGTTCAGGCCGTCAAAAGCTTTTTGATCTGTTGAACTGTCACCATTTACAAACCAGTCATTAAACAATGCCCTGACGGCTTTAATCTTCTGGTCCATCTGGAATACCAGTTGATTTGTAACCACCTGCTTCTCATTGTTAATTAATACACGGTCCAGGTCAAAAGCGCCGCCGAAAACCTTCAGGTTTGTGGTGATCTGTTCTGTTTTTGCCACATCTTTGGTAACATATTCTTGATTGATCTCTCTACCTTCCGCCGTAGGATATGTGGATACCCTGTTATAAACATACGTCAGAGAATTTCCTCCCTGGGGTTTTACACAATCATCAAAAACCATAGCATCCATTAAAGGAGATTTCCGGAATTCATCAATTACGTGGTTTGTAAGTTTGCTCTGTGAGAGCTTTTTTGCATCATCTAAAGTAAATTGTGCCATTTTTCTTCTTCCTTTCTGTTATTTAAATAAAGCCTCGGAAATTTCATCTTCCAGAGTCTTTTCTGTCTTTGCGCCCTTTCCTTTCTGGCGCTGTCCCCAACTTCCCTTCTCGCTGCCATCTTCGCCTTTAAACTGAGGATACTTTTCCAACACTTTTTCAATAGCATCTTCAAAATCCAGATCCTCATCATCTTCCATATAGGACTTCGCGAGCGCAGTCACGTCTTTTACAGAATCTTTCGGTACACCTGCTTCATAACAGGCAAGCCGCATCGTCAGTTTCTGGTTACGGCTCCGTTCCTTCTTTAACTCTTCCTTATCTGGTCCTTCACCGTCTTCTTCTTTTTTATCTTCTTCCTGTTTTTCCTGTTCCTTCTGAGAACGCTGCCACTTTCTTTTTTCTCTGGCGAGACGTTTTTCCACGGTAGCGTCTACTTCTGCCTGTGTGTACTTTTTCTCAGGTTCTCCGTCTTCGTCCGAATCTTCTCCGTCCGGGTCGTCACCCCCAGCATTTTCCTCCTGGTTGCCGTCTCCACCGGCGCCTCCCGCACCGCCATCATCCGCCGCAAAGAATGGCTGTCTGATGTAAGGATTATTCATGATTTTATACATAGGTTTTCTCCTCCGTTTTAAGCCCGTACGGCTGTATATTCCGGATGCCAACCCGTATTTAATGGCACAAAAATAAGACACATAACCCCGTGTCTTGAAGGGAGATATACTTGGGTCACCTCCTTCCTACGGATACTCGCTTGCCATCAAAATAAATCGTGTCACCGATTTTCGCTGTCTGGTCATTTATTTTCACCCCTTTCAGCTTTACTACTCCGTCCTTAACGCCATATAATAATTTTGCGGTCTTACAATCAATACATTCTGCCAGCCACCTAGGAGCCATTATGTCCGTATCTTTGCTTATCGTATATTTCTCAATCATTCTTCGTAAATCACATCCAGTCTTCTTAAAAATGAATATAGAAAAACCACTGCCTCACAATCTGAACAGTGGTTCTAATTTCCTTCAAAATGAATCTTTCCTATTCTTTTTTTCAACGGTTCTCCATCAATCATCCAATGCTCCAACATATCTTCTATGTTCTTATAAATATTAGGATCCTTGTCAAAAATGATTTCTATATTCTCTTTTCCATATTCTCCGCATATACAGGAATTGTTCCCCTGGAAAATATAATATTCCTTTCCTTTATACTGAAAAGAAACATCATTAACGAGAACAAGCTCTACAAATTCTTTTTTCGTCATAAAATATCCTTATTTTCCTCCTTGTCCATTCCTGTCAATTCTATCGTCTCCCGGCTTTTTAATGTACCATCTTCGTTCCATACATATTCATGTTTATGTTCGCCATTTTTTCCATATGGATGATTTTTTAAGTTTCCATGAGGTCCCGTATGAATCTGTTTGTACATCTTTCCCTCTTCATCATAGAAAGTACGGTTTATCTGCTCCGTATCACCTTTTTTCTCCGATGTTTCTATAATCGCATTCTTCTTATATTTTTTGGGAGTAGAAACATGGTCTCTTTTCTTCCAATCATCCGTGACTTTTACGGTTCCATCTTTATTATACTGTACCACACTATATTTATCAACGCGCTTTTTCGCCGCCACTGCCTTCGTGCTCACACTGCGATCAAACCCAACAACTTGCTCCCGATCTCTCCTACGGACCAGACTATTATTCTTTTCTAGATACTGGGTAAGCTGTGTTTCTTTTTCTTTTAATTTTACTGCCGCTTTTTCAAAAGCTTCCTCCTCGCCTGCTTTGTCATACAGAGAACACAACCGTTTCTGCTTGCGGATTTCCCTCTCCATGCTCCGTTGGGTCTGCATCTTCTTATACAGCTTATCATTTTCTTCCATGTCTTTTGTGGGCTGATACCGCTGTCTTGATACTCCCGGAATAAAGGGGACACCATGATGCCCGCAATTAATACCAAACAGTCCATCCGGTTCTCCATAAGAGGATTCTTTCAAGGGGTAAAACGGGATCTGTTTTCCGTGAAGATCTGTCGTGATCCCACGATTATTGTTTCGATCAAAGATTTTCCCCTGATCTTTCGCACATTTCGGACGGGCTCCCGGGTGTTCGCTCACCTGGATTAGTGACAACCCCCTGTCTTTCATCCTGGCAAACATTGCTTCCGTAGCTGTATTCCCCGCTGTTGTCCGCAGAGTCATGGCAACATACGCCTCCGGGGTCCATTCCCTTCCACGTTTATCCACAAACGCCGGAATCCCCTTTTCATTAAATTCCTTGATCGTGCTTTGGATCGCCTGCTGCCGGGATTCTGCCCCAATGATCTGGGCGGTGGCATGTTTTCCCAGAATATCTAAAAATTCCTGCTTATTGGCAATCTCTTCTGCTTTCTCTGCCGTCTGCTGCACCAGTCTCGTATAAGCGTCCCTTGCCATATAAAGCATCGTGGTATTGCATACATTCAGCGAATCTAACGCCTGCTTTTGGATTGCCTGTACTGCTGCCTTTACATTTTCACTCTTTTTCGCAGGTATCGTCTGATCCAGAATTCCTTTCCTTTCAGTCTCATATAAATCCGGCTCAACCCTCTCCATAACGAGGTCAGCAACTTCTTCCAGCATATGCTCCACTGCTGTCCTGCTTAAATCCACCGTCTTTGCAATGATCTTCATGTTTTCCCGGTTCAGTTTCCCGATTTCCGCCAGTTTCTGCATCAGCCATGTATCACTGTCGATCAGCTGGTCATAGTTCCTTACATGCCGGATGATATTCTGCATGATTAGGGTTTCCAGGTCACTATATATCCGTACCCCCGGATCAGAAAATTCCTGTTTTTCTGATTTTTTTAACATAACGCATCATTCTCCTAAAGAAAGATAAAATCCTTTTCTCTGCCTTATGAAGCCCCCTTCTCAGCATGGACCGCTTTCTTTGGCTGTTCCTTTTCCTCTTTGGATGCACCATCCTCCGATTCCTGTTCATCTTCCCCCTCCTGACCATACCAGTCTATACCAGCTCCATTGATCTGACTTTCCTCTGCAATCTCCTGAAGTTCTTTCTCTGCCTCTTGCTCTGAACATTTATTGATCTCCATGATCGCTGTTTTCTTCGATCTTAACCCGGCATTTACCAGCTTCACATTTCTGTCTATGGTTGTATTCGTGTCTTCAATGATGGAGTCATCAAAATCCACCGTAGCTTCTACTCTTCCGCTTTTATCCAAAAAAGAAACAGCTCTCACCATCCGGGTGATCGCTGCCTTCACTGCGATTTCATTCTTTTTCAGGTTCTGGAACAAATCAGATTTATCAGAAATTACTTCCGTAGCTGTCTTGATTCCAGAAGAAGAAAACTGATAACGTCTCGTTCCTAATCCGCATTTAAAACTACAGAGATCTAACGCCCTCTGCATTCCTAATTCATGATCCGATGCCCGGATAGACATATCTACAGCCGTTGGTTTCAGGTCAGAGTTCCTGTCTGCTGGCATTTGATAAAATACAGTCTGCGCCGGATCAAACTTAGGAACTGGATTGCCGGACTTTTCCAACTTGTCCAGTTCCATCTTTGCCAGTGATATCGGAACCAGTATTCGCTTTCTTCCCAGAACAAATTCGTTCATGTAACTGTCAAAAACCAGATCGCATCCCTTGATCTCATCAATAGCATTGGCAAATACAGAAATTCCCATGGGGCTATCCAGATCGATATTATTCACCATATTGGGAACAAGGATCTGAAAAAGCGGTTCTTCTGAATTCGTAGGGACGAGTTCCAGTAGCCCTTCCGGAAGTTCTAACCCCTGCCCGGAATTGATATCAACATATTTGTTCTCAATGTAATAAAGGTTCTCCACCTCTCCTTCCCCTCTTCCCAGACGGTGGATCTGCAGATAAATACATTCCTGTCCTTTATAGTTCCGGTAACTGCCAAAGGCGCATTCTGTCACATCGTTATTTTCATAACTGATCGGGTAGATCATGTCCGCCCGCACAAAATCAATAATCACCTTGTCCTGGTCTTTATATTCCACAAAAGCTCCGGTTCCCAACGCAAAGGTCAATTCTATCAGTTGATTGCCTCGAACACGGAAATTATTCTCCTCCAAAATCTCATTCAAGCGCTTCTCATAGGCTCCCGCCTTGATGGAAACCTTCTCATTCAGGATCAGGTTCGCCCAGTCTTCACACACTTTCTTTGCCAGGCCCAGGCGATAGCGTTCTTCCTCTTTTGTTCCGACACCATCATAGATAAAATATTTATGGAATTTCTTCACGTCGTTTTGGTACCATTCCAACCACTCCGCAATCTTGCTGTACGTCTTTTCTACCGGTGGATTATATCCCAGACCAGTAAGATACTGTTGAATCGTTACTTTACTATCCATTTACTCTCCTTTATGCCGCAATATACAGAATATCGTTCTGCACGGACTCCGTAGAATATTCCGTAGAATCCAAAGAATCCACGTTCATAACCCCGTCGTCCAGTCTCACATCCTGATTCGGTTTCTTATCGTCATATACCGCCTGCTCAAACGCCTCTCTGATGTGTTTGCAATGTTCCATGATCTTCCATCTATTCTGAGAAATCAGGCTATTATAAAATGCGATCCGGTCATTGATCGGTCCCTTGATCGCATTCCTGAGCTCTATTCGCACACCAGCCTGAATGCAGGCTGATTCCAGCCCACTGATCAAAGTCTGTTCTGCACTATCACAATAAGCCTCAAATACCTTGTATTTTGTCTGCGCTCTTTTTACAAAATCTATAAAATCATCTTGCAGATGCTTCGGATCAATCCTCTTTTTGCAGTAGTATTCATCCAGCACCACTACCTTCTGATATCCTTCCGTAAATCCGGTAAGGGTAAAAGAATGAGCCGACTTTGTTCCACCAAAATCGACTCCTATCACTGCATACATGATGTTATACTCTTTCAAATCCTCCTCGTTTATGAGGTACTGTTTCACATTGTCGGCAAACTGCTGGTAAATGAGCCCATCTGCTGCCACCCACTGTCCCAGAATGAATCTCTTGTAAAATACACTTCCATGTGGCCATGCATTTTTATACTCTTCTTTTCTCTTTTGAGAAATTGAAAGATTGTCGTCCATGGTAAAATGCAAATGGTATACTTTCTTTTTCCGCATCTCTTCCGGCTTAAGAAATTCTTCTTTGATAAAATGATGTGGGCCGGCTGGATTGCAGTTCATCCAGAACTTCCATCCATCTACAGAGCAGCGCCCCACTGCCTGATCTATGAAGGACCGCGGGAACAGCGCCGCCTCATCCAGATAGGCGCCTGCTGCCGTAAGTCCCTGCAATGCATCCTGACTCGCTTCCGTATTTGCCCCATACAAATAATAGGTGTTTGACCCTACTTCCAGCCTTGCATCCGTTCCTGACCGTATATACTCATATGACCATCCCCATGCCTCCAGAATCTGCAGCATCGGGCGGATCACATTTTTCTTCAAAGCCCCCATGGTCTTTCCTGCAATAATGAAAGATTGTCCAGAAAATGTAGATTGTGACCAAGTTAAAAAGCCTATAATACAAGCGATGGTCTTCCCTGATCGTATGGATCCATCTGCAATTACAAAATTATTCTCCGATGCTTTTACCATTGGACGCCACCAATGGATCAGTCTTCTTTGTTGTTCGGAAAATGGGGCGAATCTAAATATCGCCGGTCTCTTCTTTTTCTTCGCCATTTTCTTTCTCCTCATTTTCCTCTTCTGTGAACAAATTCTGTAGTTCCTCTTCGGAAGGATTCAAAGCTTTCAGGAAAGACTGTATATTTTCATCTCCCGAATCCGTATCTCCTACTTCCTGATCCCTTGCCCGCTTTGCTCTGTCCGTCCGGATCCGCTGTTCTTCAAGATCAGCATCCGACTTATCTGTTTGACCTACCGTAGACTTCAGGGCTTCATAAGCTTTTACATCTCCCATGGCTGCTTTCTGTATCATCGCCATGGTTATGATCTCTTCGTAGGTACTCTCCCCGCCATCCGCCCGGAGGATATCTGATAACCCTTCTACCTCGCCTACCATCGTCAGAAGGCGATTTGCCGTCTCCCTCATGTTAGCTTTTCGGCGTCTTGCTTTTCCAGATGCTATACCGGCAATTCTGGCAAGCTCACGGCGTTCACTCGGAGTTCGTTTAGAATTTGCATCTTTTATGTTTTCATAGTTTGCCATCACCTCACCTTCCTATCTGGTTATATTTTTGCATGAGAAAAGCACCCCGGAGGGGTGCCTGTGCTGTTTTTACCTATTCTTGCTCTTTTCTGTAAAACTCTATGTAACCACAGTCTTTACACACATGCGTCACTATTGGACCTAAATTTCTTTGTGCATTTGGATGTTCCTCAATTTTTCCTTCCCAAATATCAATTCTTGTGTTTACATATCCTTCTTCCATCTCACCATTACATTTTGGACATTTCATTTTTATGTTTCATCCCATACTTATTTTTCTGCTTCACGTTTTGCAAACAAATATCCGCTTAACGTAAATAAAAGCGTCTTAATAATTTCAATTATACCATTAGTCGTCTCACTTACTTTACCATATCTTATGTATAATAAAGAATCCATAAAATATATAATCCCTAAAAAAACTAGACACCCAACAATAAGCTTAAATGCAGAAAAATATCTTTTTTCTTTTCTCTCTGCCTTTTTTTCTTGCCTTAACACCTCCGGCGTCAAGGAATTATCCACCGTTTTTTCTTCAATCGGACTATCCTCTCCCGTTTCCGCCTTACCAAAAGGAAAATCTTCTTGTCGTTCATCATTAGACTCACACTCAATTACTTTTTCGTTTCTTCCCATTTCTTCGGAACAATTCTTTTCACCAGATTCACACATCGAACTCCTCCTCTTCCATTATATCGCTATCCGATAAAACAGGTGAACCTTTTCGATATGCCTTAGACCATGCTGTCCCACTCTTATGTGTCAATTCCGAAAGATATGTTCCCGAAAAATTTCCATATTTTTCCCATGTTTCATCCAACACTTCTCTTAAAATTCTAGAACTATTTTCATTTGCTATGACTACTCTCCCATCTTCATCATAATAAAATGATTTTATAGCATTAGCATGATACTGTTTAAATTCATCATATACCTCTCTTACAACAGGACCATATCTCCACGTTTCAATATCTTCTGGAAATAAGGACTTCCTTGTTCTTTTGTAATATTCTTTATAAACAATATATAGCAATTTTTGCAATTTCATAGGAGATACATCAATACCGTCTTCAAACGCTCTATCTAAAATATTATTGCAGATATTCAATGCATTTATCATATATTTGTCCTCCTTTTCTACTATTATTATATCAAAAATATAGAAAACTGTCAATGTCTTTAGAACATATGTTCTAAAATGCATCTCTTGTATTTTCTAGTAATAAGCTTATGCAAAAACTTATTATAGGAGGAATCAATAAATTACCAAATCTTTTGTTATTAAAAATTAACCACAAAAAAAACAATGCCATTAATATAATACATATTATTATATTTTCAAACATATGAATGATTTTACATGTATTTTTACACTTCTTTTTCTTTAACATCCATTTAAAATCAATCGCAATGCTAATAACACTTCCTATTGTAAATGTCGAAATAATCATTAAAATATTTCCAAAAAAATACCACTGACTTTCCAAGTTTTCCAAAAATGCAAGTGCTGTTCCTACTAAGAGTAATAATAAACTAATAATCAGTATGCTAATGTGCCATCTATTTTTTATTCTTCCTATGTTACCAAAAAAACCTTTCATTCTATTCCCCTCTAATGTTATATTATACAACAAAACACCCCATATTTCTACAGGGTGTTTCAAAAAATGTATTGGAGTTTGCCCAGATCAGCTCCGGCGGGCTCCTGATCCATCCCGATCAGGTGGGTAGCTGTCATAAATAAGGGGTGACGGTCTTTGCACATTGCAGGCTACCGTCAGCCGAAACAACCGCCGGGCTATGACACCCGGCAATCATATACTTTTGAGGAGGTTTGCCAAACGAATGATATTTCTGGAATATCCTGTAAACCTAGAATACACTATAACATATTAAAAACGAAAAAAGCGAAATAACTTTATTTTTCTTTTATGAAATTATTAAACTCCATCCGAATAGCATCCCCCGTAGCTTTTCTCCCAATTCGTGCTGCCGTCTGTTCCCAGGTCTGCCCCTCAAATATCTTGTATCTTATAATCCTCTGCATTCTCTTTGGAATCGTATTCAGCCATTCCTCCACATCCAGCTTCATACCGGCACATAGCTTTTTCCTTTCCTCCAGAAGCTGCTCTTCCATCCTTAGTCTGGCATCTTCCTCATAGGTGAATGTTGTACCAGCTATTTTAAAATGCTGCGGATTATACGGAAACTCCGGGTTGCTTCCAGAAACATTCGTCTGCACAATTGTTTTTCTTTTTTTCTTAAGCCTCCGGATATCCCTTTCTGTCTCTTTAAGTAGCTCACAGCAATCTATGTAATCACTTAAGATATTTTTGTCCACTGGAATCACCTCTCCCTCAGATATATTCCTCAATCAACCAGGTCAATACATTTGCCATATCGTCTTTAGTTACCTTGTTAATCTGGTCCCCATCCAACACTTCCTGAATAGCTGTAAGTTTATCCTCTGTATCTACATCTCCATATATATCCACAAAGATTTCTCTTGCTGTAGATTTTTTCACTAAAATCACCTCCTGTACTCTCTTCCCGTCTTAACATCTCTCAGCTCCGTTATCTCCAATCCATGGATTCTTGCCACTGTATTCAAAGCCCGGAAGATATCTTTTATGTGCCTGGGAAGCTTACTGACATTCGCAATGGCTTTCCCGGCTGTCGGATCCGGATACCCTTCTCCATTTTTCATATCCTGCCTCCTTTCAAAATATTCCAGCACTGTCATTCCTTGCCACCTTTGTCGCAGATCCCACAGTCGTTGTTAGCAGCGCCAAAGCAGCCATGGCAGAGATCTTCCTGTAACCATTCCAACATGCACTGCTTACAATTTTCTTCTGGAATATTCAGATCCTCATTCTCAGAACATTCTTCTTTGTTCTGGCAAAACTCCAACTGATCATCTATCCCCGTATCAAAAGCAAATTCTACCAGCTGTTCATCTGTCATATTACGAAATCTATCTCCTCTGGTCATTTTTCTGTATCTCCCTTCTCATTCACTCCACCTCACTCCAATCTGTCTGCAATCCAAACACACATCAAATCTGTCCGATACTTCTTTTCCACAATTCGGGCATTTTGCCATCCTAAATTCTCCAACCTTAGGAGTGTAAGCGTCATTTGCTTCTATCGGCTTCTTTGCCAACTGCTTTTCCAGTGCTTCGATTGCAATTCTATAACTTCTAAGCACATCATCATACTCTTTATTTGGAGCGATTTTTCCATTACTATCTCTCGGATATTTATGCTCTAAAGCAATTTTCTTTTTTAATAAATGCTTTATCGCTTCTCTAACTTTCTTTTCGTCCATCATCTATCCTCTACCTCCCAGGAAAATGTTCATCATCCGGTCTTTCCAGTCCTGCTGCCCAATCCGGTTTAATTGGCGATTTAACCCGTACTCCATCTGAGATTTTATCTCGCATTTTCATTCACCTTTTCTTTCAAAAGCTCAGCTGCTTCAGGAAGTCCAATATCTTCCAGTGTTTCCAATATCGCATCTAATGCCACATACCGCCCCGTAGCTTCCCTGTTAAGCTTCTCAACCTGCTCTAAACTGTCCATCGTAGAACATACCCCGCAAGTCTCATTCATTTCTTTAGCCATATCCAGCAGTGTGACGTAGCTGTTCCCATAACGGTCTATTTCCAAACACATTGCTGAGTGCTTGTCCATCTGTTCTTCAAATCGTTTCAGACGTGTTTTACGCCACCCCTGCTCATACAATGTCCACATTGCTACAGTCTTTATGCTGTTCATAATCCTTCTGGCCAACTGGTAATACATTTCTTCCAGATCTTTAGATTTTAGCGTTAGTGGAATATTTAATGCTCCACGCATCTTCAAATCCTGTTCCAGACCATCAATTCCTTTCTCTCTTACAATCCGGAGTGCATAAGACGCACCTTCCATCCGCCATTTTTCTTCTTTCTTATTCATTTGTTCACCCTCTTTTAAAGAAATCGCCAGCCCGAAGGCTGGCATCTCCTATCTATGAAATAACAGTAAATCCTTCCACATCGTTCAACTCAAATTCCAGATATTCCTGAATTTTTCTCATAGCATCCCGTTTCCATGCTCCTCCATCGGCTTCAAACAATGCACAACATACCTGATTATCACTCTGTTTCATTCGGAAAACAAATTCTGATTCTGGCTGTTCTACTTCCGTAAATGTTCGATAAGGTCTTAAGCTTACCGGATTCGGTACAACAGCATCCTCTTTTCCGCTGATTCCTTTCTTTACAGTAGCTTTCTGGGTCACTCCGTCGTCTCCATAAGACGCCACAGTTCCGGCTTCCACCGTTCCTGCAAATTTCAGAAGCAGATCCGTATCATAATTCGAGATAAAATTGGAACGCAGGCTGATCAAAAAGCTTTCACAATCCATAAATTTGCCATATTTAATATCTGGAAGTTCTGCTTCCACGGACATCAAGCACTCTCGTTTTCTGTCACTATCCAACTGGGATAACAGTCGCACTTCTGTAGGCGAAACCACCTGAATCAGCATCTTTTCTGCCATCACATCCACATTCCCTTTGATATACTCTACCAGGCTGGATAAAGTGCTTACCTTCAACGCACTTGCTCTCAGGCAATCATCCAACCGCTCCAAGCGGTGTTCCGTATACCGCATCCCGTTACTCTCAATAATCCGCTCTTTCCGTAAATCCTCAATGTACTGTAATGCTGCTTTAATCATATTCTTATCCTCCGTTTATTTTTTATTTCGATAATCAACCACTTCGGCTGTATCATCCGCTTCAATCAGGATCTGTCCATCCGATCCTGTAGGATATTTATCCAGGCTCATCTGCCCGGCAATCCCCCGTCCGTATTCCTCGATATAAAGTTCACCCGTAGCCAGGTCCTTTCCTATCGCCATCTGGGTCTTTGCAGGACTTCTGGATGCCAGTTTTGTTTCCACACTTACGCCTACTGTCACATCATCCCGCATCTCATTCTGCTCAAATGTGAGCTTGATCGTGATCCCCCGTTTGTTTTTAAATGGCGTGTTCGGGTCTTTTAAATTCCCCACCACTTTAAACAGGGCATCTGTAAACTGTGCTGCCAATTCCCCACCGGCAATCTGGTTCAAATCAACCATAGTCTCCTCCTTACTGCATGTTTGCTCCTAAGAGTGCTTTTTCCATATCCGGGAAATCATAGTCCCGGGGCTGAAAATTGTTAAACTTGTTCCCTTCTGCATGGCCGATCCTGCCTGTCTGGTTCAGATAATTTTCAAACTTACTGCCAAACAAAGTAGATGGGCGAAGGAATTTTTCAAATTCTGTCCCCTTCCATTCCCGGACTTTTTTATCAATCACCTTTTCAAAGTCAATCAGGGTATATCCCTCCTGAAACCTTGCCCGGATATGTTTCTGGGTGTCCTTGGAAGATGCACGATAAGACGTGCCCATTTTGGTGTTCAGGTAATCAATCACGGCTTTGTACGGGTACTCAGGCGTGCGGTCTGCACTTGTGCACGACGACATATGATCTACCTTCTTTCCTTCTTCCATTCTTCCCTTCTTAACTTCTTTCTTTTCTTCTATTGTTGTTACACGGGTGTTATCTGCCTGTTGCTCCCTTGTTACTTCCCTGTTACAAGGCTGTTGTACCTCTGTTATCACCCTGTTATCTGCTTGATATTTATTGTAATTATTCACTGTAAATACGGTAAATTTTGCCTGTTGACACCCTGTTACCTCGCCGGTTGCTTTCAAATGTTTCAGCGCTGTACGCACCTGCATTTCCGACAGACCAGTTTCCAGGGCGAGCCGTGATATGGAACTGACAAAAGACCCTCGTGGGACGTCTGCCCCCTGAAATCTCCCGTCTTTCCAATTTGCTTTCAAGAGCATATGGATGAACAGCCTGCAGGTATTTACATCGGTATACCATTCCCATTCAAGCAGCTTCCTGCTCAACTTGATATAGTCCAACCACCCACTCCTTTCTCCCCGGGTTTCCCCGGGGGATATTTTTCGTGATATATACTTCCCTGGAGGTGTGCCCCTAAAGGTTTGTATCTTTTACTACTATGCCGTACACATGGTACATAGCCTGGAATGCTTCCATCCCCTTCTGATGCGCTATGATATGGTGTTCCCGGCACAGACAGATCTTCCGATACTCAGAATCATCCACTTGCCCACGGTCACGCCCCATACCAATCGCATCCACATGATGGATTTCCCCCGGTTTCCCACATACGGCACATTTCTTATGCATCAGGCAGAAATACAAATACCTACCGATATCGTCAGTACGTTCTGCCGCCATCCCGGAAAGGGGAATTTCCCATTCTATGGCAAACTCTATCAAAGTACTGATAAATTCTCTTGCCGTATCCATAGAACAGTTTGAAAGACTGAATTCTTCATCCCCGGTCCTGATGATATGCTCTGTCTTCATAAGCTCCTTGCAAACCTCAGGAGGATACCCCGTATAATCTGCAATATCCCTGATCGTTGCATATGCCTTTTTTCTCTGCTCTGCCGATATATGCCGCCCATCATCAAAACGGATCTCCGCCTTCCTGATCTCTTTCCTGCATAACATATCTCCCAACTGCAGCCGAGGGATATGGATAAGCAGCTGCGTCCCTTCTGGTGTAACTTGATATTTTCCTATCTCTGCAACTGTACGCATACCTTACCTCCTATTGAAACGGCAGGCCACTATCGTCTTCCGGTACCTCCGGTTCTTCTTCCGATTTGGGAACAACAGAATCCGCATTCGCAAGCTTGATCATAATTGAACAGAATGTCCTATAGCCCATATTTTCTAATGGAACACCATGCTGTTTCAGATACCCATCCAGATTCATATTGGTTCTTTTCGACGCCGAGATCAGTTTCTCCATCTCCTCTTTCGTTATCTTCCTATCTTCTACCTCGTAATGATCTTCTTCTGAATCATGCAGCTCTTCTGTCGGAATACAGAACAGTTGGAAACAGGCATATTTAAACGCTGCCGACAAGGCCTTATTCACGGATTTATCCCCGGTATCCATCCCCTCTCCCAATATAGTAACTTGAATATGGGATTTATCCTCTGCCGAAAAGAAGGTATACTCCACTTCTATCAGTGTATAAATCAAATTCCCTCCTTTGGCATTTTTCCGTTCTTCCCGTTCCTTTTTTTTCACACACGGAACACAGAAAATCTTATTTTTTATAAATGCCGGTGATAAAGCATTCATGACATCCTCAACCCCTCGAAATCTATACTTCTGCTGTTCATTCGTACGGTTCTTCCCAACTGCGCCAACATCAGCCATGACTGCATTCACTGCTTCAAAAATTTTCTCCGTCTCCATACCATCACCGGACCCTTAAACTTTCCGTCTGTTTCAATCCTGCATACTCCGCTGCCTTCTTGGGATCCGCTTTCACATCCGCCAGCAGACGCTTCCGATCCAGTTTTGGTTCTTGCTTTACAAAGTATTCCGCAGGAATTTTTGATGCATCGACAATCTCAAGACTCGGGGCATTTCTCTGGATACCAAAGCTGAACTTATCCGTCTTGAATTTTTTCTTCCCGATTGCAATCATAGATGCCTCAAGATTTCTCTTCAGAAAATCCTGATTGTTCTTCATTGCTTTCTTTTTCTTCTCTAAACGCTGGATCTCTTTGTCCAACGTTTCAATATTTCCATCCAGAAGAAAAATGATACTTGCGTAAGCATCTGCTTTCTCTTCAATCTCTCCATCCAGTCCTTCCATCGTGTCCCGGAGTACTTCCGAGTCTACCGTTTCATCCTCTACCATCTCCTGCAAAGTCAAATACTGACCTGTCAACTCATACAGCTTCATAAACATATTCCTCCTCTTCTATTTTTCTATAAATGTCCGCCTGTCTCTTTCTCAGTGCATACAGCCGCACTCTCTCTTCTCTACAGTCACACTCTTCTCCCGGATCCAGATGTGCCCCACACTCCGGGCAGGTGTTATAATAGCTCATTTCACTTACCCTCCTTCAAAATCTGGCTGATCCTGGACGGATGGCAGCCCATCTCATCCGCGATCTTCGCATTGCTCCATCCTGCCTTATGTAATGCCAGGACCTTTCCCGGGTCTACCACTCTGCCCTTCTTTTTATCCTTCGAGGGGGGGATGGGATTCTCTGAGTTTGGAATACTGTCCGGGATCCCGATGTGGGGATCCGGTTCTTCCTGTTTTGGTTCTTCCGGAAGATCTTCAGGATCTATCAATTCATCGATCCAGATCGCCGGTTCTGTTGGCTGCACATCTGGAATCTTGTCCACCTGCAGGCCTAAGATCACACGCACCTGATTTGTAGACAAGCAACCATCCAACTCCAACAGTCCGGAAAGGATCTCCAGACTACGCTGGTCACGAACTTTCTCCTCCCAGTCACGGAGGGATACGGTAACATTATTTTCCATTATCATTTGACTTTCTCCTCTTTCTCCCTTACAATAAAAGGGTACTAAATTATTTAGTGTCCATTTGGACCTGCCATATGAGTTGCCGCTCATGTGGCTTTTTTAATTTTCTGGCTCCGACCAGTTCCTTTGCTCACCAGCTCCAGCTGCTCCGGCGTATTCCGGATCACATACCAGTTCTTTGCTACCAGACCGGCAGCACTAATCATCTTCTTTTCCTCCAGCGTTGGATTGCGTGCCCGAGACTTACCCATGGTTCCTCACCCCCTTCTTCCTCTCCTGTTTCCAGAATCTGCACCTCCAGCATGATCCGCCGGTATGCCTGAAATGCCAATGCCCCGAAAAGTACCGCCGGCAGCCAGTCCGATTCATTCTGGAACGATACCGCCAGTCCGGCAACTGCCAGACAAAATCCTGATATTTTCAATGCTTGTCCTCCTTCCCCGCCCTCAGGCGGTTTTATCTTTTTTGTCAACTGCGAACCCCGCATTATTAACTGCCCTGCAGATGGTTTCCGCAATGATTTTCATGGCTTCTTCTCTTGGTATGGATTCTTGGTCTATCCATTCACCATTGATTTTTATTTGACTGATAATATGCATTACAGCACCTCCTGCTGTATGGTATGCGATACGGTATGTACTTGGTTACTGCTTGCTTATTGACTTTCCTGTAATTTCTCCTATACTTTAAATACAGGCACCGCCATGCCGAGTACACTGAAAGGAGTGTAAAATGGAAGTCCATTTAACAAAAGACGCTGATAAATTGGTTTGTTCTATGTACAAATCATATTTGCAAAAACGTAAAAAAGGTGTCTCCAAATCCAATGCAGTTCATTTTGAACCCCCGGAAATATTTACTTATAAATTATGTTCTGATTGGTCTTTGCCTGATCTTAAAGTAACCGTTTCGGAACTTCAATCCGCAGGACTTGGTATCCGTTATCGCAATGGTGGTTTTAAAGCAAACGAACAATTTATCATTTATATGGAAAATCGTTTTAAAAATAATTTTTCAGAATTGACTGATTTTTTATCAAAATTTATTCCATAATTTTTTGCCCCTCGGTTCCTGTGTAGTATTCATCTCTCGATACTTCCAGGAACCAATTTTTTCCTTCGCTTTTTAACGATATATCTTTTACATATTTCATTTCTTCACCATTGATCTCAAAGATTCCCTTTTCCAGATCGATATGGATTGAATTAAAAATTTTCCCGGTCATTTTTCTCACTCTCCTTTCTCCTTTACATGAATTATTTTTCTTGATATTTGAAATATTTTTCGTGTTATGGTAAAATTCTTTCAATATCAAATGAAAGGATTTAGATCATGGACAATTCTTTTACTGTAAACGCATCATTGATTGCTGCCATCGCTGCTATTTGTGCTCCAGCAATCACAACTCTTATTCACAGCATCAAAGAATATATGATTACCAAGCGACAAATTATTCTTCCTAAAAAGCTCGAAGCCATGGACGCTTTCTCGGATTCATACTCCAAATGCGGTAAAAACGTTTTCATTCCATCTTTTACCATTCCCTTTTATAGAGATGCAATGTTTTTAGCCTCTCTGTGTTCAAAGAAGAAAACAAAAAATCTTATTATATCTTTAGGCTCCCAGGTGCGATCTTATGGCACATCTCCTGAGACAGATAAGCTTTTCATTGAGTGCGTAAAAGCTGTGGCTATGGAATCATAGTTTTCATATAAGCTTGAATCCCCATAGGTACTACATATCCCCAGGCTAAAATTTCGCCAAGTAGTAAACAACCTATCCATAACCATGGTTTTTCATGGAAAAACCAGCAAATAACTGGTGCTAATATGAGGAACGTTAAAGTTAAAATCGTCACTACTGTAAATCCCACCTATTTCGCCTCCTTTTTTTGCCTTTTCGGTATCTTTTAAAGTTACTCTTTTGCAAAAAAAATTTCTATTGGATTTTCAATATGAAGGGCATCAATCATAATCTGTATTTCATCACTTCCAAACACCCCGATTTTCATTTTCTCATAAAAGGTTTTTGGCGTTATTCCAAGCATCTTCGCAACGTCTGACTGAGAATAACCATTTTTAACAATTTCACCTTTCAATTCGTTTATTTTAATCACTTCCTCACCTCCGTAACTTATTAAGTTACTTTCAGTATAGCACATTTATGTAACTTGTCAAGATATTTTTGTTGCTTTTTACACTTTTTTGTGATACCATGAAGTTACACATAAATAAAGAAGGGAGTTGATAGAATGACAGTTGGCGAAAGAATAAAGGAAATAAGAACAAGATTAGGAATAAGTCAAGTGGATTTTGCTGATAAAATAAATGTTTCAAAACAAACCCTTTATAAATACGAGAATAATATCATAACCAACATTCCTTCTGATAAAATAGAAGAAGTTGCGAGATTGGGAAATGTGTCTCCAGCATATATAATGGGATGGACAAAAAAAGAGAAACTTTTAAATACGTTTTGTGGGGATGGTGTTTTGGATTGTATTTCAACTTCTGAGAAGGCAGTCATTGAATTATATAGAACTCTAAATACCACCGGAAAAAATGAAGCTTACAAGAGGATAGAAGAATTAACTTTGATTGGGCGATACGTTAAATACGAAACAGACCTCGCCGCAGCTCATGAACGTACTGACATAGAAGTAACCGATGAAATGAAAAAACATGACGATGATATCATGAATGACGATTCCGAATGGGAGTGATTTAATTGACCTACGAAGAATTATTGAAAGAAACTGACAATCTTGGACTGATCGTGAAAGAAAAGCCTCTATATTCTGGAGATGGACGAATATTAAAAAATAAAATTGCCATCCGAAAGAATCTTCCAACTCAGAAAGAAAAGTCCTGCGTCCTCGCAGAAGAACTGGGTCACCACTATACCACCGTAGGAAATATCCTTGACCAGTTTTCCGTTTCCAACAGAAAGCAGGAGCTCCGGGCAAGGATGTGGGCTTACAATAAGCTGATCGGGCTCATAGGCATCATAAAAAGTTACGAACACGGGTGTCAGTCCCATCACGAAATGGCTGAATACTTGGATGTGACAGAAGAATTTTTAAGAGATGCTTTAAAACGGTATCATCAGAAATATGGCGTCTGTACTACTGTTGATAATTACATTATTTATTTTGAACCACTTGGCGTGGTGAAGATGAATTAATTCGCTACGGCGTTTTAATTGTACAAGATAAATTTTTCACATTTTGTAAAATTATTTTCAAAAAAGTATTGATTTTCCAATATAATTTAATATAATAAGGGTATAAATAAGAATACCGCCTGAGAGCAGGGCGGGCTAATCAAAAGACGGCTCAATGGATGATTCTCCTTGTAGAGCGCAAGGAGCTTAAACAAAATAAGGCTCAATGGATTTATACCCTCTACGGATCGTAGGGGGTATTTTTATTACGAGGTAAAAATGAAGATAAGTTATTTAAGGATAGAACAGGCAGCTATCACGCCCCAGTGGTCTTAAAGAGATGCCGGAGTGTCACCCGGCTAGATAACTTATCTTTTATAATAATATCGCTTTAAGAGCATCAAATCAGACCTCGTAGAAATACGGGGTCTTTTTCGTTCTTTGACAATATAATATACTTACCCGGGGAACCGTTGGGGTGTTATGTCAGCCGCCGGACGATTTACGAAAGGAGGCTGGTGCTATGGTTACATATGACGAATTGTTCGACTTTGTAAACATGCTTTGCGCAGTCATAACTCTTGTTATACTTTTTACACGCAAAAAATAGCGCCCCTGCTCTGGTAAAGTAAGGCGCTATTTTTATAACACTTTGTTTGCCGACGGTCAGGTGTACACTGACCAACGGTTCTCTTGTTAAGTATATTATATGTCAATCGGTTTTATTTGTCAAATACAAAACCGCCCGGTGCGCCAACACCAGATGACCCCAGTAGCATTCCAGAATGGAATAGGCAGTTACCGCCGCTTCTAAAAGAAAATACTAGATATAGAAAGGAATACTTATGATTTCGCACACAAAGGAACTGGAGATATTGGATTCAATACTTAATTTTGAAATCCCCCAAATACCTGAAACCACTCGCTTTTGGATGATCCGCACACAAAAAGGATATTTTTATAGTGAATTTATTTCTAGGAAATTCGTTGCAATAGCCTGGAACAATATTGACAGAACCACGAATCTTTCTGAATCTTCAAAAGAATATTTGAAAGACGATATTGTTATGAAATATCCGGAAATAAGCAGACCATCAACTGTTATTAATAAATGTAACAACTTTATTAATGGTGTAAATGAGGGTGACATACTGGTAATCCCGAGTCAAGGAAGTAAATTCGTAACATTCGCGATTGCCGGAGAATATTTTGAAGATTCTACTAAAACTGTCGAATTAGAAAATGCAGTCATCTATAGAATTAAAAATAACGATGTAGATGTTAAAGATGTTTCTTGTCCATATAAAAAGAGACGGAAAATCACTTTGCTTCGCACACTAAAGAGTGATGATTTGAACACCGCTTTATATCGTGCTATTTCTAATTACCACGGCATAAGCAATCTTGATACTTATGCTTACCAAATTTTAAACTCTTTATATAACTGCTATTCTTATAAAGAGTATACCGCACTCGTTTATAACATCCGAAAAACGGATCCCATTAAGCCTCGTGAGTTAAGTAAACTTATTTTAGGAAATACGGAATGCCTGTGTTCTATTATTTCAGAGGATAACATATCGACTCAAATGAGCCTCCACTCTCCTGGCGATGTAGTTTATCTTTTAAAAGACGCATATGAATTTGCCCGTGATAATTGGGCTATCATTTTAGGACTTCTAGTCTTTCTTGGTGGGGGAAGTGCATTTTCGTTCAAAGTAACTGGACTTATAGAAATAATCAAAAATGTTTTTCTTTTTTCAGAAGATGTCCGTTCAAAGAAACTTGACAACGACTCTAAGGAACTCGATCTTCAACTAAAGCGTTTAGAACTGAAACAAAAAATAAAGGACTCCGGAATAAACCCAGAATCCTTAGTTGCTCCACTGGAAGACGTAGTTGAAAGTACGGATTCATTAGAAGTCGAACCTATTGTTACTGGAGATTCTTCTGTTTTGCTTGATTCTGTGGACGAAAATGAAGAATCCATCGATATAGAGGATTTATAAACAAGCACGCTATTACTATTCCTATAACCCATACTCCCAAAAGCTTACATGGCGATTCGAAAATATATTCTTCTATGTACGTATATGAAATCACTTTAAAAAAACTACTTAAAAGAAAAAGGAAACATAAAATGTAAATCAAATTATCGATTGCATACCAAGTGTATTTTTTCATAATTACTACCCCTTTTCTTTTAATTATAGCAAAAAACTTTTATACATCAATAAACAAATTGTTAACTTCACATAAAAAACCGCCCGGTATTGGCGTACCGAACGGTCTTGCAATATATCCGAAGATATACCTCTTTTTAACAAAAATATTGTATCATCTTCGGAGCAGCCACGCAAGCGGAACATCCGTTCACTGCTGGCTGTTATTTTTGTATCTTTTTATACATAAAATCAACAAGGAGATGATATTATGTCAGAAAAATATCGAGATGGCGCCTTGTATATTCGTGTCAGTACCGATAAGCAGGAAGAGCTTTCTCCAGATGCTCAGAAACGATTGTTATTGGACTACGCAAAAAAGAATAAGATTCTGGTAAATCCCAACTACATTTTCATAGAAAATGGCATCTCTGGGCGGAAAGCTCAGAAGCGGCCAGAATTTCAAAAAATGATTTCATTGGCTAAGTCCAATCCATCCCCATTCCAAATCATCCTTGTATGGAAATTCAGCAGATTTGCCCGAAATCAGGAAGAATCCATCGTATATAAGTCGATGCTCAAAAAGCAATGTGGTGTGGAAGTGATCAGCACCTCCGAGCCTCTCATCGATGGTCCTTTTGGTTCACTCATTGAGCGAATTATAGAGTGGATGGATGAATACTACTCTATCAATCTCTCCGGAGAAGTTATCCGAGGCATGACCGAAAAGGCTTTGCGTGGCGGTTATCAGGCTACTCCTCCGTTGGGATATAAAGCTGCAGGGGAAGGGAAACCTTTCTTGGTGGTTCCGGAAGAAGCAAAGCTTGTTACATATATTTTCCAGCAATACTGCCAGTATCGCAAAGAGCCTACTGCGATAGCCAGGCAAATCAATGAAATGGGGATTCGTACTAAACGGGGCGGATTATTTGAAAAGAGAAATATCTCCTACATTTTGCAAAATAAATTCTATGTGGGAACTCTGGAGTGGAACGGTATAACAGCGAAAGGGCAACATGAAACGTTTATTTCACCGGAACTCTTCGAACAAGCGCAGGAAATCATCACCTCTACGTTTAAATCAAAGAAAAGACGCAGTGTATCTACCTGCAAACATTGGCTTGCCGGATTGGTGAAATGTTCTATTTGTGGCGCTTCCTTGTCTTATAATACTGGGAAATACCCCCGTTTTGTCTGCTGGCGTTACGCCAAGGGATTTCATAAGGGAAACTCATCCATTTCAGAGGAGAAGCTTATAGCGGCTGTCCTGACATATCTGGAGAAAATTTTGAATGGAATGGATTTTACTGTTTCTTACATCGAAAAGGAGGATCCGCAATTCACGGAAGAAGATCAACTGGAAAAAGATTGGGAAAATCTTTCTGTACGGGAAAAGCGTATTCGTACCGCTTACGAAACCGGGGTTGATTCTCTTGAGGAATACAAAGAAAACAAGGCGCGTTTAAAAAAAGAACGGGAAGAACTGGAAGCGAAAAGGGCGAATCTGATCCAGACCGCCGCTGCTCCAGATACAAAAGAACTGTTTCTTGAAAAAGTAAAAACTGTATTCGATATCTTAAAGAGTGATGAAGTTGAAACTGAGACAAAAGGTGTCTTTATTCGCTCTATCGTAGAGGAGATTATTTACGACAAAGAGAAAGACACACTGACGTTCCATCTCTACACCCCTCAAAAAACCGCGTAAATATAGGCTTTTTCAACACTTATAGGTTACCGGGGTAAGGGGGACCTGACGGTGAAATCAACGCCTCCATGCGTTATCTCTCCCAACGTTTCTCCGCTCCAAACCGCATGTGTATGGCAGTTCTCACAGATGTTGCCACAGAGGAACTGGCCCACATGGAAATGGTCTCCACCATGGTTCATCAGCTTACTGCCAATCTTTCCATGGAAGAAATTGAAAAAAGCGGTTTCTCTGATTACTATGTGGATCACACCGTAGGAGTTTGGCCGCAGGCAGCAGGCGGTGTTCCTTTAAATGCCAATCAGTTCCAATCCAAAGGCGATCCCATTACAGACCTTTTTGAAAGCCTTGCTGCGGAACAGAAAGCCCGCACCACTTACGACAATATCCTTCGTGTTGTACGAGATATTCCTGAAATTGCTGATCCTATCCGTTTCCTCCGCGCCAGAGAGATCGTGCACTTCCAGCGTTTCGGTGAAGCGCTGCGCTCCGTACAGGAAGAATTGGATAGCAAAAACTTCTATGCGTTCAACCCCAGTTTCGATACTGGTATGACAAAAACTCCCTGTCAATGCAGTGATTGCTGAAGTTTAACCTAAAGTTTTTTGGAGCTGTCGCTTTAAACATGATTCAGAAATATTCTGGATATGCACTTAATGCAGCAGCTCCATCATAAGATACCTCATCACTGAGAAGATTCCATACTTTTTATTTCTTCCGCCACGGCTACGGCAATCTGCTCTGCCCCTTTTTGATTGGGGTGTACGCCATCTTCCCGAAACCATTGCGGATGGTTTTCTGTCAGCGTATACAGATCCAGAACCGGTATTTTTTTCTCTTCTCCAATTTTCTTAATAATTTTACATTCTTCTTGAATCACTGCATCACTCATCAAAGTATCCTCATTCCATTCTGCAGAAGCTTCAAATACTTTAGGCGGTGTTGCCAGTATGAGTTTCGGCGTCTGGGGTAATTTTTCATAGTTTTCTGTTAATTCCCGGTAATCTTTTTCAAAGGATTCCGTATTTTTCCAATTCACTTTTTTGGAATCATTGGTTCCCAGAATCATTACAACAATATCTGCATCATATTTCAGACTTTTTTCATATACGGTCTCATTTACATAGGGTATATTTCCTTTCTTTTGTACAGTCACCCCTTCAACGCCAAAATTCCCCACCTGATATTCTTTTGTTCCCAACATCTGCTGGAGACGTACCGGATAACAATATTCCTTTCTGTTCTCCACCCCCGTTCCATACGTAATACTGTCTCCTACGCAAGCTACAACAGTTTTATCCTCACTGCTCATATGATCCATGAGATTCCAAAAAACAAGGACAATCGCTACCATAAAAAATGCCTGCGCCCGTTTTCTTCTTTTGTTTTGATCCATATCATTCTTCCCTTCTTTTTTCTCCAAATTTCGTAACTATTTTTTATGCAATTCTTTTATTTTTTGTATGATTT
>PPYF01602954.1_pt1 | contig 30747 bp, 27 predicted proteins | sample 1559871 | NCBI WGS metagenome assembly PPYF01 (sample SAMN08240021, study PRJNA423297) | Human gut metagenome, whole genome shotgun sequencing project.
ATATGTTCGTTATCCTTTAACAAAGCATCCAACGATTTAGCTTGGCTTTGGGTATAATCGATGGACGAGCTTTGAGGAAATTGCATAGATACGATGATTTCATTCCGCGTCGACGATGGGAAAAATTCCTGTTTGATGAGCGGGAATGAAAGCAAGGATAGGATGAAAGCCCCTAATGTTAGGAGTAACACAGCCTTATGATGACCTAGTGCCCAGTGAAGGAGGCTTTCAAAACGAGCATAAAAAACAGTTTTCAGACGATGCATGATATGATCGCGACGAGTCCATTCCGATTCGGGTTTCTCGGCCTTGTTTTCGATGATTTTATAGCCTAAGACCGGACTGACCAGAACGGACGCAATCCAGGATAGGATGAGGGCCATAAAGACAACGATGGACAGGGATTTCGTGAATTCCGCAACCATGCCCTCCGCTAAGGCGAGAGGCAAGAACCCGGCACAGGTAATGAGCGTGCCAGATAGCATCGGAAAGGCCGTTGATTCGTAGGCGAACGTAGCGGCGCGCCAGTGGTTAAAGCCTTCTTCGAGTTTAACGCTCATCATTTCTACGACGATGATGGCGTCATCAACGAGCAGGCCTAGGGCCAATATGAGGGCGCCAAGGCTAACCTTATGCAAATAAATGCCATTTTCATACATCAGTACAAAGGTGGTGGACACGACGACCGGAATGGTAAGAGCCACTACGATGCCCGTGCGAATACCTAGGGACGCAAAGCTGACGAGCAATACGATGGCGATGGCTTCGAATAAAGATTGGGAGAAATCGCCAATGGATTCCTTAACAATGTGCGGCTGATTCGACACTTGGTCGACGCTTAACCCTGCAGGAATCGTCGTTTTTAGCTCTTTCAGTTTCGTATCAATCGCCTTGCCAAACTCGATGTTATTCCCACCAGCATCCATGGAAATGGCGATGCCAATAGCCGGCTTGCCTTCATAGTAGAACTGAGGACTAGATGGGTCCTTATAGGTCATCGTTACGTCCGCGATATCTCCAAGGCGAATCGTTTGGTTATTGATGCGTACAGGCATATTTTTGACTGCATCGACGCTATCAAAGACGCCGTTGATGCGTAAATATACATTATTCGTATCCGTATTGATCATGCCCGCTGGCACCATGGCGCTTTGCTGTTTGAGGGCCGTCAATAATTGTTGGGTGCTCACCTGATACGATGCGAGCTTGTCCTTGTTAATCGTTACATCCAAGGACTTTTCTTGTACCCCGATGAGAGTGATCTTCTTAACATTCGGAACGGACAAGAGCTGCCGTTTTAAATCTTCTGCCTGTTGCCGTTTTTCTTCGTACGAGAATTCGTCACCTGAAAGTGCGTAAATGGTGCCATATACATCATCGAATCGATCGTTGATAGATGGGCCTTGCACACCGGATGGCAAAGATTTCCATTCGTCATTGATCATATTTCGCGCTTCTTCCCAAGCGGGGCGAATCTTGTTCGATGGCAAATCTTCTTTCAGATTGATATAAATAACGGATTTGCTACCATCTGTGAAAGACTTCGTATAATCTACACCCGGCAAATCCCGTAGCTTTTCTTCGAGCTTGTCCGTTACTTGATCTGACATTTGTTGCGGTGAAGCACCGGGCCATGAGACGCCCACAACCATGGTACGCATCGTAAAGTCTGGGTCTTCCATGCGTCCCATGTGGGTGAACGAGAATATACCAAAGGTGAGGAGTACAGCAATGAAGTAGTAGATAATGGATTTGTGGCGTAACGCCCAATCTGCTAAGTTAAACTTCTTCATTTATGCACCGCCGTTCCTTCTTGTAATTGTTGGGTTCCTGCGGTGATGACGATATCCCCTTTAGCGAGGCCATTTTTAACAATGACCGAATTATTACCAAATTCGCCAGTTTGAATAGGAACGAGATGTGCTTTGTTGTCTCGAATGACATAGACTGCGTTATTACCTTGTTTGTCTTTCACCAACGCCGTCAACGGTATGGAGATATCCGTTGTATCCGTTTGATTGAGGATGGCATTGATAGTCATACCGAGCTGCATCTCTTTTGGAGGATTTTGCAAGGTAATTTTGACCATATACGTCCGCGCTACAGGGTCTGGAACCGGTGAAATTTCGCGAACAATACCTTGTACTTTCACATCAGGCAAAGCCCAAAATGTGATGGTCGCCGTGCTACCAGGGTGAATTTTGCTCATTTCCTGTTCTGGCAAAGCGATGACCGCCTCAGGTTCGTGACCGGCCGCCAAGGTACCTATTGCCTGGCCTGCTGCTACGACCTGACCGGCCTCGACATTGAGAGCCGTAATAATACCGCTGTCTGGAGCAACTAAAGTAGTATAACTATTTTGATTGTTACTCAAATTGAGACCTGCTTGGGCCTGTTGCAACTGAGCTTTCGCCGCATTCAGTTGATTTTCAGCCTGATCCAATTGCAATTTGCTGATAGCCTGCTCAGCGTACAAAGCGCGGTATCTTTCAGCATTTGTATTGGCTAAATCATAGGCCGATTGCGCCGCCGTAACAGCACCTTGCGCATTTTGCACCTGACTTGCCGTATCAGCGCCATTAATCTGAGCAATTACCTGACCGGCCTGCACAGTAGTGCCCACACTGACAAACTTATTAATCACGCGGCCGCCCACCTGGAATGCTAGATTCGTTTCCGTCCGATTCTTGATGGTTCCCGAATACCCAGCACTCGTCGTTCCAGCCTCTTCGCCAATCGTAATCGTCCGTACCTTGAGACTCGTATCATGATCATCTTGATTCGACCCACAACCGCCGATGATGAGTGCACTCATCAACAGAACCGTGGTCAAACCTAATACACTACGATTCATAATCCTCTCCTTCACACACGTAATAGAGATTATTGTAAAAGCAATAACTACTATGAAATATATATTTTATACAATTAAATAATACTATATATTAGATAAAAATTCTATAAGGATATTAATTATATTAGAAAATATATATGTTTTCTAAATTTAGTAACTGCGAGGCACCTTCCTAAAACCTCCAGCTACCTTAACGGTCTGCGCCTGATGGCTTGAAGAATATAGCTTAGCAATATAAAAGGAATGGCTCGCCCCAAAGCCGACACGCTACTGCGCTTCGCGGAGCCCGAAGTCGTTTTGGGACAAGCCATTCCTTCTTTACTATAAATCTGAATTTGAAAAATACAAACATATATATTTTCTAACTAATTGGAGAGAGGGGACCTTCGGGGAGAAATTTAGGTTATAATAGTTTTGATAAAGGTTGGTGGAATTATGAAACAAGAAAAAGACAGAGAAGTATATAATCAAAAAACATTAGAAGCAATGAAAGAAGCAAAGAAAATAGCTAGAGATTCAAAATACCCTAGTTATGAAAATTTAGATGAATTAAAAAGGGCTTTATTAGATGAAGATCATAGAAAAAAAGTCACTAATTGATATCTGGCAAAGGGGCTCTCATTGTCCCAAGCGAAATACCATATTAGTGACTTCTTTGAGTTAAGTATACAAAGTGAAAAAGGCACATGGTGCTGCCACTTCGGGTCCCGCTTTAGCGCGATAGCGTGTCTCTCTTGTAGAATGTGTTGAACTAAGTTGTGCGAATTACAGTAGAAATGAAAATTTGAGCACGTAGGATCATAGAATGATAGTGATAAAAAAATAGACTTCCAAAAACGACTTTGGCCCTGCGGAGGCCGTTAGGCCGGAGTCAGACCCGGCCGGTGGAGTTTTTGGAAGTCTATTTTTTTATATTAGTATTTATGACGATACGTGCTCTAAATTTTATTCTTCTGTTTGTTCCACAACTGGTTCAACATAACTAACCAAAATTTTATCTATCCGTGTATTATCCATGTCCACGATTTCGAATGTGTATCCGTCCCATGTGGTTTTGTCGCCTTCGCGTGGGATTCTACCGAATAGAAGGTTCATAAGGCCGCCCAGTGTTTTGTAGAGATCGTCTTCTTCGCGTGGTAGTTCTTTGACGATGTGGAAGAATTCTTTGAATTCGTCTACGTCGAGTAGACCGTCTACGAGCCAAGTGCCGTCTTCGCGTTCGACGATGCGGTTTTCTTCTTCTTGGCGCTCTTCTTCGCCGGATGGCATGAGGCCTACGATTTCTTCCATGATGTCGTGCAAGGTAACGAGGCCGCTAAAGCCGCCGTATTCGTCGAGGACGATGGTTTCGTGAACGCCTTCATTACGCAATGTGTTGAGTAATTTCATAAGAGAAATGGACTCAGGTACGAGCAATGGTTCTTTCAAGCAAGAATGGATGACATGATGCAATGATTTTTCGCCTTGTAAGCATTGGACCATCACATCGGTTACATTGACTACGCCGCGCAATTCGTCGAGCGAGTCTTCACCTACTGGAATGCGGTATTGGTTCGCCGTTTTTAGGACCTCCATGATTTCTTCTTCGGACGAGTTTAAATCAATCCATTTGAGTTGCGTCCGCGGTGTCATGACGTCGCCTGCGTTCATATCTGCTAGGTGGAAAATATTTTCTACGAGGATTGGTTCCTCTTCTTCAAAGGCCCCCATGGCTACGCCTTCGGTGAGCATTTTGTTGATTTCCGATTCCGTTACAGGCGCTTCTTCTTTCACAGTGACGCCCAATATTTTCAATAGAAAATCCGTGGATACGCCGAGGAATAGTACGATTGGTTTTAATGCTTGTGAAAGCCAGTAAATTGGCTTTGAAACAACAACGGCAATCGCTTCAGGGCTGTTGATAGCTAGTCGTTTTGGCACCAATTCACCGATAACAAGGGATAAATAGGTGATGATAGAAACAATCAAGAAGGAACTAATAGAAGCCGCATAAGGAGCGATACTAGGGAAGGCTTTCACCAATACGTCAGCTAATGGTGCGGAAAAGGTGGCACCGGAATACAAACCGGTCAAAATGCCGACGAGAGTGATACCGATTTGGATGGTAGAGAACATCTCATTCGGATTCTCTGCCAACTCAAAGGCCTTCTTGGCGCGCTCATTACCAGACTCGGCCATCTCCTCGAGGCGGCGCTTCTTGGCATTGACGATGGCGAGCTCGGTCATAGAAAAAATGCCGTTCGCGATGATTAAAATGACGATAATTATAAAATCTAAGGTCAGATCACTGTCCATGTAAGTAAATACTCCTTTTTATGAGATACAATTCTGCACATGAGAAAAATTGAAATATTACTCTTAAGTATATCATATCTGAATCATATATGGTAAATACAACAAAAGCACCCATGGAGGATGCTTTTGTTGTATACTATAGGTGTTACTGCCCCATACTGGTAACAGAAAGGGGGTGAAAATGTGTTTGACACTTTGAGTTCCTTAATAGTGTCTATCATAGCAGGTGTAACCTGTCACTACATCTGCAAGTGGCTAGATAGATATTTTCGTCAGTAACTAGCACAGAAAAAGGAGGGTGGCCGCCCTCCTTTTTCGTTTGCGTGAAAATGTGTCACACATTGGTTCCTTTGTCACTTATTATATTACACAATTTACTATTATTTGTAAATGGTTAGTGATTGTTATAAAAAAGCAGGGTTGCCGCCCTGCTTTTTCATTTTGCGTGCAACATATTGAACGCATTAACTTCCTTGCCATATACTACATGATTATCTAATGTTTGTAAATGATGCAATCTATGTATACAATGATTCATAAGAACATTAATAAAACTATAATATACATGTATATAAGCAATAGGGAGCAGGATACGATGACAAGCGAACAGGAATGGGAACAAGTGTTACAAATTAAAACCACAGGCCGTGATGATAGCCGTTCGGATACAGAGCACCATCCATATGAGCCAACAGATTACTGCGTTCTTGAACGCCTTGCGAATAGCGGATATATTACGAAACAAAACACCCTCATCGATTACGGCAGTGGCAAGGGGCGCGTTAGCATATTTATAGCTAATCAGACGCGGTGCCATTCCATTGGTATCGAATACGATGAACGTTTGTATGAACGGGCCATCGTAAATGGTGAAAGCCCAGCTGCCAAGAACCGTGTATCCTTTGTCCTTGGCGATGCTGCTACCTATACATTGCCAGACAATGCAGATCGATGCTTTTTCTTTAATCCCTTTGCACTTCACACCATTAAACGCGTACTAGGTAATATCTTTGATTCTTTATATCATCATCCAAGAGAAATTCTACTATTCTTCTACTATGTTAACGAAGAAGTAGAAAATTTCCTAAATAACCATGTGCGCCTTGAAGTTGAAGAAATAATACAATGCGGTGATTTATTTCAAGAAAATGATGAAAAAGAACGTATATTAGTGTATAGGGTGAATGTATTTTAGAAATATTTCAGTATCTCTATATTTCGTTTTATCTATTCTTCTAGATAAGTGTATAAAGTCATTATATAATCTAATTGTTACTACTCCATTCTGGTAACAGAAAGGAGGTGAAAACATTGCCGGAGATATTAATTTCCTTTTTTATATCTATCATAGCAAGTATAGTTTCATATTATATTTGCAAGTGGCTGGATAGATAGTTTAGTTAGTAACCAGCACAATAAAAAATAGCAGGGTGGCAGCCCTGCTATTTTTTCGTATGAAAACATTGCCTCATACTAATTTCCTTTATTACTCATAGAATAGCATGATATAAAAGGATAGTCAAATTTTGCGTACTTTCATTAAAACACGCAGAAAATCCGCATATTTTCTGATATAATAATAGATTAGAGAGTATAAAAATTTATTTTTCTATTCACCATGGTATGTATTGATTCGTAATGATTAATCGTAGTGATTAGGGCTGAGTATATACCATAAAGGAGGAACGTATGGAACGCGTGTCAGCAAGTCTTATTGAAGAAATTCGCAATGCCTTAGTGGAGCGTTATAATCGTGATCAAGAAATCCAGCAAATGATTGAGGAAATCGGTGCTGAGGAAGGTCTTAACGGTTGATGAAAATTCAGCTAATAAGAAAACTACATCTAGTCTTGATGACATCAATGACGATGAGGACGATTTTGATGATGAAAGCGTATTAGACAGAGATATTCGTACGTCTTTAGACCCTTATGATATGGTGAATTCCTTATTGTACTCCAAACAATCTGGTGATGATACAACTAAAACCAAACAACAAAAGGAAATCGATAAGCTTATCAAAAAACAACTGAAACGCGTGGAAGAAGAATGGGCGAAGCTTTCAGGAAAAAACGCTAAAAAAGATAAGAAAAAGAAAGATAAAAAGAAAGACAAAGATACAAAGAAGGACAAAAAAGACAAGCAATCTAAGAAAGAGTCCGAATTAGTAAAGGAATCGAAGAAGTCCAAGAAGGACAAAGAGTCCAAAAAGAGTAAGAAGGACAAGGATTCTAAAAAAGATAAGAAAAATAAGGATGCTAAGAAGGATAAAAAGGCTAAGAAATTAAAAAAAGCCTTGAAGAAAGAATCCAAAAAGTCCACAAAAAAGGACTAACCGTAGATTTCACAGATGACCACGGCCAGAAAACTACGGATAAGGGCTGTGGAAAATGCAAGCGGTGCAAGGGGCCGCGGTGTAGTAAGTATAAATAGTGTTGTTATAGGGAATAAATTTAGAATTATAGCTGTTGAATAAGGAGTTTACAGATGGCTGCAAATAAAAGGGGAATCCTTAATATTATGGAAAGCTCTGTGTGGGGAGGCATGGAGCAATATGTATATGATATGAGTGAAGAATTAGAACGACAAGGTATTTCCCCTTTTGTATTAACTGATATTTGGAAACCTGAGTTTATTTCTAAATATAGTGAGGTTGCAACAGTTTTCTCCTTTAAGATTCGTAAAAATAAAGGTTTTTACTCAATTCATAAAATGGCTGCTTTAATTCGTCAACATAACATTGATACTATTTTATGTCATACAGGAAAATACATTTTTTTAGCTATATTATTGAAAAAGATGACAGGTGTAAAAGTTGTATTTTTCAAACATAATGTATTACCTGCTAAGACTGATGTTTATCATAGATGGATACAAAATCAAGTAGATGCTTTTGTTTGTGTTTCAAAATGTGTATATGATGCACAAGTAGTAAAAGGTAAAGAACATAAATATCATCTCGTTCATAATGGAATAAATACTTATAGATTTCCAGAGATAGAAGTGGAGAAAAAAAAGAACACTTTTGTTATTGGGTATGCAGGTAGAATTGGTCTAGATAAGGGTATTATAGAGTTATTAGATGCTATTAAATACTTGCATGAATTAGGAAAACCTATTGGGTTGTATATGTGTGGTAAAATATCAGGAAATTCAGACGATATAATCCATACACATATACGTAATAATCATATGGAATCATATGTTAATTTTTTAGGATTTCAAAATAATATGAATCAATTTTATAAATCCATACATTGTTTAGTAGCACCATCTAAAATAAAAGAAGCTTTTGGTCTTGTTATTTGTGAGTCTATGTATTGTAAAACTCCAGTTATAACAAGTAATTCAGGAGCACAAGAAGAGATTATTACGAATGGCGAAAATGGAATTATCATAGATACTGTAGATTATAAACATATAGCTGATTCTATTATTTATTTAATGGATAATCCATTAGAGTATCAAACAATTATAGGTAATGGGTATAAAAGAGTTGTATCTATGTTTACAATTGAAAAAATGGTTGAATCTATTATTAATCTATAAAATAAAATGGATGATGAAATTTTATGCTAATGTACAATAGGGGAGACATACATGGCAACACTAACGGTCATTATTTTGGCTAAAAATGAAGAACAACATATGAAAGACTGTATCGCATCTGCACAATTCGCTGACGAGGTGCTTCTTATCGATGACGGCAGCACGGATAAAACGGTAGAGATTGCCGAATCTATGGGGGCTCGCGTCGTACATCACGCTATGAACGGCGATTGGTCCCAACAACGACGCTTTGCCGTCGAAGAGGCGCGGTCCGAATGGATTTTCTTCCTCGATGCGGACGAACGCATTTCGCCAGAATTGCAACGAGAAGTACAAGATGTACTGGCTAAGGATGAGAAAAAAGCATATTGGATTGAACGGTCCAATGTGTTCCATCACAACAAGGCTACTCATGGCGTGTTGCGTCCCGATTACGTGTTGCGATTTATGCCAAAAGAAGGCACGAATATAGAAGGCTTTGTACATGAAACCATATCTAGCACCTATCCTGAGGCTAAACTACATGGCAAAATGTACCATTATACCTATGATAATTGGCACCAGTACTTCAATAAATTCAACAATTATACGACATTAGCGGCTAAGAAATATAAGGAAAATGGAAAATCTTGCTCCTTTGTAAAGGATATTCTTATCCGTCCAAGCTGGGCTTTTTTTAAGGTGTATATTTTAGATAGAGGCTTTTTAGATGGGAAAATGGGATTTATCCTATCTGTGAATCACTATTTCTACACCATGATTAAGTATGTAAAACTATACTATTTATTGAAATCTAATGGGAAATTATAATTTCTGAATAATAGACGAGTGTGAGTATGAGAAAGGAAGGACCACAATGCGCGTAGCCATTTTGGAAAGTATCATTATGCCCGCCGGTCATGAGGTGGAATTTGACCGCATGATCATCAATGAATTAAAACGCCAAGGTCATGAACCGGTATTGATGGTGCCGGAGAACTTTACCTTTAAGGTTGATTATGGCGTTGAGGTTATCTATCTTGAGGGCGGAGAGGTAGTGACCTATGCAGGTGCATCGAAATGGAAAAAGCCGTTCTTGTCTCTATTACGTGAACGACGTCGTCGTGCATGGTTTACTTCGGCTGCTAAGAAATTAGAGGAACATAATTGTGATGCCCTAATCATTCCCACCTCTACGTATCGCTATATAAAAGCGCTATTGGATACGCCTCTAAAAAATGCAAAGGTACCTGTCCATTTTATCTTCCATGGCATTGGTAAGGGTGAAAACGTACGGTTCTTGAAGCAAGCGGAACGTGCTAATCGATATCCAAATATTTACCTAGATGTTATCACCTTGCGCGACGATATGCTGCGCAGTGATCTACCGCGCGTACGTCCTATCTTGCCTCCTGTGTTTACGCCATCCACAGGCGAAACACCAACCTTTTCTACACATACGCCGCTGCGTCTTGGCTTTTTTGGACAATTCCGGAAGGAAAAGAATATTATCCCCTTGTTGGATGCTTTCAAAACAGCTAACTTTACAGGTCCTGTGGAACTGTTGGTACAAGGGGCGACAGCTAAACCTGAGGACGGCGAACTATTTGATGCCATCGCTGAAGAATATAAGGACGTGCCAGGACTTTCATTCCTCCATGCGAACCTCATCGGTCCCGATTGGGACAAGGCTTTACTCGATGTAGATGCCATCTTGATGCCTTATGGTGCTGAACGCTATCGCTATCACTGGAGCGCCATGCTCTACACGGCTATCGGGTTTTATAAACCAGCCTTGGTATCGCCAGAAATCAACCCTGAGGTGCTTCGTGATTACCATGTTGGTGAAAGCTTAGACATATCCTCAGTAGATACGATTCGCGCTGGATTAGAACAATTCGTAAACAAAATGATTGAACATCCAGACATATATGAGGCAGGTTTGGTACAAGCCAATGAAGACTTTGGACATAAACGGATGATTGATTCGATTATTAATGTATAGAACAAGTAAGGAGAGTGTATGTTTCAATATATAAAAGACCAATGGGCTAATGGTCGAGCTATTTATGGGAAAAAATCGTGGCGTGAAACACGTCGCGTAATCTTGCATTTCTTGCGAACTGTAGGCCACAAACAAGAGATGATGGAATATAAGGCTTTTTTTGAAAGCTACGCACCAGATCAACATATTTTAGATAAACAAGAAGGCCTGTATGAGTTGATGAGCCGTATTTTCTTGTTTAAAGAATCTACCTTGCGTGAACGCATTGATGCGGTAAAGAATCACTTTACAGCCTTAGAAGATGTATTTACGCCAGAGACTATCGAAATGCTATATAATCCGGATGAACTAAAACCGGAAGGATTGAAACAAGGCATTCTGCTATGGGAAGATACCGACTTAAACATGACCGCACACCTTAACTTTATGACCGGTCAACGTAAGGAAGGTTTGTTTACCATTCTGTTGCAACTAGGCGACCAAGGCGTATACCATGCGAATATCCGCCTTGGCAAGGGTCTAGAAGGGGAACCAGCATTGTGGATTGGTACCATCCAAGGGTATAAAGATGGCCTCGATAATGCGAAACATATTACAAAGAAAATGTTTGGCTATCGTCCAAAAAACTTTATTGTATTTTTGATTCGGGAACTCGCTAAATACTGTAAAGTACAATCCATGTACGCCGTATCTGACGAAGGTTTCTACGCTAATACGCACATGGTGCGTGGCCATAAGGCAAAAGTAGCTGAACTCGATCCATTGTGGGAAGACATTGGCGGTACAGTTACACAAGATTCACGATTCTTCAAAATTCCATTGGAAGAATATAGAAAACCGATTGAAGAAATCAAATCACAAAAACGTAATCAATATCGGAAGAGATATGAATTATTAGATGGATACCAAGAACAAATTCGGGGGAATTTGAAGGCGTATTTACATTAAAGATACTAACATCAATAATAGCAATAATTAAGGAGACTATATATGTTAGAAGCACTATTATCAGGCTTACAACAGGATTTTAAAATTTTAATTTGGGCGCCTATTGTTAGTGCCATATTTAGATTTATATTTATAAAAGTATATGGTCCTTCTTATAGTTGGAAAGATGATAAAAATAAGATTGTAAAGACTTTTACCTATGGTTTCTGGTGGGGACTTGATTATCATGCATATGTCTTATTGTTATCTTTTATATTAGTTTCTTTACCTGGTGCATTTATACCTTCTTATTTTGCAGTTGGTGATGTGGTAAGAACTGTATTATTAACTATATATATGATGGTACTTTATGCCGCCTTTATGGGAAAGTTGATTTTTTATTATCATTTTAATGATACCTATAATGATCTTGTACGCCTTGGTGGTAATGCGGACAAAAAGAATTTATTAGATATTTTCTTTAATGAGAATCATGGTACTTTGATTTTATTAGGATTTATCCCATTTTCAACTTTAGTTGGTTTTGGTATATATGGTACGCTTGCGACTCCTATATGGACTGTTCCTATGATTTCATTTGTATGGCAAGTTATAGGAATTATTGTGATTGTATTAGGGGTAGTGGCTCTATTCTATTGGCTCCGTTATGGTGGAACGTTTAAGCATCGTAATAAACCAGAATGGGATTTTATTCCATCTATCGTTAAAAATGATGCATTTTTAGCTAAGGCTGTCATTGATGATTTGATTGCTTTAGAACTTGTGTATAAGCATGATGTAAATGAAGTACTGCAACATGATGATGAAACAGCTTTACAAAATTTAAAGGCTATTCCTGAATTTGAATCAATGAACGTAGGAAAGAATCCTTTAGAATTGTTGAAAAGAACAGCAAACGGAGCACGAATTGCTAAGCCTAAACATATATTTATTCTTGTAGGTGAAAGTTTATCTCAATCTATCGTTGATGATATATATTCAGAATACCATGTAGCTGATGCCTCTAAGAAATTCCAACAGAATAAGCATACAATTTCTATTAATAATTTCTTGCCTGCTGGTATGATTTCACAACCATCTATTACGAGTCTTATATCTGGTATTTATGATTCAAATTTAGAAATTAATGAGAAAACACAATTTTGGGTAAATTCATTAATTACATCGTTACCAAGGCAGATAAAGCAATTGGGATATAAAACAAAATTTTGGTATGGAGGCAATGTTTCTTGGGCCAGTTTAGGGTTATTTGCTCCTTCAATGGGATTTGATGAATGTATAAGTGGACCAGATATTTGTGATAAAAATGCACCTTCTACATGGTTAGGGGTGTATGATCATGTATTTTTAGATGAGATAGAGAAACGTATAAATAATGATGATGAGCCAACTATGCATTTTATTTACACGACATCAAATCATTCACCTTCGACGATTCCTATAGAACAATATGGTTGGGATGCTGATACTATATTAGGAAATATTCCAGAAATAGTACGGAACAATAAGGCTAAAGTGGCAAGTTTAGCAACTTACTGGTATGCAGAACAAGCTTTGTTTAAATTTGTAGACACGATAAAGAGGAAATTTGAGGATAGTCTTATTATTGTAACCGGTGATCATCCTTGTAATATAGCAGATTCATTACTTACTTATCGAAATGAAACAATTCGGGAACATTTTTGTACATATTTTGGTATGTATCATAAAGATATAGATAGTAGTTGGGTGAATGCTAGTAGTATTGGTGATCATATGCAAATAATACCGACTATTTTTGAATTAATTGCACCACAGGGGTTTGAATATTATTCACTGATGTCGTCTATATTCGTAGAACAAAAACAGATTGTCACACCATATCATTGGATGACAAATTCTGAAATTGGATTTTATGGAAGTGGTACGGCACAAAAATTATATTGGCGTGATTTTGGAAAACAAGAGATACCATTTGTGGAAACAGATCGTTATGATTTCAATGATTTAAAGCAAGCATATGTAGAGTTGACGGCTTGGGTAGTGAGACATCCAGAAATTATGGTACCAAATTAATAATCATTAGAATTATTTGTTAGTATAGGGGTTATATATGGAGTTTGAGAAAAAGAAGAAAATATGCCATATTCGATTTAATGCATCAGATACACCTGCACGAGCATTTCAAGATTGTGGTATGTTTTTATACACTTTGGCTAAAGATTTTAATTGGGAATCAACCTATGTTTTTTATAAAACTAGACCTCAAGAAACTGAGTGGAATCAAACTTTTTTGAGATATGTAAGACCAGTCTGTCTTGGAGAAACTGATGATTTAGATTATAAAAAACAGGTATCATTAGCAAAGAAATTTATTCAAGAACATATACATGAATATGACGCTATCATGTTATTTCATTATGGCAGTACAGCATGGAAATTAGCAAAACTTTGTAAGAAATATAATCCGAATATAGTTGTGTATATAAAATTAGATATGGGTATTGGTGGATTTAATCATTTTTGTAACAATGGTCCTTTTCAATTTATCAAAAATTGGTTTGAGAAAATTAAAAGCTCATATGTAGATATATTTACAGTAGAAACAAAGTCATATTACGAAGAATTAAAAAAGACATCTGTGTTTAAAAATCGTATAGAATATTTGCCTAATGGGGTTTCACTTATAGATATAGATGTTGATGGTATTGATACATTATCAAAGGAAAATAGTATTGTAACAATAGGACGTTTAGGTATTCCGGAGAAAAATAGTCCGTTATTATTACGGGCTATAGAAAAAATACCAGAATCATTAGTAAAACAGTGGAAATTTTTATTAATTGGTCCATCTACTCAAGAATTTATTAATGAGGTACATCATTTTAAAGTATCTAATCCTAATATAGCTGATTCGATTATAATGGTGGGTTCTGTTACACATCGTAATGAATTATATACCTATGGGAGAAAAGCTAAAATTATATGTATGACTAGTCGTAGTGAGGGAGCCTGTATATCTACATTAGAATCTATGTATTTTGGTGCTTATCCAATAATTACTAATTATAGTGATTTTGCGCTAGATACAACGAATAGGGGGTCTTGTGGCATTATTGTAGAAAATGGTAATGCTGATGATCTTGCACAACAGTTAATTAATGCTATGAAGAATGATAATTTATTAATTAATTGTAATAAGAGTCAAGATTATGCTAGAAGTGCATTTAATTATCGTGAATTGTCATATAAATTAGATTTAATTTTAAGAAACTATATGGATAAATAGTGTTTAGTAAAAAGGGAAAATAATATATTATGAATATAGTATTACTAATAAAAGATTTTGCGATAGGAAAAAAATTCGATAAATCAGGGATGCCGAATCAAAGTGGTGGTGAAAAACATGGTTTAAATCATGCAAAAGAATTGATTCGATTAGGCCATCATGTAACAATTATGGCTAAGAAAAAGTATTGGTTTACTAAAGTTCGTGAATTATATGATGGTTGTATTGATCTAGTCAGATTACATGGATTAATCAGATGGCTTGAAATATTTTTACGATTATTAACAACGCACCGTAAAACTGATGCTTTTTATATTATAGGAAGACCTAAATTTTCAGTATGGGCTATATTATATGCTAAATTGACAGGTAAGCCTATTACATTAGCTTTAACGGGGAAGGCTGAAGTATTTAATAATAAGCAATCATTTAGAGAAAAATTATTTGCATCTTGTGATAATTATATTGCTACAACACATGAAATTAAAGAAAGTTTTATTAAAGATGCTCATATCAATCCAGATAAAATATCGGTTATTCCACATGGTATCGATATAAAGAAATATCCTTTTGTTTCCTATGAAGATAGATGTATAGCAAAACAACAAGCAGGCTTAGATAGCGTTATTCCTAATTTATTATTCTGTGCTCGTGTAGCACCTAATAAAGGAATTCTTATAGCTTTAGAGGTTTGGAAACAAATATATGAACACTATCCAGATAGTAAATTCTATATAGTTGGTGGTGGTGATAATACATTATTAGATGAGGCTCGAAGCGTAAGTGAGCAATGTAATAATTCGATTATTGTGGTCGGTGAAGTTGATGATGTTACACCATACCATAGACTGTCTGATGTATATATTTTTCCATCTGAGCATGAAGGATTACCTACATCTTTATTAGAAGCTATGAGTAGTGGTTTAGCTACCGTATGCTCTGATATTGGTGGGAATAATGATCTTATCTTTGATGATGTGACTGGATATAGAGTGCCTGTCAAAGATGTGAATGCTTATGTAGAAAAAGTCTCTAAACTATTTGATAATATTGATTTACGAAAAAAACTGGGAAAATGTTCTTCAAAATATGTAGAAGAGCATTGTTCATATGATGTTGTATCAAAAGAAATGGAAATAACGGTTACCAATCAACGTATAGAACCTATAGATATGCTTTCAGAAAAGCCGGTTATTAGTAATGCTAAATAATTATAAGGGGAATAGGTTATGAATATATGTGTAACGGGTGGTGCAGGGTTTATAGGTTCTCATCTAGTCGATCGTTTGATTAATGATGGACACACAGTTTTAGTGATAGATAATCTATCTAGTGGAAATAGGGAATTTGTTAATTCTAAAGCTCAGTTTATCGAAATGGATATTAGAGATTCAAATTTAAGTTCTACTATATGTGAATTTAAACCAGAATACATATTTCATGAAGCTGCTCAGACAGAAGTTTCTGTGTCTATGAATAATCCTAAATTGGATTGTGATGTAAATTTAATGGGGTTAATTAATGTATTAGATGCAGCTGTTAAATGTGGTGTAAAGAAACTATTAATGCCTTCATCAGCAGCTATTTATGGGAATTTAGATACATTACCATTAGATGAGTCTATGATTGGTACACCAACCTCCTTCTATGGATTAACTAAATTAACGACAGAACATTATCTTCGCATTTATCATGAAGCCTATGATTTAAATTATATTTGTTATCGATACTCTAATGTATATGGTCCAAGACAAGGTAATGGCGGTGAAGGTGGCGTTATTAGTATATTTGCAAAGGCCATTGCAAATGGATTACCTATAACTGTATATGGTGATGGTGACCAGACAAGGGATTTTATTTATGTAGATGATGTTGTGGAAGCCAATATATTAGGTTTAGAAAATAATATTACAGGCATTTATAACATAAGTACTAATATTGCTAGTTCAATTAATTCTATTATTAATGAATTTAAATGTATTAGTAATAGCAAAATAGATATCTCTTATGAGTGTGAAAGAATTGGAGATATCAGACATTCTAGATTAAACAATAAAAAGGCTCAGAAGGATTTATCCTTTAAGACTACTTTTAATCTACATGATGGATTATATAAAACGTATGAATATTTTAAGGCTAATAAATAAATTAGTTTCCTAAGATGTTATAAAGAAATATATATAATTGGAAATATTGAAATTAGGGAAAATTATAAAATTCAATAAATATTATATGAGAAGGTCTTAATTAAGGCCTTCTTTTTAGTATTGAAAATTATATTGATACGGTAAATATGGACCGTAGCTTATTAATTAATATGCTATAATTACATTAATAATGATAAGAACAGATATAATCTGTATTTATTAAATAATAAATATAGGTTAGTTATTTTAGGGTACTAAACGCTATAAATTATCGGATTATATGAGAGTGTAATAACTATTATTGGAATAGATGTAGTTAAATAATTTATAGCGATAGAAGATATTAATTTATTGATTAAAATAAATATCAGTATAGGGGAGTTCAGTTATGAAGTTAATTAAATTCAGAATTAAAGATTTTAGATCTATAGAAGATAGTACATGGATAGATTGTGGTGAGGTTACTAATATTATAGGGGTTAATGAATCTGGAAAATCTAATTCTCTAATAGCATTATGGAAATTGAACCCTGCTCGTGATGGTGAGATTAATTTAATTGAGGATTTACCACGTAATAAATACGCAGAGTGGAGAAATAACTATAAAAATATTATATTTATAGAAACATATTTTGAATTAGATGATGATTTATGTAAAAAGCTTTCAGAATTAACACTTCATTCTGAGGAAGAATTTAAAATTCTTTATTTAGCACGTAAATATAATGGACATTATATTTATCAGTTTAAAGATGAAAAATCTGTTGAAAAATGTAGTCTTTTAGATATTATTAATGAAATTAGTAAAATCAGCAATCAGCTAAATAAAGATGAGTATAGTAATATTTTTGTATTATTAGATAAAATCAAAAATACTGATGATAATGGTATCGATTATTCTAAATACGAAGAGTTAAGCGCGTATAAAAAACAGTTAGTAGATACATTGAATAACTATGAGACTATAGGGGATATTTTTTCTGATTTGTTGGGTCTTTTAGATTTAGTGATAGAAAAAATAAAAATAAAACCTATTAATAAAATAGAAGAAGTATGGAACTTATTACGTGATGAATTGCCTACATTTGTTTATTATTCAAATTATGGGAATTTAGATTCTGAGATATTTTTACCGCATGTTGTTCAGAACTTAAATAGAACTGATATATCAGGAATTGCAGCTGCAAAGGCTAGAACTTTAAAAGTTCTTTTTGAATTTATTAACCTAAATCCAGATGAGATATTACAATTAGGGCGTGATAATCAAAGTTTATCAGAGGGTGAAATTAATGAATATGCTAAACGAAAAGCTGAAAGACAGATTTTATTAAGTTCTGCATCAGCTAAATTAACGGATAATTTTAAACGTTGGTGGAAACAGGGGAATTATTTATTTGATTTACAAGTAGATGGTAACTTCTTTAAAATTTGGGTTTCTGATAATTTGAGACCAGAAAAAATTTCGTTGGATAACCGCAGTACAGGGTTACAATGGTTTTTAAGTTTTTACTTAACTTTTTTAGTTGAAACAAAGGAATCACTAAAGAATTCTATCTTATTATTAGATGAAGCTGGATTATCATTACATCCATTAGCACAAAAGGATTTACTAGCTTTCTTTAGGGGACTTTCACAAGATAATCAAATTATTCATACAACACATTCTCCATTTTTAGTGGATACTGAAAATATAGATAATGTTAAATTGGCATATGTAGATAATACAGGGCATACCGTATTGTCAAATGATTTACGTGCTAATACAGATCCTAAGAAAGATAAATCAATTTATGCTGTTCATGCTGCATTGGGGCTCACTGTTTCAGATGTCTTATTACATGGATGTCAACCAGTTATAGTTGAAGGGGCATCTGATCAATACTATTTGCATGCAATCAAAGCATTTCTAATTGCAAATAAAAAAATAAATCCTCAAAAAGAAATTGTATTTATACCGTCTGGAGGTGTAAAGGGTGTACGTTCATTAGCTAGTTTATTATCTAGCACGGGAGAACTACCATTTGTAATTTTAGATTCTGATGAAAGTGGTAAGAGTTTTAAGAATAACTTATTGAAGGATGTATATAAAGATGAACAGAAGAAAATTATTTCTATTGGCGAAATTTTAGATAGAGATAATGTAGAGATTGAGGATATGATACCTTATAATTGCTTAAGTAAAGGTATTAATAAGCTTTTCAAGGATTTAGATGAGTTTGATTTTGAAGATGATATATATAATAAGAATGAGCCTTTAATACCACAATTAGAGCATATTGCAGATGAAAAGAATATCGTTTTACCTAACGGCTATAAAGTTGAACTCGCTAAACTGGCAAAAAAGAAAATTTCGGATATTGATGATAATTCTGATTATGTAAATAGTTGGATTGAATTATTTAACAAAATTATATGTTAAATACGTTATATTGGGTTTAAATATGTATTTTATTAGGTGGTGATATATTGCTTATAGATTTTTCTTTTAAAAATGTTCGATCTTTTAAGGATGAGGTTACCTTCTCTATGGAGGTTGGTGAAGGTATAACCGATTATGCCGAAGAAAATACCATATCATCAGATGAGATAGAAGTAGTTAAATCTTCATTTATTTTTGGTGGTAATGCATCAGGTAAAACTAATGTGATTCGTGCATTCCAATTACTTAGACAGATTGTAGTAGATGGTACACCTTCAAACTTAGTTACATTGCCTATTGATACGTTTGCTAATGAGTTAGGTGATACAAATTTTAAGATACATTTTACTAAGAATGGTAATTTGTATTATTATGAACTCAATTATGATTGGGATACTATTATTAGTGAATGCTTGACTATGAATAGTAATGTTATTTTTAAAAGAACTGTTGATGAGATTACTATGCCTCCATTAATAAAGGATTTAAAGGAGTCATTAAGAGGAAACCAGCCGTTGTTATTTTTTGCACAAACCAATAATGTACCAGAGGCAAAAGAGGCTTATGAATGGTTTGCACAAGATATTCTCACGCCAAATCTTATAAATAATAATTTACGTAATCAAAAATTATTTAGACCCTTACATACGAATCCAGAGTTAAAAGAAAAGGTACTATATTTTCTAAGGGCAGCAGATTTTAATATTAAGGATATTAAAACTCAAGAAGTAATTGTACCTATTTCGAATGATCCTGATAAATCTGAAAAGGTATTATTGCTCCACTGTGAACATGAAGGGCCAGACAATATTAGTTTTAAAGTTGATTATGAAGCAGAGAGTATAGGAACGCGTATTTTCCTCTTACTTATAATGACAATTCTAGAAAATCAAAATAATTCTAAGTTATTTTTGATTGATGAATTTGATCGTTCTTTACATCCTAAATTAGTGAATATTCTATTACGCATTTTTAATGAATGGAATCGTACTGCTACACAATTAATCGCTACTACTCATGATACAGATATATTAGATGCTCCGCTTAGAACGGACCAAATTTGGTTCGTAGATAAGAGTTATGATGGTGTATCTACATTAGATAGTGCATTTGATTTTAATGAGCAAAGTATCAAAGATATTAAAAAGAACTATCAAGATGGTTTATATGGTGCGGATCAAATTATCAATGATGCGATGATGAAAGATATATTGGGCATTAGTGATCATGAGGAGGATGCTCATCATGGCGAGACAGTCTAAGAGCAAGGTCAAGCAATTAAAAAATTTACTGATTGTTGATGGCGAAACTGAGGAAGTATATTTTAAGAATATATTGCAACGATATAAAATGTCCGCCAAGGATGTTAAAAGGGTTACACCTAGTGGTGGTCAAGCTGTATCCTTTGGTATGAGTGAGGCCAATAGTTTTGAGACAGCTATGCGAAAACAATATTCGAATTATTATATTATTATTGATAGAGACAATATATCTAGAGCTGAGTTTGAGCATATTCAACGTGAAGCCAATCAAAGGCAGAATGTTGAATTAATATTTTCAAATGTTGCTTTCGAGGTTTGGTTATTAGCTCATTATCAAAATATGACGGCTAGACCTGTTGATGCTGATACAGATAATGCTCGGTATAGACGAGTATTATCTAATTGTTTGAATGAACCTTATAAAAAAGGTAATAGTGTTCAATTAGATAGGATTATATCTTCAGCTGAACATCCTATTGAGACAGCTTTCAACAATACGAGTGCTATACAAGAGTTGAGTTATGATAATCAATGTACTAATGTAGGGCCATTTTTACGTCAATTAGTTGCAAATAGATAGTTTTTTTAGGGACTTAAGTATCGTCTTATTAAAATTTTAGGGAATATTAGAGCATTAGGTATTGTAGAATGGTTTGGATCAAGTCCAAGAGATAAACGACAGTATTATAAATTAAATTTATGATAGAAATATGCTAGAATACTAAAAAGTAGACAGAAGAAGACAGAAGGAAGACAGAAAAAGACAGAACATTTCATTCTATATTATTTGGATACTATATTTAGTATTTAGATATCATATTTAATCTATATATAGTGTTTATTATGAAGACAGAAGAAGACAGTAGGCAGACAGAAAAAGACAGAAGCAATAAAAAGGTGAGTGTAATGCGTATTTTATTAGCAAATTTAACAAAGATGGTAGGCGATACGGGCGGCCTTGCTAAGGTGACGGCTGCGTTTGCCAATGAGATGCAGCGCCGTGGCCACGAGGTGAGCCTTGTATATAGCGATGTGCAGACAGGGGATTTTTATTATCCTCTTGATGCGGGCATCGAGGCGTATGATCTATGTCATTATGAGGGTGAAAGTCATTCTATTCCTCTTTGGTATAAGGCAAAACGGGAGATTTTGCGCGCCTTTGATAAGCGTAAAGCTCGTGGTGTGAATAATGAGTTTACGAAGAAGTATTTACTAGGTCATCTTCAGTCTGTATTAGATCGAACTAAGCCGGACGTAATCGTGTCATATCAACCAGCAGCCTCAAAGGCGTTATTGCTGGATTTGAAAACAAATATTCCTGTTATCACCATGAGCCATGGCGACCCTGAGGATTATTTTAATACTTATCCTGTAGAAGAGGTTGAAGCAGTTGCAAAGAGTACGGTAAACCAAGTATTATTGCCATCCTTTGAATCTCATATTAAAAACCACCTGCCAGAGGCTAAGACTGTTGTAATTGGCAATGCCATTCCACAATATGCAGAGCAGGCGGAGCTTTCACAGCTAAAAGACCGTTACAAAATCGTATTTGTAGCGCGACTCGATAAGAATCATAAACGACCACATTTATTGATTGAGGCATTTGCACCATTGGCCGGGAAGTATCCAAACTGGGATATCGAGTTATGGGGCCAAGAGGACCGCAAGATTTACAAGAAAGAATTGGATATGATCGTATCCAAGGCGGGACTTGGAGACCGTGTTCATTTTATGGGGACGACAACCGATGTACCAAGTGTACTCGTTACGGCAGATATATTTGCCTTTCCAAGCGCCTATGAAGGATTTGGGCTTTCACTGGGAGAAGCGATGAGCATGGGCTTGCCAGCAATTGGCTATAAATCCTGCTCTGCTGTTAATGAACTTATCATCGATGGGGAAACAGGCATCTTATGTGATGATGGGGTAACACCATTGACGGAGGCCTTGGAACGATTGATGCAAGATCAAAACCTTCGCGTTACTATGGGCCAAGCCGGACGTGATCGTATGAAACAATTCAGCCCTGAATCCATTTGGGGACAATGGGAAAACTTATTGAAAGAAGTAAGTAACCTATAAAATAAAAAATGAATGAAAATTTCATGAATATTTAAATGATATTTAATCTCTATATGATACAGTATACGTATATCTTGTAAAGGTATACGTATTATTTGTATGGAAACATGGACACATAGGGATAAGCGTATTGCTTTGCAAGATTGTATAGTAATTGTTTTTAGTGTAAAGAAGAGGTATTGTATTATGAAAAAACAATTTGCAGCAATTTTTGCAGCAACAGCAGTTTTGGGTGTAACTACAGCATTTGCAGCTAACCCATTCTCCGATGTAACTCCTGATTCTTGGGCATACCAAGCAGTTTCCCAATTGGCAGCAGCTGGTATCGTTAACGGTTATCCAGATGGTACTTTCAAAGGCCAAAATGATATCACTCGTTACGAAATGGCTCAAATGGTAGCAAAAGCTATGGCTAACCAAGACCGCGCTAATGCTGAACAACAAGCTATGATTAATCGTTTGGCTGATGAATTCTCCAACGAATTGAACAACTTGGGCGTTCGTGTAGCTCGTTTGGAAGACCGCGTTGGTAACGGGTTTTGATGGTGTTCAATTCAACGCAGGCAACGATAAAGTACAATTCCAAGCTGCTTACGGTTATGCAGTAGAAGGTGCAGCTGAAGGCCAAACTCAATTAGAAAATAATACATTTACATATGCAAGCATCAAAGGTGATTTGAATAAACATGTTAACCTTGGTGGTTTCTATGCACGCAATAATAAACATAAATTTGATAATACAGATTTCAAAAACTTGTATGGCTTCAGTACAGATGTAAACTTTGATAAAGTTTGGGTTGGTGGCGAATACGTTAAAGGCGCTGGTATGAACAAAGGTACTGCTTGGACAGCAGGTATCGGTTATGGCGCATATGACCAAGCTAAACAAGGTACTTGGGATGTAAAAGCTCAATACTTCAACTTTGGTCAATACATGGGTGCTGTATCCTCTACATGGGATATTGCGTATGATTTCGGTCAAAAACCTACATTTTATGGATTCAAAGGCTGGTTGGCAACTGCTAACTATGCATTGCAAGACAATGTTGGTTTGACTGCATACTATGGCTTCAACAACAAAACAAATAAAGCAACAGGTAATAACGAAAAATTATCAAACTACTACCGTGTTGACCTTAACTACCAATTCTAATCTCATAGATTAGTGTAGTTTAATAATATGCAAAGGGCTGCAACTAGAATGTGGTTAAACCACACTCTGTTGCAGCTCTTTAGTTTAGGATATTATTAATTTTGAATCAGAAGGTGTTTTTATATGAAACTTCCTTTTACATGTCCTCAATGTGATCAGGAAAACAGAGAAAACGGAAATTTTATTCCCTCTATTGAACAAAGAGATATTATTATAACAAATCAAATTACATATGAATATACTTGTTCAAAAGGGCATCAATGCTTTTATGTACTACAAATAGAACGATTTGAAATGTTATATAAATTAGCAATTCATGAATTTCTAGAAAATAATTTTAGAGCTTGTGTGATTAATTGTGCGGCAGCGTTGGAACGATTTTACGAATTTTTTTTACAAGTTGTATTTCATCATAATGGGTATAGCAATGAGAGATTTTATGAAGAAATATGGTTACCTATTAAAGATAGGAGTAAAAGACAAGAAGCGTTATTTAAAGATACATTTATAGAATTGACTTCAATAGAAAAGACACCTGTTCTTAAAGATACGCTTCGTAAATTTAGAAATCATATTGTTCATCAAGGGGAATTTCCTAAAAAGGAACAGACAAGAGATTTTGCTGATACTATTTTTAGGATTATTGGAATTGGTTTACATACATTACACAAATATTGTGATTCTTCTATTGAAGTCATAAAGCATGAACATCTTCAAAGGCGATTTAGATCTAGATCTAATTGTAATTTACATAGTACAACTATATTTTTTAATACTAACTTTCCATCATATGATAAAATTTGGACATCAAATGATTTTAATGTATTTGTAAAGAATTCAGCTAAAGAACATGAGATTTATGAAGTTTATCTTAAGCAGGCAATACCTATTTTACATATGTTACAAGGGAGTACTAACTCAAAAGACTTAAGAGAAATTTTAGTGAAGATGATAATGGATGTACTGGATGATAATAGTATTAATATATTATTTCTTTTGGTTAATGAGTTAATTTCTTCTCGGGATGAAGAGCATAAGAAATAAATTTTCTATTTAGGTAGGAATTATATATCTCTATGTAGAAATGGGTTTGTAACAGATGCGTTTTTTAATGCAGTTTAGTTACAGACCTTCTTCATTGTTAAAAGTAAATAGTAAATAGTTGATTATTTATATTACAAAATATATATTATTTAACGATTTTTTCGTCAAATAATAAAAATAATATTGAAAAATGTATTTGGTTTATGTATGATGAGAGTAGTTGGAGGTGAATTATGTTAGTAAATATTAGTGCAAGTAATTTTAAATCATTTGATAAAACAGAACGTTTATCAATGATATCCTCTAGTAAGATTCAAACTCATACAGATCATGTTCGGAAAATTAAAGATACTAAAATATTAAAGAATGCTGTTATTTATGGTGCTAATGCATCAGGAAAATCTAATTTGGTTGAAATCTTGCAATTTATGCAGTGGACTTTGCAACATGGATTACCTTTTGAATCAAGATTATTTTTTTCTCGTACAAAAGCGGAAAATGAACATACAGATAGTGAATTTGAGTTACAATTTACACTTAATGGGAAATTTTATGCATATGGTTTTTCCGTATTATTATCTGAAGGAAGAATAACGGGAGAATGGCTATATGAATTACGGCCACATGGGTCTGCTAAGCTTTTATTCGAAGTAGAGAATGCAATGCCTACGTTGGGATCTTTAAAGTTAACAAAGGATGCTAAAATTAGATTTACCATATATGCCGAGGATTTTGCTCAACAAGATCAAAATCGTTTATTTTTAGGCGTTATGAATCATGGTAAAGATATAAATAAATTACAAGACTTAGCGATTTTATTTGAAATCTATGATTGGTTGTGTAATCATATTGTAATTATTACACCGAGTACGATTCTTAATAATTTTTCGTATTACTACCAAGAAGGCTCACTAGAAAAAATTAGCGAGTTACTTGCTGATTTTGACACCGGTATTAGTAATGTGGCGATAAAGAAAATTACACAAGAGGAATTAAAACAGTCCTTACCGATAGAAGTCTATAATAATTTGATAGAGAAAATTAAATTAAGTACTACAGAATTCAAAGGTGGCAAATTGACGATGCGTAGTCATGATACGTTTTTTGCTATAGACTTTCAAGATATAGAACATCCTGACATTACGACTTTATGTTTACACCATGGTGAATCACCATTCGATTTTTCTTTCAAAGAAGAATCTGATGGGACACAGCGTATCTTTGATTTATTGGATTTAATATTATCTAATAAAGATCATATGGTGTATATTATCGATGAATTAGAACGTAGCTTACATCCTAATCTTACGAAACATTTCCTAGAACTGTTTATGGAAACTCATAAGAATTCTGATACACAATTACTATTTACTACTCATGAATCAAGTATTATGGATTTGAAATTATTTAGACGTGATGAAATTTGGTTTATAGAACGAGATCATGAAAACTGTAGTCACATTTATTCTCTTGCTAAATTCAAGGAACGCTATGATACCAAATTGAGCAAAGCTTATTTAGAAGGGCGATATGGTGCTATACCGGTGTTATCTTCTATTGTGTCCATTAAAGGAGAGTAATTATGGGCCTTCGAGAATTTTCTAATTGGAATGTACGAGATGATAAAGAAGAAGTAGAACCTTTAAAGAAGTATATATTTTTGTGTGAAGGTAGTGTAACGGAAGTAGCCTATTTTAAGCACTTAATGAAAATTCGAAGAAAGTTAGGCATACATCCTTTTATTGATATAAGCATTTTAGAGCGAACCGAAGGTGATGTGAGTATATCTGCACCTAAACGATTAGTTAAATTTGGGAGTGAGTATAAAACTAGAGATTGTTTTGACGGTGAAAGAGATACTATTGTCGTCGTATTCGATGCGGATGTTTTTGAACGTGGGCAACCTCATTACTCTGATATTCTTGAAAATGCTAGGCAAGAAAAATTTGTTGTAGGTGTTACTAATCCTTGTTTTGAATTATTTTTATTGCTTCATTACGAAAATGGATTTTCTGAATATATTGTGCCAAATGCTTCGGAATTTTTATCCCCAAAAGGATTAAAGAATAAATTAGCCTATACCATATTAAAAGAACGGGCTGGTATAGATTCAAAAAGTAATACTGCAATAGGTAAATTAGCTGAGTTTGTTACTATTGCTATAGAAGAAGAGCGCTTTTTGAATCAAGATATTAATGATTGCAAAGGTAAAATTACTAGTAATATAGGTCAAATTATTGATGACATATTACATGATTCTGTATGAATAAAAATATGTGATATATAATCTTTATATAATGCATTATAAAGCTGTCCTAAAATGTGATTTAATCATATTTGGGGACAGCTTTTTTATGTAATATTTGTGTAAAAATGAAAATAATATGAATATTTTATTCTCTGATTATCGATTATTTATCTCTCATTGTTATACTAGAAAGTAATATTATGGTTGTATGATGTGTATATAAGGGGAACGAGGGTACTTATATATTAATTTATGCGACTATAGCGTGTGTAACATATAGTTTCTGTATAAGAGAGGTATTTATGAAACATCAATTGGCTGCTATGTTGGCAGCAACAGCTGTGTTGGGTGTAACGACTGCCTTCGGCGCTAATCCATTTTCTGATGTAACACCAGATTCTTGGGCGTATCAATCCGTGTCTCAATTGGCGAGTGCGGGCATTATCAATGGCTATCCAGATGGGACTTTCAAAGGCCAAAAGGATATTACCCGTTTCGAAATGGCCCAAATGATTGCAAAGGCCATGGCTAATCAAGACCGCGCAAATGCAGAGCAACAAGCGATGATTAATCGTTTAGCTGATGAATTTTCCAATGAGTTGAATAATTTGGGCGTTCGCGTTAACCGCTTAGAGGACCGCGTGGGCAATGTGAAAGTAACCGGCGATGTACGGTTGCGGTATCTTGGCACTAAAGATACGGACGATGGTTTCATAAGAACCCAAGGGGAGTATAGCAAAAAGTCCCAATTTGATATGCGTGCACGTGTCCAATTCAATGCGAAAATTAACGACAAGACTGATGCGGTAGTGCGTATGACGACCGATTCTATTGAATTTGGTAATACTTACGATGATAATACAGGTGAATCGACTGGAGCAGCTTACATCGACCGCGCTTATGTGGATCATCGATTCGGCAAATATGTATCTGCAAAAGTAGGTCGCTTTAACCAAGTCATCGGCAATGGTTATTTCTATGACGATGCGTTTGATGGTGCTCAAATTAACATCGGCAACGATAAAATTCAATTCCAAGGGGCCCATGGCTATTTCTTAAAAGGAATGTTTACCAATACCTCCGCAGATATGAATGATACCGTTACCTATGCTAGCCTCAAAGGTCAGCCCAATAAACATATCAGCATGGGTGGTTTCTATGCTCGTATGAACTCACCATATAATATGGGCTTCACATTTAGAAAGTTCTATGGTTTCCATACCGATATTAATTTTGATAAGGTTTGGATTGGAGGCGAATGGTTGAAAGCAGCTCATACGGACCGCGGCACAGGGTGGACTGCCGGTGCAGGCTATGGTCATTATGATATAGCTAAAAAGGGCACGTGGGATGTGAAAGCCCAATACTTCAATATTGATGAGAAGATGGGCGCTGTATCCTCCAAATGGAACCTTGCCTATGATTCAACACAAGTTAAAAGTGATGGACACTTGTGGTTCCATGGTTATAAAGGTTGGCTCGGTACTGTGGACTATGCATTACAAGATGATTTAGGCCTTAGCGTTTATGCTGGGTTCAAAGGTAAAACAAAACCTGAACTTGCTAGTTATAAGCGATCCTTGGCTAACTACTATCGCGTGGAGCTTAACTACCAATTCTAATGTGATGTCTAGCTATTCTGATATTTTGATGTCCTAATCTATATGTGTTGTGTAATGCATATTATTAATGAAAGAATGTGTTATGTAATGTATATTGTTGATGAAAGTATGTATTGTGTTTGTGGAGAGGGTTAGATTATGAAAAAACACTTGGCAACGATGTTGGCAGCAATGGCTGTGTTAGGTGCGACGACTGTATTCGCAGCGAATCCATTTTCTGATGTAACGCCAGATTCTTGGGCGTATCAATCCGTATCTCAATTGGCGAGTGCGGGCATTATTAATGGCTATCCAGATGGGACTTTCAAAGGCCAAAAAGAGATTACCCGTTTTGAAATGGCGCAAATGATTGCGAAGGCCATGGCTAATCAGGACCGCGCTAATGCGGAACAACAAGCGATGATTAATCGCTTAGCCGATGAATTTTCCAATGAATTGAACAATTTGGGCGTTCGCGTGGCTCGTTTAGAGGACCGCACGGGTAATGTGAAAGTTTCCGGTGATGTGCAGTTCTTATTACGTCATTCCTTTACAAAAAATGGCGTGTTGATAGGGCAAGGCGGCCAATATTACAAGCCATCTAAATTTGATATCCGTGGTCGTGTACAATTTAATGCAAAGGTAAATGACCGCACTGATGTAGTGGCTCGTTTTAGAACCTATCAAATGGAATTTGGTGACGGCGGTGAATACGAATCCACTCCTACACTGGATCGGGGGTATGTAAATCATCGATTTGGCAACCATACATCTGTGAAGGTGGGCCGCTTTAATCAAGTCATCGGCAATGGTTTATTGTATGATGATACATTCGATGGTATTCAGTTCAACACTGGTAACGACAAAGTGCAACTTCAATTAGCTCATGGTTATGCGACAGCAGAGCATAATGAAACCCGTTTCTTGCCAGATCGTGATCAATATAATTATGCAGGCCTTAAAGGTACATTGAATAAGCATATCGATGTGGGTGCATTCTACTCCCGTCATAGAAGAGATACATCCGGCCGATATAATACATACGGTAATTTGTATGGTGTCAGCACGGATATGAATTTTAATAAACTTTGGGTTGGCGGTGAATGGGCGAAAGCGGTTGGTACCGCACATAGCCATGCTTGGACTGCTGGTATTGGTTATGGTAATTACAACGCTGCGAAAAAAGGTACCTGGGATGTAAAAGCGCAATACTTTAGCTTTGATCAAAACTTAGCATCCTATGGATCCAAATGGAACTTCCCATTTGATGCTAATAATTACCATTGGGATCATAATGCAACACCACCATCTGTTACCACTACATACCGTGGCTTTAGAGGCTGGATGGCCACTGTAGACTACGCATTGCAAGACAACGTGAGCCTCAATGCATACTATGGATTCAAAAATAGAACACATCGCATCGATGGTTCCCTTAATGAATACTTACCAAACTACTACCGCGTAGAGCTTAACTACCAATTCTAATCCAATAGATTGGCACAACTTAATACAATGTAAAAAGATGGCGAAATAATATGGCAAAATGTATATTTCGTCATCTTTTTTGTTATATTTGCGGTTTTTCTATAGGTATTGAGGTTGCCTTTACAATCCTATGAAAATGCAATGAACTTTATTCTAAAATATAAAATATTTGTTATAGTATGTTATACTTATGTTATATTCTGTATATAACGGTTATCACTTATAAGGGGTTAGGGAGATACAGTGTTAGTAGGGCCGAATTGCAGATGTGTATGGTTCTTTTTTGGAGAGAGGTATAGTTATGAAAAAACAATTTGCCGCTATCTTTGCAGCAACAGCTGTGCTGGGTGTAACAACTGCGTTTGCAGCGAACCCATTTTCCGATGTAACCCCTGATTCTTGGGC
>PPYF01171854.1_pt1 | contig 30728 bp, 35 predicted proteins | sample 1559871 | NCBI WGS metagenome assembly PPYF01 (sample SAMN08240021, study PRJNA423297) | Human gut metagenome, whole genome shotgun sequencing project.
TTATTGCAGATTTCCCTTAAAATCAAGGTTTTTAAAGGATTTAGATACAAAAAAAACAGGTAGTATTTGACACTACCTGTCGCCAGAAGGAGGAGTGTATTATGAAAAATAGCTACAGAAGGGTGGCTGCAGTATGTATGACAGCCTTAATGACAATGGTGTTGGCAGCGGGGTGCGGGTCCAACCGTGCGGATACGGATTCGGAAGATGATAATGTGCTTCGCGTAGGAATGGAATGCAACTATGTTCCGTTCAACTGGACACAGGAGACGGAAGAGTTGTCGGATGGCTCGAAAGCAGTTCCGATCTACGGATCAGATTTTTATGCATATGGCTACGACGTTGCGGTAGCACAAATGCTTGCTGATGAGATGGGAATGAAACTTGAAATTCATAAAGTAGACTGGAGTTCTATCGGGACCTCTCTGGATGCGGGCGATTACGATGCGATCATTGCCGGTATGGGAAGAACAGCTGAGCGTGAGATTTCTTATTCTTTTACAGAACCATATTATTACAGGGACAACTGTATTGTCGTAAAGAAAGGCGGGGCATATGAGAATGTGACAAAGCTTTCTGATCTTGCCGGAACAGGATGTAAACTTACGACACAGCTCGGAACGGGATGGGTTCCTCTTCTGGAGCAGATAGAGGGCGGAGTACAGGCAGGAAATTATGAGACAACGTCCGAATGCTTTATGGCTATCTCTAACGGGGTTGCTGATGTATGTGTGGTCGATCTGCCGACAGCCGAGTCTGCAGCACTGACGAACGACGATCTGAAAGTGATCACACTGGATTCTTCCGATACCTTTACGGGAGATGACGAAATGGTAAATGTATGTATCGCGACAAGAAAAGATGACACAGCCTTCAGAGACAAGATCCAGGACGCTATGGACGCCATCGGCTGGAACGATAAAGCCGCTATGGATGAACTGATGGATCAGGTGATCAAACTGCAGCCGGCGTCAGAGTGACATAGAAAAATGACAGAATAAAAAGGGAGGTATTCTGCATGATGTTTAATATTACTGAGCCGGCAAATTCCTTCGAATGGGTGGTTTTTTTGGCCGACAAATATTCGAATATGTTCATCCAGGGAACAATCCTGACACTGTACATAGCGGTCATCGGGACCATTCTCGGATTTATCTTTGGATATGTGGTCGGGCTGATTCAGGATATCAAAATTACAAAGGAAGACAATATCGTAAAGATTATGGGCATGAAATTGATCAAGGGCATATTCCGGATCTATGTGGAGATTTTTCGAGGGACCCCCATGATCGTACAGGCGATGATCGTATATTACGGGCTTCGTCAATCGGGCGTGGAGCTTTCCTCTGCTGCCGCCGGAATCCTGGTAACGGTTCTTAATACGGGCGCTTACATGGCTGAAACGGTTCGTGCAGGGATCAATTCCGTCGATACAGGTCAGAGAGAAGGTGCTCTTGCAATGGGAATGTCTCCATTGAAAACAATGTTTTTTATCGTACTACCGCAGGCGTTTCGCAACATACTCCCAGAAATGGCAAACACGTTTCTCACGAATCTGAAGATGACCTCTGTGCTAAATGTCATCGCAGTACAGGAACTTTTCATGGCAGCCAAGACAGCGGGAGCCAACTACTACAAATATTATGAGGCTTATCTAGTTATCGCAGTGATCTACTTTGTCCTTTGTTTTGTATTTGGAAGACTTTTCCTCCTGATTGAAAAGAAGATGGAAGGAAAGAAGGATTATGTTCTTGCGGTAGAGTATATGGAGGCGCAGTAAGGGGAGGATGCAATATGGCAGAGAATATTATCAGGATTGAAAATCTGAGCAAATCATTCGGAGAGCATGAAGTGCTCAGGAAAATCGACATATCCGTGAATAAAGGAGAAGTGATCTGCATCGTCGGTTCATCCGGTTCAGGAAAATCCACCCTGCTTCGATGTATCAACCGTCTGGAGCATCAGACCAGCGGACGGATTCTCTATCACGGAAAGGAGCTCAAAGATATCCAAAGAGAGATCAACAGATACCGGGCAAAAGTTGGTATGGTCTTTCAGTCCTTCAATCTGTTCAACAATATGACCGTACTGGAAAATTGCATGTGCTGCACACGGAAAGTGCTCCATATCTCAAAGAAAGAGGCTTTTGACCGAGCCATCACACACCTGAAAAAGGTAGGGATGGCGCCCTATATCAATGCCAGACCGGAACAACTTTCAGGCGGTCAAAAGCAGAGGGTTGCTATCGCGCGGGCGCTCTGCATGAACCCCGAAGTCCTTCTCTTTGACGAGCCTACCAGCGCCCTGGATCCGGAAATGGTAGGGGAAGTTCTGGAGGTTATGAAAGAGCTGGCTGAGACCGGACTTACCATGATCATTGTGACCCATGAGATGGCATTCGCCAGAGACGTATCGACGAGAACGATTTTTATGGACAAAGGCTATGTGGCGGAGGATGCGTCTCCGGAAATCCTGTTTACCGCACCGAAAAATCCGAGAACAAGAGAATTTTTAAGCAGATATCTGGCAGGCTGACCATTGTCTGCGTGTGAGGAGGATGACAGATGAAGAATTATGTCGTGACATTTGCAAGAGGGTTCGGCACCGGAGGGAAAGAGATCGCGTCAAAACTGGCAAAGGAACTGGGGATCCACTGTTATGAAAACAGGATCCTTACACTTGCCAGCCAGCTGAGCGGACTGGACGAGCAATTATTCGAGGAAGTGAACGAGAAAGTGCGCGCCCACGGAGGGTTTTCCAGTTTTCTGAAAGGGCTTCCCCGGGCGAGGCATTACATTGCCCGAAATGAAAAGTTCGTCTCGGACGACACACTATTTCAGTATCAGAAGCAGATCATTGAAAATCTGGCTGATACAGAATCCTGTGTGATCGTTGGGAAATGCGCCGACTGGATCTTAAGAGGAAGGCCGAACGTAGTCAGCATCTACGTGGAAGCGCCCCGGGCATTCTGCGTGGAACGCACCATCGCAAACATGGGTGTCACCGAGGAAGTCGCCAACGCAACGATCGCCCACACGGACAAATACCGGGCGGACTATTATGCTTACTATACAAATGGAAATTACTGGACGAACCCGGTAAATTATGACATGACGCTTAACAGCGAACGGGTCGGAATCGACAACTGCGTAAAAGTAGTAAAAGATTATCTGCAGATCAAAGGACTGCGGTAGGAAGAGCGGAGGAGAAGAATATGAAACTGGCTGAGACAGGATATACAAAAGAAGACATCAAAGGACTTGTTGAAAAATATATGATCGATACCTATGAGCGGTTCCCTATGATCGCAGAACGGGCGGAAGATATGTACATTTACGATGAAAACGGGGAAGCCTATCTGGACTTCTATGCCGGTATCGCGGTAAACAGCGCCGGAAACTGCAACAAAAAGGTCGTAGCCGCGGTGAAGGAACAGGTGGACGACATTATGCATACCTTTAATTATCCTTATACGATCCCACAGGCGCTGCTGGCGGAAAAAATATGTAAAGTCACCGGAATGGACAAGATCTTTTTCCAGAATTCCGGAACTGAGGCCAACGAGGCGATGATCAAAATGGCCCGGAAATACGGCGTGGAAAAATACGGACCGACGCGCTACAATATTGTGACCGCAAAAGAGTCCTTCCACGGCCGCTCCTATGGTTCTATGAGCGCTACAGGCCAGCCGGACAATGGCTGCCAGATCGGATTCAAACCCATGGTCCCAGGATTTACCTATGCGGAGTTCAATGACCTGGAAGCATTTAAAAATGCCGTGACAGAAGATACGATAGCGATCATGGTGGAGCCGGTACAGGGAGAAGGAGGCGTTCATCCGGCAACGCAGGAATTCATGTCCGGACTGCGCAGGCTGTGCGATGAAAAAGGAATGCTGCTCCTTCTCGATGAGGTTCAGACCGGATGGTGCAGGACCGGAGCGGTTATGTCCTACATGAATTACGGGATCAAGCCGGATATTGTATCCATGGCGAAGGCCATGGGAGGCGGAATGCCCATCGGTGCGATCTGCGCTTCCGCGGAAGTGGCAAAAGCCTTTACGCCGGGTTCTCACGGAACCACATTCGGAGGCAGCCCGGTATCCTGTGCCGCGTCTCTTGCGGAGATCGGGGAGCTGCTGGATCGGGATCTTGCCGGAAATGCGAAAAAGATGGGCGCTTATTTTATGGAAAAGCTGAAGATGCTTCCCCATATCAAAGAGGTCAGAGGACAGGGGCTTCTGGTCGGCGTAGAATTTGACGAAACGGTCAATGCCATCGATGTTAAACACAAATGTTTTGACAAAAAGCTGTTGATCACGGCAATCGGAAGCAGTGTGATCCGCATGGTGCCGCCGCTGATCCTGACAAAAGAGCATTGCGACAAAGCAGCAGAGATCATCCGGGAAGCCGTGGAAGAACTTACTGCATAAATCCGGAAGCAGAATGGAGGAAAGAGGATGCAGATAAATTCATTTCAATATTATCTTCCGGTAAACCTGATCTTCGGCCCCGGGAAAACAGAAGTTCTCGGAGAGCTGCCGTGGATGGTGAAAGCGGAAAGGCCTTTTTAAGCGGTTGACATGAAAGAAAATACATAGTAAGATGTGTGCCAGAGCTGCTGCTCATTCTGTGAGCGGCAGCTCGTTTTGTGAAAGTTCGGAGGCGGGCAGAGGCACGCCAGAACAGGTTGAAAACAAGGAGGAAGGTAAGAAATGGACATTTTACTGGTGATGTGTGTTGGCGTATTGATCGGCAACCGCTTTTTTCCGGAGAAGTATAAAAGATTCAACGCAAAACTTCAGGTAGTATGTACCGTATTGCTGATTTTCTGTATGGGAGTGACTTTGGGGAGCAGGGAGAAGTTTCTGGAGGAGCTGGGATCGCTTGGGTGGACAAGCTTTCTGTTTTATCTGATCCCCGCAGGATTTTCACTGATCCTGGTCTACGGGCTGACCAGAAAATTTATGACGTCCAGATCGGAGAAGCAGAAGGATTCTTCGAAGGCGGACCGCTGAACGTCAGCAAGAGGTTTTGAAAAAGGACGATTCACAGATAGAGAAGAGAAAGGACAGAGAAGGAAAATGGTTATTTTGGCAGTGGCTGCGCTGGTTGGAGGAATCCTGTGCGGTCTGACGGATTTTGGAAGTTCGGTGACAGGATTTCTGGTTGGACACCGGGATATGATCCTGTATTTGCTGATGTTTCTGGTAGGAATCAGTATCGGAATGCATCATGGATTGATAAAGAAAATCCGGGAATATCATGTGAGGATCCTGATCATCCCGGCGGGAATTGTTGTGGGTTCCATTGCAGGCGGAATGGTCTGCGCAGTGCTGACCGGAATTCCGATGAATGTGAGTACGGCGATTGCCAGCGGGCTTGGATGGTACAGTCTCGCAGGGGTTACTATTGAAAACCTGGCGGGGGCGCAGATGGGAAGTATTGCGTTCCTCAGCAATCTGATGCGGGAGATTTTTTCTTTCTTTATGATCCCGTGGATCGCGAAACATCTGAATTATTACAGCTGTATTGCGCCGGCGGGGGCGACCAGCGAGGATACGACGCTGCCGATGATGTTCAAATACACCAACGAAGAAACGGTGGTGTTGTCGGTGATCAACGGCGTAATCTGTTCCGCGCTGGTGCCGGTTTTGATTTCGCTTTGTTTTAATTTTTGAACTCATTTATCTTAATGGCTCGGAAAATCCGGGTCTTTTTTGTACCCGTTTTCAGGAATACAAAGATTTCCCGGCAATCATATTGACATCTGATAAAATTGCTTCTACAATAATTGCATAAACAACTATTGTATCGACAAGAATGTGATACAGGAGGAGAAAAAGGAGGAAAGTCATGAAGCAATTTCTTGCCTGTCTGAAGCCTTACCGGAAGGAAGCCCTGCTGGCGATCTTCTGTATTGAGGCGGAGACGGTTTTTGAGCTGTTGATTCCCATGGTCATGGCGGATATTATCGATGTGGGCGTGGCGAACGGCGACAGGCGTTACATTTTGATGAAGGGGCTGCAGATGGTGATCTACGCGCTGATCAGCCTGATCCTGGGCCACGGATGCGCCCGCTACGCGGCGGCATGCGGCCAGGGGCTCGGCGCGGAACTTCGAAAAGCCGAGTTTAAAAAGCTGCAGGAATTTTCTTTTGCCAACACGGACCATTTCAGCAGCGCTTCCCTTGTGACACGGCTCACCGGTGATGTGAACACCATCCAGAATTCCGTGTCCACAGGTATGCGTCCGGGATTCCGCGCGCCGGTTATGATGCTGACGTCACTGGCGGTCTCTTTTTATCTGAACCCAAAACTGGCGCTGGTCTTTTTCGTTGCCGCGCCGCTTCTGGGGATTCTGCTGTTCCTGATCATTTCCCGAGTACGTCCCATGTACGCGGTGATGCAGGGAGCGGTGGATAAAGTCAACCGGATCATTCAGGAAAATCTGACGGCGATCCGCGTGGTAAAGGCTTACGTGCGGGGAGACCATGAGATTGAAAAATTTGAGAGCGTGAACCAGAACCTGAAGAACAATTCGGAACGTGCCTTCCGCACAGCCGTCCTGAATATGCCTGCCATGCAGTTTGTCATGTACGGAACGATTCTCGCGATCCTCTGGTTCGGAGGAAATATGGCGATGGCTGGGGAGATGGAGATCGGAGAACTGACCGGATTCCTCAGCTACGTGCTGCAGGTGCTGAACTCCCTGATGATGCTGTCCAACGTTTTCCTGATGCTGACGAGGGCGCTGGCTTCCTGGCGAAGGATCCGGGAAGTGTTGGATGAGGAAATCGAAATCACGGAGGAGCAGGCGAAAGAAATCGAAGTGCAGCGCGGAGAGATCGAGTTCCGGAACGTGTCCTTCAAATATCATAAGGATGCCGCGGAGAATGTGCTGGAGCATATCAGTTTTCACATCCTTCCGGGACAGACCTTTGGAATTATCGGGCAGACCGGTTCGGCGAAGAGTACGCTGGTACAGCTGATCCCCCGGCTTTATGATGTGACGGAGGGTGAAGTGCTGGTGGACGGCCATCCGGTGCAGGAATATCCTCTGAAAGGCCTGCGGGATTCCATCGCGATGGTACTTCAGAAGAATACCCTGTTTTCCGGTACCGTGGAGGAAAATCTCCGATGGGGCAAGGAGGACGCCACCCGGGAGGAGATCGATACCGCCTGCCGGATTGCCTGTGTGGATGAATTTATCGACCGGCTGGAAAACGGTTATCAGACGGAGATGGGACAGGGAGGCGTCAACGTCTCGGGCGGGCAGAAGCAGCGGCTCTGCATCGCCCGGGCAATCCTCAAAAGGCCCAAGGTACTGATTCTGGACGATTCCACCAGTGCGGTGGACACGGCGACGGAGGCAAAGATCCGTGAGGGACTGGAAAAGGAACTGCCGGGTATGACGAAGATCATCATTGCCCAGAGGATTTCATCGGTGGCACATGCGGATCAGATCCTGATCCTGGATGACGGCAAGCTGAACGATATCGGAACCCATCAGGAGCTTCTGGAGAGAAACCAGATTTATCAGGATATCTACTATTCTCAGCAGGAAGGAGCGAATCTGTAATGGCAAGGACAACCAGTTATAAACGGCCGAAAAATACAAAGAAGACCCTGCTTCAGATGTTCAGCTATCTGGGCAGGCACAAGAAGATCATGGCTGCGATCGCCGTTCTTGTGGCAGTGAGCGCTCTCGCCAATATTTATGGAACCTATCTGCTGAAACCGGTGATCAACACCTATGTACTGCAGAAGGATGTGCCGGGCCTGATCCGGATGATCCTTTTTATGGGAGTGATGTACGCCGTCGGAGCGCTGGCATGTTTCGGCTACAATCAGCTGATGGTCCGCACTTCCCAGACGGTCGTGAAGGAAATCCGGGCGGATCTGTTTTCCCATGTGCAGAAACTTCCGCTGAAATACTTTGACGCCCACACCCACGGGGAACTGATGAGCCGTTTTACCAACGATGTGGACACGATCTCGGAAGCGCTGAACAACAGCTTTGCGATGCTGATCCAGAGCTTTATCACCGTGTCCGGAACCATCATCATGCTGCTGGTACTGGATGCCAGGCTGTCGCTGATCGTCTTTTTCTTTCTGTTTCTGATGGTGTTGTATATCCGCCACAACGGGAAATTGAGCAAAAAGTACTTCTCCGAACAGCAGGCGCACCTGGGAAGCATCAACGGCTTTGTGGAGGAGATGGTGGCGGGCCAGAAGGTGGAGAAGGTGTTCAACCATGAACCGCAGGATTTTGAAGAGTTCTGCAGGAGAAACGAGGCGCTCCGGGAGGCGTCCACGAAGGCACTGACCTACTCGGGAATGACGGTGCCGACGGTTGTGGCTCTGTCTTACGTCAATTATGCGGTTTCCGCCTGCGTCGGCGGCCTGTTTGCCCTGTCCGGGCTGACGGATCTTGGAACCCTGGCTTCCTACCTGGTTTATGTAAGACAGAGCGCGATGCCGATGAATCAGTTCACTCAGCAGATCAATTTCCTTCTGGTGGCGCTTGCCAGCGCGGAGCGGATCTTTGAGATGATGAATGAGGAACCGGAGGAAGACGAAGGCACTGTGACACTGTGCAATGTCCGGAAGAAAGAAGACGGAACGCTGGAAGAGTGTGAGGAATACTGCGGACTCTTCGCATGGAAGGTACCGTATCTGTCTGAGACTCCGGGGCACATCCCTAAAAAACAGGAGCTGAGAGACGCACAGGGAGTGACGTATTCCCTGGTTCCGCTGAAGGGCGACGTCCGGTTCCATGATGTGGTCTTTGGATATGTGCCGGAAAAGACGATCCTGAACGGGATCAGTCTATACGCAAAGCCGGGACAGAAGATTGCTTTCGTAGGTTCCACGGGAGCGGGAAAAACGACGATCATCAACCTGATCAACCGTTTTTATGAGATCAGCGGAGGTATGATCCTCTACGACGGTATCAATATCCGGGATATGAAAAAGGACGATCTGAGACGTTCACTTTCCATGGTAATTCAGGATACCCACTTGTTTACCGGCACGATTTCTGATAATATTCGCTATGGAAGGCTCTATGCCTCTGAGGAGGATGTGCGTGAGGCGGCGAAAATCGCCAATGCGGATTCCTTTATCCGGAGGCTTCCCAAGGGTTATGACACCATGCTGGAAGGAGACGGAGCAAATCTGTCCCAGGGTCAGAGACAGCTTCTCGCAATCGCGCGCGCGGCGATTTCACGGCCGCCGGTGCTGATCCTGGACGAGGCGACCAGTTCCATCGATACAAGAACCGAGAAACTGATCGAGCAGGGAATGGATGCGCTGATGGACGGGCGGACAGTATTTGTCATCGCACACCGGCTGTCTACGGTACGAAATTCGAAAGCCATCATGGTACTGGAAAAGGGAACTATCATTGAGCGCGGAAGCCATGAGGAACTGCTTGAGCAGAAAGGACGGTATTACCAGCTGTATACCGGGCAGTTTGAACTGGAATAAGGGAACCGCTCAGCCAGCGGGAGGATGAATTTCTGCCGGCATAAAAATGTCAGAATCCGGAAGGAGGGATACAGGTGGAAAAAAGAGAAATCAGAGAAGGATTGCTTCACGCGGAGAGAGCGCGTAAACAGCTGATCCGACCGAAACTTCAGGAACTGGGGCTTACACCGGGCCAGGGACAGGTGGGAATTCTGAACCGCCTTCTACAGAGACCGAATCTCTCCCAGAGAGAGCTGGCGGATCTGTGCCATCTGGATGTGACGACCATGTCACGGTCACTGGATCGTCTGGAGGAGGAAGGGCTTCTGCGGAGGGAGAAAAATCCTGACTGCCGCCGATCCTATCAGGTCTGCCTTACTCCGGTCGGGGAGAAGAAAGCGAGAGAGGTACAGGCAGTGCTCCGGCAGATGGACGAGATTATATGTGAAGGACTTTCCGAACAGGAGCATGAGGAATTTCTGCGGATCCTCCGGAAAATCTGCGGGAATATGGAGCGGTCGATAGAGTGATAAAATAGGATAGAATAGTGGCAGAAAAACAGATATGGGAGAAAAAATCATGCAGTATGAAATTCTGGTTCTTGACTTGGATGGAACCCTGACCAACAATAAAAAAGAAATTACGCCTCATACGAAAGAGGTGCTGAAAGCGTATCAGGAGGCCGGAGGAAGGATCGTGCTGGCCTCCGGCCGCCCAACTTACGGCGTTGCGCCGCTGGCGGAGGAACTGGAAATGCAGAAGTATCACGGCTATATGCTTTCCTTCAATGGCGCGGTGATCATCGACTGCAGGACCGGGGAGCCGATCTACGAGAACTGGCTTCCGGCGGGCGTGCCGCAGCAGCTGGCGGATCTGGCGGAGAAGTATCACACATCACTTCTGACCTACCAGGGAGACGATATCCTCACCGAGACACCGGATGATACGTATGTGCTGAAAGAAGTCATCTGCACAAAGATGAACGTCCGCAAGATCGAAAATTTCCGGGAGGAGATTACCTTTCCGGTGGTGAAGTGCATGCTGATGGAAAATGGTGTTTACCTGGCGGATGTGGAGAAAAAAGTGGATGATTATTTCCAGGGAGAGCTGAGTGTGCTGCGTTCGGAGCCATATTTCCTTGAGGTCATGCCGAAAGGAATCGATAAGGCAGCGTCGCTGAAACGACTGCTGGAATATCTGGGAAAGGACAGAAGTCAGATGATAGCGTTCGGCGACGGATTTAACGATCGTTCGATGCTGGAATATGCAGGCCTCGGCGTAGCAATGCAGAATGGCCAGCCGGCAATCAAGGCAGTAGCGGACCTGATCGCGCCGTCCAATGAGGACGACGGCGTCGCCTATGTGGTGGAAAGCCTGATGCTGGGCAAACGGCCGGAAGAGCTGCGGGGATTTTATTAATTTGACCTAATTTTCCCCTAAATTTATTAATTATCTCTGAAAAATCTGTGATTTGGTTGACAATGTAAACTGAATTGGATATAATAAAATCGAAAGGCGGTGATTATATGGCTACAGCACCTACTCAAATCAGAATCGATGCAGATATTAAAAAACAGGCTACAGATCTTTTTAAGGACCTCGGTCTTGATATGTCCGGTGCAGTTAATCTGTTCCTTCATCAGTGTGTTCTCAGAGGAGGACTTCCGTTTAATGTTGAGTTGCCCCGCTACAGCCAGCGCACGCTTGATGCTATGGATGAAGCCAGACGCATTTCCCGTGATCCTGACGTCAAGGGATACACTAACATGGATGACCTGCGGAAGGCACTTGAAGAGTAAGTGTATACAGTAAAATTTACGACCGCTTATAAGAAAAGTTATAAACTTATGAAGAAACGTGGCATGGATCTTTCGCTTCTGGATAATGTTGTTGATACACTTCGTCAGGGCAAGCAACTTGAAGTGAAATACCATGATCACGAGTTGAGCGGAAAATTTAAAGGCTTTCGGGAATGTCATATTAAACCAGACTGGCTTTTGGTTTATCTGGTGGAAAATGACATTTTGACACTTACGCTTGTGGATACTGGAACACATGCAGATATTTTTAAACTGTGACAATGAAGTGGATACTCAAAGACATTATGTTTTCATATGGTCTGCGCAGGAAATGCGCAGACCATATGAAATGTTGCATTCTGCCTTATTATTTTACAAGAAATGCTTGCATTGCCCATGAGAGTATGATAGAATGAATCTCGTGTTAAAGATTTGCCCAGATAGCTCAGTTGGTAGAGCAGAGGACTGAAAATCCTCGTGTCGCTGGTTCGATTCCGGCTCTGGGCATTGAGTAAAGTCTTGGAACCACTTGAAAATGCAGGAAAAACAAGGGTTCTGAGACTTTTTTATTTTGTTTTGGGGCACTTATGGGGCAAAAATTTTTACAGCTTTTATCTCTGCATTTCGTTTTTCTTGTAATTTTTGTGTTACATGAAGATATATTTCTCGCGTCACTTTGCTGTTGGTATGTCCAAGCCGATCAGAAATGGCGTCAATATTCATTCCCCTTTCAAGCATTAATGACGCATGAGTATGCCGAAGAACATGTGGCGTTATTTCTCGATTTAATGTACGCCTGGAACAATCCTTTAAGTATGCTGCGTATACGTCTATATCGATGCATTTTTTCTTCTGGGGTTTAAAAAGCAAATTTCCCGGATTCATTTTAACAACATTCGATGAAAGGTAAGAGGAACTTAAAAGGTACTGACAATGAGTAAATAGCTCATCTTGCATATACACATTTCTGATGGAAGTGCGTGTTTTGGGTAATGTAATGATATTATTTATTTTATCAAATGTTTTCGTAACTTTGATAATTCTTTTTTCCATATCCAGATCAGAACGCTGTAAAGCTGCAGCTTCGCCGAAGCGAAGACCCGATAATACAAGAAATGCTGTTAAATCTTTCCACTGTTTTACGGTCATTGAGTCAAGCAACATTAAAACTTCTTCTGCTTCTAAAAATTTATCTTCAATTTTCTGAACATGCGGAATATCCTTAAAGCGCTCCAGTCTATCAATGCATTCTGTCGATCCGAGATATTCATTACGATACGCCCAACGCAATAAGGCTTTCAGGCGAATCAAACTTTCGTTTAATGTTCCTGGGGATTTGCCTGATGCCAGGTAATTTGATCGAATATAATTTGCTGTTAAGCTGGACAGCAAAGTATCAGGACCAAGAAGTTTCTTAATCGTTTCACAAGTATAATAGTTTCTTTTCCATGTAGATGCTTTTACTGTCTTTTCTTGTTCTTCGCGGTACAGTTCAATTACTTCAGCTAAAGTAATTTTTCTTTCTGTTGGCAAATGTTTTTCAGCAATTTTTTGGCTTAAGATACTGGTAGCCAATTTGTGCATCTGTTTTGTGTTTTTGTCTAATGTCACAGAAACTTTCTTCTGCTTCCCGGTAAGCGGATCTAAATAGCGTTCCGCATATCGGAATTTTCCATTTGATAATTCTTCAACCCACATAAAATCATCATCCTTTCATAAGCTTCGATTTGGAGAACGTAAGTTCCCATTGCGTAGCTGCCCCAGATGATGGTATCATAATAGTGTTAAGTGTTCTTTGATGCCATCAAAGGGCAGATAGAAACCGCTTTTGTGTTGGCGCACGGAGCGGTTTCTGCTTATAAAGTACATTATTGTCAAATTGACAAATAAAAAATATTGATTTATAATATACTTACTAAGACAGCCGACAGGGTAGGTGCACGCTACCCGTCCCGGTGAAATCTTATCACGAAATAGCCGTTCTAATCTTTCTCAGGGAGCAGAACGGCTATTTTTTATGGTGCAGATTCAGAATCGCAACGATTAGACTGGCAGTTGCCAGAATTATCATAAATTCTTCATATGTACTCATAAGCATCTCCTCCTTCCGATCAGATTCGGAACGGATAGAGAGCTGCCGCCTGTTCGGCTGCCCGGGTAAATATATTATATTGTTAAGCACTCCCAGCACAGAGCCAGGAACATATAATTTGACAAATAATTTTGACTGACATATAATATACTTAACAAGAGAACCGTTGGTCAGTGCACACCTGACCGCCGGAAAGCATTAGCTCAAAAAATAGCGCCTTACTTTACCAGAGCAGGGGCGCTATTTTTTGTGGTTCAAAGTAGTCAAAACAAGAGTTATGACGGCACAAAGCATAATTACAAAAGCAAAAAGATCACTATATGTAACCATAAGCACCAGCCTCCTTTCTTTCGTCCGGCGGCTGACATAGCACCCCAACGGTTCCCCGGGTAAGCATATTATGTTGTTAGGTACTCCCAGCGCAGAGCCGGGAACATATAATTTGACAAATTATTTTAACTGACATATAATATATTTAACAAGACAGCCAGAAGATAGCTCAAACCTATCCGCCTGGTGAAAATATGTACTAAAAATAGTCGTCTACTTTCTCAGGGCAGGGCGACTATTTTTTATGCTCATCATTCCAATGTTTGACAAGAGTTATAATAGCCACAAGCATAAGCACGAAAGAGATCAGATCACTCCAAGTCACGTACAATGTGCGCCACCCCCTTCCTACAAGACTCAGGACGGAATGGCAATCGCCCCCTGGCTGCCCGGGTAAATATATTATGTTGTTAAACACTCCCAGCACAGAGCTAGGAACATATAATTTGACAAATAATTTTGACTGACATATAATATACTTAACAAGAGAACCGATGACTAGATGAAGCCTAGTCGCCGGTAAGTAATTTACTACATGAAGTAGCGCCTTAGTTTACCAGACCGAGGGCGCTACTTTTTGCATGATATGTATATAACAAGAGTTATCACAGCGCAAAGCATTATTACAAATTGGAATAAATCCGAAAATGTAACCATATGCACCAACCCCTTTCAAATTTTAAATTCCAGCGGCTGGCATATCGCCCCATCGGCTCCCCGGCTAAGTATATTATGTTGTCAGGCAGTTTCGGCAAAGAGCCGAGAAGAAATAAGTTTGACAAATAATTTTGACTGACATATAATATACTTAACAAGGGAGCCGGAAGGTGAGTGCTGGTCACCCGACCCGGCGAATTTAATACTTAGCTATAGAAATAGCCGTTCCTAAACTTTGACGAGAGCAGGACGGCTATTTCTTATGTGTATAATTGAGAATGGCAACAATTAGTAAAGCAATGCTTACAATCAAGCTTAATTCTTCATATGTACTCATAATAATCACCACTTTCCGCAAGGTACTCGGATTGGGCGAGAGCACGTCCCCCGGTTCCCCGGGTAAGCATATTATATTTTCAAATACCGGAATCCTTCCGGTCAGATCCATTTGAAGGTTATATCCCAATAATCGGGCTTTCTATTTCTGTTTTTGATTTCGTAAACCAGACGAATTCAAGCGATCCCCATAATACTGTAAGTGAAATAAAAAGCAGGCAACCGAAATCGCCTGCTAAACTTTTGAATGAATTAGGTGGGGTGACACTCCCACATCTCCAACGAGGGTGACGGCTGCCCGTTCCGTCCTCTAAATCATTCAATATAGTTTATGGCTTTGTAGCACCATTTTCATAAAATTAAAGTGATTTATATACAGCCAAAGCTGGCTCGAAAAAAATAGTGTAATTATCGATAGATACATAGATCCCGTACTTGTGTTTATAACATTTCATGGCATCGATAAAATAATTTTCAGGCACGCCGAGAAATTCAGCTGCTTCATTCACATTACGACAACCATGTTCGAATGCCTGGATAATTCCAACTAATCCGATCTGTATGTTATAGCCCCATAACCGTGCTTTATATTCCTGTTTACGATTCTTTATATCCGATTGATCTAAAATATCTCCGTAATTTGTGTGATAGTGTCCAAGTTCTTCAGCCAAAACACAGGCTTTTTCTGATTGGGTTTTAATATCTTTGTGTATAGCAATTCGATTATCGTAAATCCGTCCAGCGTATCCAGGGATATATTTTTCTCTTACAATCAAATTTTGAGTGTCTGCATATTCCAGTAAAGCTTCGTATGTCAATCGATCACCTCGTTAGTTCCATTCATTGTCATCCATCATTATAGCATCGGCTGCTTCTTTCTGCTCGGTTGTTGCTCCTTCATCATGTGCAGCGTTTAATGCGATAGCAGGAGTTGAAGAGTCTTTTTTTTTAGGAATGTCAAAATGTTCTTTTGAAAAATGGATTGCTTTTTTCATCAGATTGTGAAGAGCAGTGATGTCTTCATCGTCCAATTCCAGCATTAATTTAAACAGATTTTTCCTGGCTTCATCTTCACCAGCCATGATACGGTCAATTCGAGCCATAAACTCATTGTCGCTTTCAACGAACATTTCACCCTCACCAGTAGTCAGCCAGGTGGGATCAACATTATATTCACGACAAATTAATTTGATGACTTGTTCTGTCACAGAGTTTTTTCCGTTTTCTAACTGACTGACAGAGTTTTTTTTCATTCCTATTTTTTCACCGAACTTTTCAAGGGTAAGACCAAGTGTTTTTCTCACTTCTCTGATTCGTTCACCTTGTGTCACAATGAACCACCTCCTCTATTTTTAAATCATATCACTGTAAGAGATAAAAATCAATAAAAAGTTCTTTCAAGGAACAAAAAAGCATTGACAATATTCTTTTAAAGAATTATAATGTTCTTACAAAGAACAAAGGAGGTGAAGTGAATGTCTACAAGAAATGAAAAGAAAGAAATTATTGAGCAAATCGCTCAGGAATACATGGAAACCAAGAACTTGGAAGAAAAGTCAATGGCTATTATGGTAATGTCGGCTTATATCGAAGGAAAAGCTGCAGGTAAAGCTGAGGAAAGAAGTAAGTGGGAGAAGAAAGAAAAAGAACCGGTTGCAACATAACCGTTCGGAAAGGGGAAATAGATGAAGAAGATAGATGAACAGTTACTTATTTCACAGAATACGAAAGGTTTTTATCTTTCAGTGAAGCAGTTGCAGCAAATGATGGAATGCTCACCGCGCCATTTGCGTGGACTAATCGATGGAGTGAGAAAAGAGACGGATCGCTATGGCAGATATGCTGTTTTGGATAGCGGTGATCTCAGAGTTAATATTTTTGCTCTGATTGATTATGACAAATATCGGAAACAGCTTTCCGATCGGAATGCACGGAAATCAGTGCCAGAGTTTTCAGCGGTTGAGATTTCCAGAATATGTCCCGTAGCGGAGAAAATTATTGTGATTAGTCAGGAATAAAGGAGCGAAATTGTTGGAAAAAGAAAAAGAGTTGGAAGCAAAAAAAGAGAATACCGGCCAAATCCCAGAAACAGAACGGTATTCTCTAAGGTTGAGAGTTAATCTTAACAATTCTTCCCACCCTCTTAAACCATAGCAAATATGTGAAAAATTGTCAAGATTGTATTTTGGTCAAAGGTTAGGAGAGTCCTATGATCTCGAGGGAAGAAATTATTGATGTTATCCGGCTATATCCGCAGATAATGGATGCCATCGACGAAAGGCTACGGAGTATGAATGAGGAATATCAATGCCTGAACCAGAGCATATACCGTTACGCAGCATATAAAAGTACCGTCTATGGGAGTGTTGGATATAGCGGGGCTAAGAGCGACCTGTCGGATATGATAAAGATAAAAAGCCATCAGGAACAGGAATATTGCGATGAGTTAAAAAAAGCGATCCTTGACCTGACAGAAAAAGCGGATAATGTACGGCGGCTGCATCTTTGCTACATGGTACTGCCCTATAAGTATCACGAATTATTGCGGATGCTGTACCAGGACAAGGTTGGCTGGGGAAAAGTATCAGAGGCATTGGATATTAGTATCAGTACGTTATCCCGATGGAGGGAAGAGGCTTTTTCAATGATTCGGACAGCGTATGAATCAAAGTTAAGCTATACAGAAATATTGCACCTGCAGAAACTCCAAAAGGGGATGACGTGGGATCAGCTGATGAAAGATTACAAGAACATACGGAAAAAGAAAGATCAAAGTGATCGCTGAAGAAAAGGAGATTTTGCTATGAAAGTATTTGCTATTGGAAGCTACAAAGGTGGGACGGGGAAAACGACAACTACGGTCAATCTTGCCTATAATGTGTCCGCAAAAGGATATCGGGTCCTGGTGATCGACGCCGATCCGCAGGCAAACGCAACGTATATGTTTGCCCGGGTGAATGACAATACCTATACGCTTGCCGATCTTTTTGCGGGGGCTAAGATTGGCAGATGCATCTATCGGACCAAGTATGACCGCCTCGATATCGTCAAAGGGTCATCCAAGATGGAGGAAGCCGTTGGGGAAGCGGATTGTCTCAAAGAAGCATTGCAGCAGGTTCGGCAGAAATACGATTATGTGTTTATTGACTGCCACCCCTCCATGCAGCTGCATACCATTGCAGCCATGATCGCGGCGGATGAACTGTTGGTTCCGTTCGAGCTGGACGGCTATGGGAGAAATGGGCTGATTATCTTAGATGACTACATTAAGCAGATCAAAGACCAATATAATCCCGGCTTAGAGTACCATATTTTCATCAGCAAATATGCTGGACGGGCTTCACAGGACCGGCTTTTGAGCGGAATGATCGAAAAATACAATTATCCGTTACTGTCAAAGATTGTACGCTACCGGGAATCGGTCAACACATCGATCGAAGCGCGTAAGCCGTTGTCAAAACATCGGCGGTTCGACGCGGCAACCCGCGACTATCAGGAACTTACCAACCTCATTTTGCAAATGGAGAAATAAGCGATGGCGGATATCAGTACAATTTTAAAGAATAACGGTTCGATCAGGCAGCCAAAGGAAAAAGGGCACTACGAGGTGGCTATGATCCATTACTCGCAGATCCATCCGAGTAAAATGCAGTTTTACCTCCAGGAAGATATCGAAGAACAGGCGGATGCGATTGAACTTGCCGGTGGCATTCTGCAGCCGCTGGTTGTTCGCCAGCAGGATGCAGACCAGTATGAATTGTTGGCGGGACATAGACGGCTGGAGGCGATAAGACGTTTGGTGGAAGACAGGAAGCTTCCCCAATACGCAATGGTGCCATGCCATGTAGAAAAGGCGAACGATTGGAGAGCCGAATACCTTTTGATCACGACCAACAGCTACCGTGAAAAGACCGGGTATGAAAAAATGCTGGAAGTCCAGCGGTTGTCGGAAATTATCCCGCATCTTCCGGGCAGTGAGGAATTGAAAGGGCGGGCACTCCGGGGACGCATTGCCAAAGAATTAAAGACCGGTGAGACCTCTGTGCAGAATTACAATTACATATACAATCATCTATGCGCAGAGGGCATGGAAGCTTATCGCTCCGGGGATATCAAAACGGCAGTGGCAAATGAACTTGCACATCTTGAGGAAGAAGACCAGAAAACACTGTTAAAAATGGAAGAGCTTACGGTTGCAGCGATTGCAGAATATAAAAAGACAAAATCGTGTCAAACTTTGACACAGGATGCAGTCCCGGAGGAACCGGATTGTATCAGAAAACCGACGGAAGAAGAACGGGAACTTTTGAATGTTTTTGCAAAGCAGTTTATCAGAAAAGAAAAAATCTGGTTACTGGAAGATTTTGCGAAGCGGGTGATGGATGTAACGGCTTCTCCGCATGAAATTCAAAAGAGGTATGGAAAGAGTGATTATTATTTTCAGATCCGCGATATGGAGACAGGGCATATGGAATTTCAGGATGGGTGTATCCGGTTGTATGATGCAAAGCATCTGATAGGGAAATTTGAATGGTTCTATCTGGCAGCAGCGATCCAGTCTATGTGGAATGCCGTGGCAATAGAAGACGCAGAGAAAGAAACGAGGAATTCCCCGGTGTCAAACCCTGACACGGAAACCTATGTACCATATGAAGAAAGCATGGTTTTGTATGGCAAAGACGATGCTTCCGAAGAGGACGGAAAGAACCATTCCGAAGAGGAAGAGGAAACCGCAAGAAAAATGATTGCCAGATATGTGAAATGGGCGCCGGAAAGGATGAAGAAGGTTATCGCACTCTGCAATACTGGCAAAACAAACAAAGAACGTGCGCAGAGCGTACAGCAATACCTGGCGCCGGATGGAACTTCTGGCGGAGGGGACGGGAATTTTGATTTTTGTTTCCGGGGATATGCAAACGGTGTGTCCTTTACGTTGGATAAAAACAGATTATCCATGTCATACATCGGATTCGTAAAACATCTGGAGGATATGTTTGGACCGTTTGCTTCCGAGCAATCAGAGCCAGGCGCAGAAGATAACCGAAACGATCAACCAACGATAGAACAAAAGCGGAAATTACTGCGTGAAGTCATAAGAGAAATACAGGAGAAGATGGAGGAGGCGAACGGACAATGGCAGGAGAATCAGGAACAGCTGTGGAAGAACCAGCTGATCCTGCAGGCAGCAGAACATTATCTGCGTGAACTGCAATGATTTCAGATGAAAAAAGAACATTCATTCCATTTCCGGGAAACTCCGGAAGTGGAAAAAGGAGGGAACCATGATAACTCAAATCAACTTATCACAGGAAAAAGAAAAAAAGCTGCAGGCATTGGCAGAAACAGCAGAGATAGAAGCGGCTGATCTCATTACAATCTTTGTTGAGGATTTGCTGGACCGGCAGGAAGACCTTCAGAAATGGTTTGACCGTTCCTTTCGTGACAGAGAAGACTCTTGTCATGAAATCTTAGAGAATCTCTATGTTTACTGGATGCAGAGACATTCCCGTGTCGATCATGTCTGCGACCAGTTGGAAAGCCTGTCCGCGCAAAGCTATGAGGGACCGGCGGAAGCAAAAATGATCGAAATTTTGGCTGAATTTCAGGAAACATCCTTTTGGGAAGGTGCACGTATGGTCCGGCGCATGCAGGAAATTTTGAGGAACCTATAGGCATAGCAAATTTCAGTAGGGGGATATGCGTATGACACTGGAAGAATTGATCGGATACTATTTGGAGGAACTGAACAGTGAAAACCATTGGACTGTTATCTGGAAAGAACATGGTACCTGGCAGGGAGAAATGCTGTATCTGCCGCCTCTGGAGAACTTAGACTGGCTGGATGCAAGCTGGCTGGATACTATTTGTTCCAGGGATCCGCAGGCTATCGTGATCCATCGATGCGATTGGGAGGGAGAAATTACTGCCGGGCAGATCTTGTCCATGTATCAGGAAGGCTTGAAAGTACGGCAGATCCCATGGTTTTTAAACAAGTATTTTCACGAAGCGCCAGAACCTTTAGACAGCAGCATGGGCTTGGAAGCTTGTGACCAGATGCACGGGCTGCAAACCAGCGAAACAACGGCAAAGAAAGAAGAAAGCACCAGAAAATGTCCGGGAAAGAAAAACAAGCGTGTCAAACTCTGACACAGGAAGGAGAAAACAATGAATAAGGTCATATTAATGGGAAGGCTTACCAGAGATCCGGAAATCAGATACACCTCCGGCGAAAAAGTTATGGCAGTGGCATCCTATACCCTGGCGGTAGAACGGCGATACAAAAAGGATGGAGAAGCAACAGCAGATTTTTTGCGGTGCACTGCCTTTGGAAAAGCAGCAGAAGTTGCTGAAAAATATTTCTACAAAGGGATCCGGATCATCGTCATCGGCCGGCTGCAAACGGGAAGTTATACGAACCAGGAAGGGCAAAAGGTATATACCACGGATGTGATCGTGGAACAGCAGGAATTTGCCGAAAGCCGTAAAAACAATGAGGTTCCTTCTGAGGCAAACCCTGGCACGGAGGCTGATCCAGAAGGATTCATGGATATCCCGGAAGGTATGGATGAAGAATTACCTTTTCGTTGAAAGGAGAAATGATTTTGAAAGAGATTATATTATATCTTGTGTTACCTATTGTGTTATTGGTGGTGGCAGTAGTTTTGATAGGTTTTGGATTTCAGAGACTTACAAAACCATTTTATGGTGTGTTGGGTGTTGCGTCTATATTTTTGGGAATCGCTATATTAGCAAAAGCGCTTCTCATTCCGTTCAATCATTTCCAGCAGGTATCATCAGAAAAAACCAGGTCAGAAGTAATTGAGTACGTAGAGGATGGCTATACAGTGTATATGGATGGCAAAGAAGTCATGGCAGATGCATTGAATTCCATTAATTATGCCAATGTAACCATCGAAATAAATGTAGAAGATAAGCAGATAAACATAATATCAAAATAAATTTTTGAATGGGGAAGAATTAGGGTTTTGGAATGGAGGAACGATGAACGCAATTCTTAAATATCCGGGAGCCAAATGGGGGCTTTCCAAATGGATTCTCTCTTTTTTTCCGGATCATCATAGCTACTTGGAACCTTTTTTTTGGTCTGGTGCAGTATTTTTTCATAAGCCATCAAGTGATATCGAAACGATCAATGATTTAGATGGGAATGTAGTAAATTTTTTTGCATGCATTCGCCAAGACCCGGAACGCTTAGCCAGAGAGATTGCTTTTCTTCCATATGCAAGAAGCATATATGAGAAAGCTTTTTCAGAAGATCCGGAAGATCCCTTTGACCGGGCAGTGAATTTTTGCGTACGCCTTAACATGTCGCATGGATTCCGCACAAATGGAGAAAAAGTTGGATGGAAAAACGACGTGCATGGCCGAGAACGTGCATATGCGGTAAAAGAGTGGAATGCCTTGCCACAGTGTATTATGGAGGCAGCAGAGCGATTAAAGGAAGCACAGATCGAACAAATGGATGCGGTACAGCTGATCCGCCGATTTAATCATAAGGATGTTCTGATTTACTGTGATCCACCCTATGTACTTCAAAAAAGGCATGGAAAACAGTACCGATGTGAAATGGATGATTCGGAACATAGCCAATTACTGGATGCATTGCTGAAACACCAGGGAGCCGCGATTATCAGTGGGTATGAGAATGACTTGTATTCCGACAAGCTCCGATCATGGCATAAAGAGAAAACAACTGCTTACAGCCAGATCGCAAGCAGAAAAGAAGAGGTCTTGTGGATGAATTTCGAACCAATCAGGCAATTAAGTTTTTTTGAGGATGGGGGTGAAAGACATGGATGAAAATGGATTGGCAGAATTGCTGGCTGAGACGCGCCAGAAAATCAGGACAGCCAATCATGCGAAGTGCCAGCTGTACAGCAATATCTATCAATCGGTATGCAGCACGCCTTTAGAGGATATTTTATACGATAGCAGACCGGAAAAGACCATAAGGGAGATCCTGGAAGAATATCTCTTGTATGGTTATGGCGATCCGAAAAGCCTTGCTGCTATCATCTTCACAAATACAGAAAAAGAAAGGAACCAGGACTATGAGGGATTGGAATGAAATCAAAAGATCCATCGAAGGAAGAAGAGAACGAAAAGAAATTACAAACGCAATTTTTTCAATCACCACATCGAAAGCGGCGTATGATGAAGAGGAATTGATGTCAAAAAAAGCGTTTCAGAAAACGGTTGGCATATTTGAAAAATATCTGGGAGAAGACAACCATATACGGGTCGATTCCATGGATGGCTGTTGGGACCTTAACCGTGTATGGTATCAATTTCCTGCCATCCCATGCGGCGTAGAATATTCCGGGGTATATCCTCTGGAATGGGAATGGGAGGATGTACAAAAGCTGACGGAATGGATTGATGATGGTGAAATTTGGGTCACTGTCATGGTATGGGACCGTAAAAACAAAAAATACATTCCGAATTGGTAAACAAGCCTGGGGAAAAGGAAGGTACTGGTATGGCAGAAGTATTTCGGCGGATAAAAAACAATAATTATACTGTGATGTGCAACCATCACCTGCAAAACGAACATTTATCGCTCAAAGCGATGGGATTGATGAGCAAGCTGCTGAGCCTGCCGGATGACTGGAATTACAGCGTCCGAGGGATTGCGGCAATATGCAAGGACGGCTATGAAAGCGTCCGGACTGCATTCCTCGAACTTGAAAAAGAGGGATATATTGTCCGGCGCAGGATACGGGATCAACAAGGACATATCATCCGGACAGAATATTATATCCTGGAAACACCGGATACCGTAATTCCGGAAGAATCCGAAGGGGCAAAAGAAACCCTCCCAGCATCTGCAGAAATGGAGGCTTCTAAAGAGAAGGAAATGGCAGATCAACAGGAAAAAGAAAAGGAATCTCCCGCTCATTTGCCAGGATCGGGTTTTCCGATCGTGGAGAAAAATCTGGAAGGAAATTCACCAGGATCGGATTTTCCAACCTTGGGAAATCCAACTGCGGAATTACCAGGATCGGATTTTCCAACCACGGGAAATCCAACCGTGGAACCACCAGGATCGGGTTTTCCAACCACGGAAAATCGCCACCAACAAAATACTATTCTAACAAAAGATAATAAATATAATATATCATCTTCCTCATCATCTAAGATAAATAATATACTTACCAGGAAACCGCTGCAGGAAGAAGAGGAGGAGATCAAAGACCGGATGGGCTATGGGGAACTTCTGGATGCCGGATACGACCAGGAACTCCTGAATGAAATTCTTGGGCTGTTGGAAACGTATGGGATCCGAGGAAGAACACGGCCTGCGTATACATACATCGGGCAAACAAAAATATCTGCCGCGCAGATCGCGGACAGGCTGCAGCGGATCAACCGGGACCAGGTACGGGATCTTTTGCAGCGCATACAAAACGGACCGGAGATCCGAAACTTAAAAAACTATCTTTTGACCGCCTTATACCAGGCAGGACTTACTTCAAGGCTGAATCAACAGCGGAAAGAACATGGATATGCGCCGCCGACCTGCAGAAATACATTCAGCAATTTCCACCAGCGGGAGTATGATTACGGAAAGCTGGAACAGGCGTTTTTGAAAAATGCTGCAGATGAGCAGCAATAGAAATGCATGGGAACATGGGCGATGAAATGATGCGGAAGGAGAGGGATATGAGAACAAGACAGGTCAAAAAAGGGACAGGCAAAAAAAAGAAAGGCCGGATGATCGTTTGCCTGATTGCTGTTACGGCAGCAGTAGGAGGTACCCTTTGGTTTTGGAATGGGACAAGGCAGAAAACTGCGAAGTTAGAGCATATAACAGCGATCACAGTTACCACCCAGGAGACTTATCCAGCCGGTGAGAAACTGGGGGAGGTGAAAGTCACTGCAGAAGGAGTGGACGAAGCTGGAAACCAAGTCATCCGGGAACTACCAACGGAGGAGTATGTGATAACGCCGGAACAGGTACCGGAACATGGGCACGAGTTTGAAATTACCGCAGCTTTGACGGAGGATGAAGAAATCCGCGCGGAAGCGACAGCGCTGATCGGACGGGAGGAAGTGCAGAGGTATGAGATCGGGCGGCAGGATCCAGAGGCAGTACAGGCAGTCTTGTATGAAAATGGGGATTTGGAAATTGCCGGGAATGGCGCGGTGAAGAATTTTAAGGAGCATGAGATCCCCTGGCAGGAAGATGGCGTCCTGTATCTTACGTGGATTGATCCAGCAGCCGAAATCGAACGCATGGATGACTGGTTTTCAGGCAATACGGATTTTGTCGCTATGCTGTGCCCGGTGCCGGATACCGTACGGAGTATGGTGCGGACGTTCTATGGATGCACAGCGATGGAGGCGGTGCCGGAAATGGGTACGGCGGTGTATCTGGAAGATCTTACAGCGTGTTACAGCGGTTCCGCAGTCCGGGATGGCGGTGAGCTGCCCGGTAATCTCAGGACTGCAGAAGAGGCATACAGGGACTGCAAAGCACTGGTCTATGCAGCGGATGCCTCTGCCTGTGTGCAACTGGCAAATATGAAAAATTGCTACAATGGCTGTACGGCGCTTTCGGATACCAGCACACCAGACAGCGTGACCAATCTGCAGGGGGCGTATCAAAACTGCCTGAATATCACCCGTGCCTCCATCCCGTCAAAAGCGGAAAACCTTGCATCGGCATATTCCGGCTGTACCGGGCTTACAGTGGTGGAAGGGGAAATACCAGCATCCTGCACCAGTATGTCAGGAGCGTTTAAAGACTGTAAGTTCCTGGAGGGAGAACTGACGATCCACTGTACGACACAGTCCTTATCCGGCGTGTTTTCAGGGGCGGCAAAAAACAGCCATGGACTAACGGTGTCCCTTAGCTGGGAAAGGAAAACAACGGACTATCAGACGGAGGAAGAAATCTTTGTCTCGCTGGCGGAATCCATCGAGAAACAAGCAAAAGTTGATGGCAGCAATATAACCGTAAAGAGAATTGGGCAAAATTAATAAAAATAAATTGACATTGTCAATTTTATGATATATACTGACGACAAAGAAAGAGGGTGAAACAATGACAGTGGCACAGCGTTTGAAGAAAATCAGGAAGAAGCACGGGCTTAGCCAAAAAGCAATGGCCGAATTGATCGGCGTATCTCCTGGGGCTGTGTGCCGCTGGGAAAAAGGAGAGAGGGAGATTTCCGACTGGGTGATGAAAGCGTATAGTGCAGCGTTCCATGTCCCGGAAACGTATTTTTTCGAACATGGGGAAGAAACCCAGAGCGAAACAAAGGAGATCAAACTGTATGCTGATCCGTCCCAGGTACAGGACCGGAAAAGAATGGAAGAGCGGATGCTGCAGTATTTTCGGCGGCTGACGCCGCAGAAGCAGGAACAATACCTGGAGAAACTTGCCAATGATGCTAAAACAGAAGAGATTGAGGAATAAAAAGGCGTGTCAAAGTCTGACACAGAAAGAGAGGATTGTATGAAAAGAAACAAAGTAATCGCAATGCTGCTTGGAATGGGCTTAATGGCTGGGACTCTTGCAGTGCCGGTGACGGTACCGAAAACAACGGTGTACGCAGCTGCCAGCACCCAACAGGTCATCGGACACGGAGAATGGAAACAGGAAAACGGCAAATGGTATTATTACCAGGATGGGAACATGCTGAAGAACTGCTGGGTCAAAGATGGCATCGACTGGTATATGCTGAATGAAGATGGAACCATGAAGTCCGATGAATTTATCAAGATCGATAACGATTTATACTATTTCCGTGGCTGGGGCGGCATGCTGTATAACAGCTGGTATACGGATGCGGAAGGAAACCGCTACTATTTCCGTGACTGGGGCGGCGCGTTAAACACGGGCTGGAAGCAGATCGGAAACGACTGGTATTATTTCGATAAAGAAAATTGCAAAGCGCATGCGAATACGTTTGAGAAAATCGACAAGGACCTGTATGCGTTTGATGCAGACGGCAGAATGCTCCATGATACCTGGTATACAAAAGACGGAAACCGTTATTACCTCCGTGGCTGGGGCGGCGCGTTAAACACGGGCTGGAAGCAGATTGGAAGCGACTGGTATTATTTTGATAAAGAAAACTGTAAAGCGCATGCCAATACCTTTGAAAAAATCGATAAAGACCTGTATGCGTTCGATGAAAACGGCAAAATGCTCCATGATACCTGGTATACGAAAGATGGAAACCGTTATTACCTCCGTGGTTGGGGCGGCGCGTTAAACACCGGATGGGTGCAGATGGATGGGAACTGGTATTATTTCGACCAGGGAACCTGCGCTGCTTATGCGAATACGATCCGAAGAATCGATAATGATGTTTATGGGTTTGATGCAGAGGGCAGGATGCTCCATGACTGCTGGGTGGAATCGGATGGAATCCATTATTATTTCCGTGGCTGGGGCGGCGCTTTCCATGACCAGACCGTTACTATTGACGGAAAAGAATATGTCTTTGACAGCAGCTGCAATGGAACATTGAAGAATACGGCAGTGCCGACTCCGCAGCCGACGGAGACTCCTGACCCGGCACCAACAGAAACCCCAGATCCGACACCAACAGAAACGCCGGAAGAAATCAAGGTTCGTAAAATCACTGTATCCGGCAATCAGGAAATGACAGCAGGAACAACACAAAAGCTTACCGCTGCGGTGACTCCGGACAATGCTGCAAACAAAGCGGTCTCCTGGTCATCCAGCAATCCGGATGCGGCAAGCGTGTCCTCCGACGGCACGGTTACTGCCCATCAGGCTGGAACCGTTACGATCACAGCAACGGCGGCGGATGGCTCTGGAGTATCCGGAAGCATCCAGATTACCGTCAAAGCGCAGAAGGTAGAAGTATCTGAGCTGTATGTGCTGGATGCCAACGGCGTGGATCAGAGCACGACACTGACCGCGATCGGGGAAACCACCCAGCTTACCCTGGATATCCGTCCGGCAAATGCAACGGATAAAACAGTCACCTGGTGGAGCGAACATCCAGAAATCGCTACCGTAGACCAGAATGGAAAAGTTACAGCGGTCAGCGAAGGATGGACTTATATCTATGCGCAGACGGCAAATGGATGTATCGACAATACGACTGTAAGTGTTTCGCTGCCGAAGACAGACGAAGATTATCTGGATGAAATCATCTATGACGAAGAAATGTCACGCCAGGTCTTTGATCTCGTGAATCAGCAGAGAGTGCTGGAAGGGCATCTGGAAATGGAATGGTCCGATGGATTTGAGAAAGACCAGGCTATAGCAGTGGCGGGAAATAACTTATTGCGTCTTATGAAAGGAGAAGATGATTTTGATTCTCTTTCCGATCATAATGGATCACAAAATGGTCTTGGAGGTCAGAAAAAGAATTTGACTGCAAATGACATCTTTAGTCAGTGGATGAGTTCACCTGCACATAAGGCAAATCAAATGGATGACTTCATAACTGCTTCTTCATATGTTGTTATGTATAAGGAGGCAGATGATGGATCTAAGATATATTCAGCTATTGCATCGCTGGCTCCATTTAAAGCGGAAAATGCTGGATGGGAAGATGGGGATTCCTATATGAAAACTGTTATGACGGAGGATACTTATAATATGATTGTTTCTTATTAGGAACACTGTAAATACAAGGCTTTTCGGGGCCTGCAATCCGAAAAAAATAATATTTGATCTATCACATTACGCAGAAAGCCGTCCAGGTGCTATCTTGGGCGGCTTTTTTGCGTGGATAGACCGGAAGGAGGCAGAAAAATAATTACAGAAATTTAATCCTCAAAATTGTGCAACTTTCACGAAAAGGAGGTTAGTGAATGGCAGATGAAAAACTGAACACGGGCCCCGAGGCGCAGAAAACCGAAGAGGCCCCCGCGCCCGCTGTGGGTGATCCGGCCCACGGGGAGGCCGTCGTTCCCGAACACCCGCCGGAACAGGCCGGGCCTGCCGAGCCCGGCGATGTGGTAATCTCTGCGGAGCAGATTGACGCGCTCATGGCGGAAAAGCGGCAGGCGGCCCGAGCCGAGGTGGAAAAGGCAGAGGCATCCCGTGAACCGGAAGCTGGGGCTCCTGCGCTGGATCGTCCTGCCGCTGAAAGCGAGAAAACCGAAAAGCCGCGCCGGGGCCGTCCCCCTAAGTCTGATAAGGCGGAACGCACCGGGCCGGAGGCCGAAAAGGAGCCCAAAAAGTCCGGGCCCCGCAAGGGCCGCCCCTCTAAGGCTGACAAGGCGGCCCCCGGCGAGGCCCAGCCGTCCAAACGAGACAAATTGTCCCGAAGTGGCGGGAAAGCGCCCGATGTTCCTGTTCCCCCGGATGCCGGAAAGGATACGCCCGCAAAGGAGGCCGCTCCCCCGGAGCAAGGTGTGACGGAGCCGGCTGTGCCGCCCCGTCCTGTGGAGGAGGGAAAGCTGGTCTATCTGAAACTTTCCGAACTCCATCCGTTCCATACATTCCGCCCCCATCCGTTCAAGGTGCGGGACGATGCCAAAATGCAGGAAACAGTGGCATCCATCAAGCTCAACGGCGTTATGGTGCCCGGCCTTGCCCGCCCTGAAAAGGACGGAAACGGCTATGAGATTGTGGCTGGCCATCGCCGCTGCCGTGGCAGCGAGCTGGCTGGGCTGGAGGAAATGCCCTTTATTGTCCGGGATATGACCGACCACGAGGCAGTGGAGGCCATGAAGGACAGCAACAAGCAGAGGGATCAGACACTCCCCAGCGAACTGGCTGCCCTTTTGGATCTGGAGGTAGAGGACATCAAGCACCAGGGCTCCCGGCTGAAAAATGTGGCCGAGGGCGATGTGGGGAAACGCTCGGTTGAAATCGTGGGCGAGGCGCATGGCATGAACTATAAAAAGGTCATGCGGTATCTGCGCCTTAACCACCTTGTCCCGGAGCTCATGGATAAGGTGGACGATAAAAAGATGGGCTTCATGCCTGCGGTGGAGCTTTCCTATATCAAGCCGAAAAATCAAAGGCTGATTGCCGTTTCCATTGACGGGGAACAGGCGTCCCCCTCTCTGGCCCAGGCGAAACAGCTCCGGGAACTGGATAAGGAAGGCAAGCTCAACGGCGATGTGATTGACGGCATATTAAGCGAAAAGAAAAAGGAGGATCGCGGCGTGATTATTTCGATGGCCGAACTGGAGAAATATTTTGGCAAGGAGGCCACTCCCGCCAAAATGAAGGAGCAGATCATGACTTTGCTGGACGAGTGGAAGGAGAAACAGCCGCCCGAGCTGGCAAAGGCTCCGAAAAAGATAGAAAAAGACAAGTAACCCGACCACACTTCGAGACAAATTGTCCCGAGGGGCCCCGCCCCTCCTGCAGAGGGCTCTGTGGTGATATATCCCCCGTCGCCGCCTATATTCCTGCACAGCCGGGAGTGGGCCGTCAAGGGTGCAACGCACCGCCGCTTGCGGCGGCCTGCCCTTGACGGTCTGCCCCGGCTGTGCTACTTCCAGCGGCGCGGCGGGGGCATATATCCTCCAGAGCCGCCCCCTTTCCCATGACTGGGAAAGGGCGGGGGGATTGGGCTGAAGTATCTTTCTTCAAAGAACGGAGGTTTTGACAATGAAACGGCCACTTGCTTATATTACCGCCGGATGGCTTGGCGGTGACAGTGAAAACGCAGAACAAGCGGCCCGCTACTGCCGGGCGGTGTATGAGGCGGGCTTTTCGCCCATCTGTCCTACCCTGTATCTGCCCTTGTTCCTCAATGATGCAGTGCCGGAGGAACACAAAAGCGGCATTGACATGAGCCGCGACCTGCTCCGCCGCTCCCATGTACTGGTGGTCTGCGGCCATACCATGACCGAGGCCATGAAAAACGACATCGCCGTTGCCCAGCGGCTGGGGATTACTGCTACCACCCTTGAGGGCATCCTTACCGTCAAGGGACAGGGCCGCCGCTGATGGCGGCCCTTTTCGAAGCCTACATCACGAACCTGGGGAAATATAATGGTGCTAGAATATAAATAGTGCAAGTCAAAATGAGAAAATTCCAAATAGACAATACATGATACAATAGAAGTATCG